>Ga0222713_10006143_pt1 | contig 11474 bp, 10 predicted proteins | sample C33_649DmetaG_FD_165061 | JGI IMG/M metagenome (GOLD analysis project Ga0222713, IMG submission 165061) | Estuarine water microbial communities from San Francisco Bay, California, United States - C33_649D | ecosystem: Environmental > Aquatic > Marine > Unclassified | place: USA: California... | reverse complement strand
AGGCATCTCAGCCACGTACACAACGTGCTGCTGATGTATCCCCTCCTTGGGATGAAGCACCTGCTCAGCAGGCGAGTTCTGATGAAGACGAAGATATGAGCTTTTTCAAGAAGCTAGCTTCTGACGACTAATTAACGTATACCCAACGCCTGCGTAGCTGCCTGCGCAGGCGTACTCGGTATTGGACTTACAGTAGCATTATTTCTAGCACGTGCTCTAGCTACTTGTCCATTATCGCTATTACCTCCAGCTCTGTTACTTTGTGGAGCTGGAGCAGCTGCTGGGGCAGCAGAAGGTACGGCAACTACGTTTGGTTGATTAGCGCCCTGAGTTATAGTTTGTGCTCTGTTATCAGGCACAGGTAAAGCCTCTGCAGGTGCAACATTATTACTTACAGGTCTGTTTATATTATTGTATTCTGAAGTAGCAGTTTCCCTAGCTTGCTGCTCAGACATACCCATTTGCATTAACTCATCTATTCTATTTTGAATAATAGGATTTTGAGTATTTGAAGCAGGTGCAGCTGCAGGGGGCTCACTAGGCACTCTTTCTGGTACGGATTGTGTAGCGTTAGTAGATGCCCTGTTAGCTCTATTACGTCTATCTTCAAGATATTGATTTAATTCAGGTGGTATAGTTAAGCCACCATCTGACGCACGCTCGGTACTCTCTAACCTTCTTAGCTGAGAGTCTAACCTTTCACGCTCTTGTCTTTGCTCTGGTGTTTCTCCTTCTTCAGGAGTTTCAAGTGCTTGTTGTATATTACCTAACTCTTCACTACTTACATTTCTGCTTTCTACCATTCGTCTAGCTGCCGTCTGGCCAGGGCCCGCCCCTGCTAGCTGCCTAGGATTCATATTAGCTAGGTTGTTCAGTCTTTCTTCATCACCTTCGCGCGCAGCCTCTTCTAATTCTCGACGCCTTCTTCTGAATCGATCTAGAAAGTCCCTAAGAGTATCTGTAGCCCATCTAAAAAATCCAGTAATAGTACTAACAATACCACCTAGAATATTTTGTAAGGCTTCAGTGCCTGTATCCCACCATCTCTTTAAAGTTTCTAAAGAGGTGTTAATAATATTCTTAATAGTATCTTTATCAATTATACCAAACGTTAAATCACTACCTATACCTGCTATTAAATCCGTAACAGCAGCAGCCAGTCCATTATTTTGATACTCTTCCATTGCACCTTCAATATTAAGAGCGACCAATAATATTGGGCCTATAATAGGTATTTTAGTAAATATTGCACGTGCTACTGTAGCAACAAGCCTGCGTATTATAGCACCTATACCAGCACCTCCAGCTCCTCCACCGAAAAGATTGCCTAGTCCACCAAATAGCGAGCCTATGAGACCCATTAGACCACCACCGCTACTACCACCCTCTTCGCTTTTACCGCTTTTGGATGCAGTTTTAGTACCTTCTGTAGGAGCTATAGTATCTACTATTTTACTAACGTTGGTCTCTATCTTGGCGAGAGAACTTCTTACTGAAGACATATTAGTATTAATACTGAAAAGTAATCTCTCTACACTACCACCAGAAATACCGCCTGAGGCTTGCTGTGGATTAGTATTAACTTCTCTTATAGTATTTGGATTATTACTAGTATTTACTTCTCTTGCAGTATTTGGATTACTGCTAGCACTAACTTCTCTTACAGTGCGCCTATCCATTGCATCAAAATCGATTAATGATGCTCCACGGCCTTCGTCTCCATTTGCAGCTCTATTAATACTACGTATAACACCTAATGGGCCTAGAGCGCCGATTGCACGTGCACTTCTAGTAATAGCAGAACCCATTCTTTGCAGACGAGAAGGCCGTTGATACTCATTAGTCTGTTGAGGTGTTACTTCAGACTCTATATCTGATTCTTCTTGCTGACTAGCTTCCCACTCTTTGACAGCTTGTATAACATCATCTGATATAAAACTACCACCAGGTTTTACTTCTTGCCCACTAGTGCTTCTTATTACCGTACCGGCTCTATATCTTGGGCGGCCTGTACCAGAGTGATTTCTAATAACCTCTAATATTTCATCAGAAATAAAACTACCACCAACCCTTACTTCTTCACCAGTACTACTTCTTATTGTAGTACCAGCTTTAAATCTAGGTCTATTACTTAAACTTGGTAGTGGTTTTCTAGTAGTATCTGACATTAGCTATTATTCTTTTTACTTTCTAGATAATTAATTAATAAACCAATGTAGATATCACGTTCATAAACTATCATATCTTCTATTTCGGATATCGAATATTTATGATGCTGAGCCAAGGCAAAGATATTAGCATAGTAATACTGTAATTCAGTATGACTCAGCAGTACTAAAAAAAATCCTCTAACCGTGTCAATTCAATATTGACATCCTCTCCCTTTGAGTTTTTAAACGAAACTCTATGCTTAAGAGTAGGTAAATTTTTAAAGAATGTTTCTACCTTCGCAAAGGATTCAACACTAAGACTTTCCATGAAGTCAGACAATTCATTTTCAGAATAATCCGAAACATTGTATATTTCTTCAGAATCAAAAATATAATCAATACTGCTTCTAATTACATCAAAACTAACGTCAACTACATTAATATTTTCTTGCGCTGTACTAGGTAGATCTTTAGTCATACTAAGTGTAGGCATTTTAAATGTTATACCTAGATTATCACTAAGCATTACTTTCGGGTTAAAACTCTCAGGTATTTCTATTTTTATTTTAGAAACGTCAATTTCAACATCATGAGTTATTTTTCTATCATAGGTATCATAGTACTTCAAATTAATTGTACTGCCTATTGATCTTGCTCTAATATTGATAAAGATATACTCAAACTCTACTAATGGAATACTCCAGATATTAATATCAGTATCTACGAGACAGTTGTTAACAACTGCTGCAACGTTATTAATAATATCCTCATACTCTTTACTTTCCTTAGCAAGTAAGAGCATTTTTTCCTCTCTAACTACCATCGGCCTATATTTGATGGTCTTCTTAGATAAAGGTAAAAATAAAGAAAAAATGGGTTGTTGAATTTTGGGTAACATAATATTTCACCTTAAAAATATTAACCTGAAATGTACCTCACCACAGAGGAGGCGTTACGAACTGTATTAAAGATATCCGCTACACCTGTAGGACGTCTTAGTAAACTACTCAACGTTGTAGCTGCAGTTCCAATTCGTATAAGTGCACTGCCTAATGATAAATTACGTAGCGAATTTCTATCAATAGTAGCAGGTGTTAAGTAATTTGATGTCCAACTCTTATATGCTATAGCAACATCTAGTAATGCTAGCTGATCACTTGAACCCCAATCTAACCTTACATCTCCAATACTAACAGGGAAGGCTTCATGTAATTTAACATGCAGTACGCGTGCAGATGCTGAATCAAAAACGTAAATATCTATAGTTGTTTGATACTCGTCCATATAAGATACTTCACCGTAAAACGCTCCGCTAGTAGATCTAGCGCCAGTTGCATCTACGTCAAAATTAATAATTTTTTGAATCCATTTTGTAAAGAAGTCTAATGCTACACTTTGATTATCCATATAATACTGCATTTGTATATTGTCAAAGGTAGGGCGTAATGGTCTAGGCTGTGCCACACCATATCCGTAATGAGGAACAGGTGCAGTTGTAATTCGCATACCAGGTACTGCTGATCCAGAGCATAGAAATGGAAGAATTTTACCGAAATTATTAAACTCTTTAGTTTCGCTTGTAGCGCTACGTAACCATTTTGGTGGAGTAACATACACCATAAAATGAGAAGGATTTATAAACCCTGATAGTTTAGCTGTAGTAGATATAAACGTCTTAAGATCAAACCCTTCTGGTGATCGTGGATTTCTTCCACTATTAAAACTATTAAGAACACCACCAAGTTGAGTAAGTAATGCGCCACCTACCGCAACTCGGTTACGTGAATTTAAACCACTGTTAAAAGTACCTTGTGCAGTACCTATGATACCAGCAACCGCGCCCGCGCGCGTTAAATTTTGAGCCGATAATATATCTGAAATAGCTTGTGACATTAAATGAACCTATAGGGTATTATATTTATATTAGAACTTGATACCTAATTCTTTTTCTGTTAGAATAAGAAACTTCCACTTTCTATCGAGACAGAACTGATAAGCCGCTTTCCATTTTGCTTCGTTTATCGAATATGTTATAGCTTCAGATACAAACTGCTTACTCTTCTTACCTTTAAGTATTGGTTCTTTTGTTTGTTTACTAGGTTTAATCTCAACCATTAAAACATCCAGAGTATTATCTTTACTCTTTTTCTTTACGATAAAATCTGGAAAGTATCTATGTAATTTTCTGTCAACCGGGCTGATATAAGGTATGCTAAGCTCTTCACTAGCCCATGAAATCACGTCTGGATGATCATCTAAATATCTCATAAACTTAAACTCCCAGAGTGACCGATAAATAATATTACTACTATCTCCGAGATACTTTTGGGGATTTTTAGGTTTAAACAAACCCTTATAAGAAGAAGCCATGGCTATACGTTATACAGATGCAAGAAGTTTAATGCTACAAGCCAGGTCTAATACGACCGGGGCTCTCAACATACTTAAATTTCCTAAAGATCTAGAATCTGTTCCTCATAAAATGTTAATTAATATAAGATCCTACACTCGTGCAGGGGCTGGTAGATTATCTATCCCAAACGGAACCAATATTAAAACTGCTATCGCTTTACCTGTACCTAGAAACGTAACAGAAAGTTATAATGTAACTTATAATAATGCTGACCTTGGTATTCTAGGAAATGCCCTATCTAATGCTATAGACTCTGCAATTAATACAAATGAAAACCTCCTAACTACTATTGGAAATTTTGGGCGTGATGTATTAGGGGTAGGTAGAGAATCAGGTACTCCTGTAAGAAGTAGCATTCTTAATGTGGGACAAGCCATAGCTTATCAGGGTGCCATTGCAGCTACATCAACAGCTGCAGCTGCTGTTGGGCTAAGCGGTACCACAGCAGCTATTCAAGCAGGTACAGGTCTTGTATTCAACCCTCATACTACTGCTATTTTTAGCAGCGTAAATATTAGAACAATGACATATCAATGGACACTAGCCCCTAAAACCCAAGAAGAAAGTAAAGCAGTTGAAGAGATTGTTCGTACTTTAAGAAACGCAATGCTTCCATATAGAAGTACAAACGAACTCTTTTTAAGATTTCCCGATCAAATCGAGTATAAAATTTTAGGTGCAGAGCCTGATTATGATATGCCAACCACGCCCTGCGTAATAACAGGTATTGATTTAAACAGATCACCTCAAGGACCTGTTTTCTTTGCAAAAACTGGTGCGCCTGTTTTGTATGGATTAACGATTAATTTATCCGAAATACGCGCACTTACAAGAGATGATTTTACTACTACTAACTTACCGCCTAGCAATCCAACTAATCCAGTTATTGTACCACCCGCAACCGGTAATGTTGGATTTGCCGAAGTAAATAATTAAGCAGGTAAAAATGGCACTAGAATATTTCGATAATTTTCCAGCTATTCAGTATAAGAATACTGAAGCAAAAAATCTGTTAGTTAGAGTAGGTGTACGCGAAAGTACGCTTAATAATAATATATTGTACCTTCCATTAACTATCGATGAATTTGAAAGGCCTGATACGGTATCTAACGATCTGTATAATAATAGCGCCTACGATTGGTCTATCAGACTCGTTAACAAACAAGTAGATCCATACTTTGACTGGTACCTATCAACTGAACAGTTCGAGAAATATATTGCTAAAAAGTATGGTAGTTTGAGATCAGCTCAAAATACAATTGTACATTATAAAGATGTAACTAATAGCATAATAATTAATAATACTACGTATGATTTACTTGATGCTGAAGATCAAGCTAACTATACAGCTATTACCGCGTACGATTATGAACTAGAGCTAAACGAGCTCAAAAAAGTTATTAAAGTAGTATCTCCAAACTCTGTTGAAGAGATGGCTAAAACTCTGGAAAAGAAGCTGAATGAATAATAATGATGTTCTTAATGACCCTTCAGCAGTCATTATTAATAAAATAGAAGTTGAGAAGTTTGACGGTTCCAAGAAACTAGATATAAAAGCACTTCTAGTATCTCTTAACCTTAATAGTAGTATGACTTTTCCTTCCGTTTTTGCATACATGCTTATAGGTGATACTAATAATATTTTAGATAATGAAGACTTTTCTTTTGTTGGAGAAGAGTTCGTTACAGTCTATATTAAACAGCCTGCATTAAGCGAGACATTACCTAGTAAAGAATTAACTTATAAGTTCGTAGTTAATAAGATTGATACTGAAGTGCCAAGTGAGGATGCTGGTGGTTCGCTCTTTAAACTTGAACTGATTAGTGTAGATGCATTTATTAACGCAGGTGCAATGAAGAGTAGAGGGTACTCCAATACATCTACTAACATAGTAAAGACTATTCTTGAGAGTGAACTTAAAACTGAGATACCACTAGTGCATTTTGAAGATACCGTAGGCACTACTCAGTATGCATTTGTGGAGTCTAAACCTTTTGAAAAAATCGTTATGGTTACCGCACAAGCGTATAATAATAGAGAATATGTAACTTCCACTTTTACGTTTTATGAAAACTTCGAAGGTTATAATTTTGAGTCGTTTGAGAATATGATTCAGCGAGGTATAGAAACACCTCCTCGTAAACTAACATATAAGATGACAGTGTCGAACGATAGAGAAGGGTATAATTCTATTCTAGCATATTCAAATCCTTTGAGATTTCACACCAGTCTAAAAATGTCGCATGGATACTATTCTACTAGAGTAATATCATATAATATATTTGAGAAAAAAGCTGAAGAAGAAGTAATCATTTTACCAGAAAAACTTAAAGAAGCTACTAATAGACTAAACAATGTAGATGTTAGAAACTCAGATACTTTTATAGACAAAATAAAAGAATTAGGCAGTCTTACATACCTTATACCATATGCACCTCCTCATGCTTATAATAATCCTGAGCGTATAGATAATGCTAATAAGGCTTTTCTGTATTCAAGTCCATTTGCTGCTTTGATGAGAGAAAATACCGTCATGTTTAAAAGTTATGGAGCTCTAGATCTAGATGTCGGTAAGGCTGTCGAACTAGAATTTCCTGATACTCTACCAACAACAAATGATAATAAATCTAGTGATAAAGACCTCTCAGGCAAGTATATAATAACTGATATATCTCATGATATAAGCTTGTCTGGTAGATCTAAGTTTGAATTTTATACTAATTACGTTTGTGTTAAAGAGAGTTCTCTACGTAGAGCTACTTTCTATAACAAGCAAGTTACAACAGATAGTATCAACATTAAAGCGCTACAGTAATGACCGTCAGTTTTATGGGGACTCAGGGATTTACCTGGTTCGTAGGAAAAGTAGAAGATAACAACGATCCCGCTAGATTAGGTAGGGTTAAGGTTAGATGTCATGGTTTTCATACTTCTGATCGCGGTGAATTGCTAACAGAACACCTACCATGGGCTACCGTCCTACAACCCACCAATAGCGCAGGCACTAAAGGTGGAGGTGTAGCTCCAGTAGGAATTCAAATAGGTACTGAAGTTGTAGGTTTCTTTGCAGACGGCTCAGTAGCTCAATACCCAATAATATTTGGTGTATTGGGTGGAGTAAATAATACTGGACCTCAAGGCACTCTACCACCAGCAGCGCTAAGAGACAGATTAGAAAATCCTAATCCTGCTGAAGTAGCAGCAACTGATGTTACACCAGGGCAGCTTGGGCTTCTTACTCCTGAACAGTTTCAAGAATATAAAACAGTAATAGGTCAAAGAGAATCCAATAGTAATTACTCTGCCGAAAATACTTTAGGTTATATCGGCAAGTATCAGTTTGGTATACCTGCATTATACGAAGGCGGTTATATAAACGTCAAATCAGCCGGCCCGGGTAGAATGAAAGAAGTATTAAACAATAATTCAACCTGGACTGGTAAAAACGGTATATCATCTAAACAAGCATGGTTTAGTAATGGCCCAGAACAAGAACGTGCTTGCGATGATTACACTATTAAGAACTACAGACAGCTAATAAGATTAAATGTACTTACGCCAGCGTCATCTTCTAGAGTTGTTTCGGGCTATCTTGCAGTAGCACATCTTCTAGGACCTGGGGGTGCTGCCAGATATAAAACTACTGGTACAGGTACAGATGCTTATGGTGCTTCCGGTAATCAGTATTTTAGAATCGGGTATAATAGTATTACAGATAATCAACCAAAGGTAACATAATGGCTATTAATACTAGAGATCAAATCGCTCAAGAATTGCCAGGCAGTAATCTGTCATCTGGTATTACTGATAATAATACCGCCGATAGTGTATATAATTACGAACAAGATACAAATAGGCTAGCTCGTGGTGAAACTGTAGGTACTGTAGTAGATGTTAAAGATGCTACCAGAAGAACAGGTATTCAAACAGCACTATCTATAGATACATGGGATGAGCCGTTATCGCCTTACGCTGCAAACTATCCGCATAATAACGTATATCAAACTCCTAATGGATTAGTTCAAGAATTTGATGATACACCCAATAATGTTAGATATCATCGTTTTCACCCTGCAGGTACATATACTGAAACAGACACTAATGGTACTGAAGTTCGTAAAATAGTAGGTGATAATTTCTATATTGTAGAACGCAACGGTTATATTTTTATTGGTGGTGAAGCTAATATCACCGTATCTGGTAAATGTAATATTATGGTTATGAGCGATTGTAATCTTCAAGTGGAAGGTAAGCTCGATGCTGTTGTAAAAAATGACATTAACATGACTACGTCTGGCAATTTTAATTTAAACGTTAAAGAAACTTTTAAAGTGAGAGCTGATGATTTTGTACTTGAAACCGTAAAATATAACCATACAAATGTTGGTGATATGAAAGTTAAGTCCAGTAACATAGAAGTACAATCTGAAAATATAAAGCAAAACGTTTCTGGTAATGTATATGTTACAGCAGACAATCATCACTTAAAAACAACAGGTAGTAATTTCGTTAGTACAGTGGATAGTAATATAGATGCATCTGGTGCCATAAAGCATAGAGCAGGTGGAGCCGCATCACTTAGAGGTGATAATATAAGACTTAAAGGTTCTATTTTTCATTTAGATATTAGTAGTCTAGTAAGACAGAATCCTACTCCTTCTACTACTAATCCATCCCCTACCGAAGACCCTGCAGCAGCTGCTACTGCAGATACTACTGATCCTACTCTAACTGGATTTGTATTACCCGCACCTAGATCCAATCCAGATAGAACTCCTAGACCTGCTCTACCTCAAGTATCTAATAGAGTTGTACGTGCAGGTATTGAGAATGACGGTGGTAGCAGATCCAGTGTACCTCTCTACCCTGGGTATAATTCTGCAGCACCATATACTAATAGTTCTCAGCAGCTAACCGCTCCTTCTAGTATTATTAGTGTACCAGCTATCATACCAGTAGATGGAGTTAATACCGACTATTCAACTGCTACTAACTTTAACGGCCAAGAACAGCTAACAAAATATATTAAACTTAGAGATGTTTCAACAAATGCTGTATTCGGTCATATGGTAAGATCACAAGCTGGTCTAACAGCAGGTCAGATAGTAACCAACCTACAGCATCTAAGCTTAAATGTTTTGGATCGCATCGTAGAAAAATACGGAAGAGGCTCGTTCATAATTACATCTGGATTTAGACCAGAAGCACAAGCTAGAGGTGGATCAGGTGTAAGCCAACATGGATTAGGTCAAGCTGTGGATATTCAATTTCCTTCATTAAGTAATAACGATTATGCTACCAGAGCGCAAGAGTTAATTGAAGTGATAAGTTTTGATCAACTACTACTTGAATATCAAACAACAGGATCAGGAAGACCTTGGATTCATATTTCGTATAAACCACAAGGTAATAGAAGACAGTACTTTACAATGATGAATCATCAACGCGTTTCAGCAATACAGACAGCATAATATGTTCGTAGAATTAGCAGGTGCTCAAGACCGTGAGCGTAGAATGGGAGAGATGCTAAACAGATTAGGCTCTCTCAACGAAAACCAAACCAACCAACTACAATCTTTACTTAATACTCAAAGATTAGTAAATAGTGCTACTGACCCTTCCTCATTTCCAGTAAATGGTGATCCAGATTCTATTCAGAGAAGTCTCAGTTCAGCTATGGCTGGTAGAAATGAGACTTTAAGATCAAACATGACTCAAGTTCTAGGGTACTCTCCTTCTGACGATGATGTTAAAGAACTACTAAAAATACAAGAATCATTTGGTGGCAGTATAACCCAAGCTGCAAACGTAGTTGCTAAAAATATTAATCAAGTAGAGGGTGGTATATCTAAGTTCCTCCAAGCAATTGACTCAGGAATAACCGAAGGTATTACTGCTGTTACCTCCAACATTAATTCCCTGGTTGAAAAAGCACAACAAGAGCTTGCTAATACCGTGCAGGGGCTACTTCCTTCTGCTAATTCTATTCTTCCAACAGGAGCTGCCTCTCAGTTTCAAGCATTCTTAGGTGATACAAATCAGCTTATTAGCAAGTTGACTGACTCTGTAAATTCTCAGCTAAACTCTGTTATGAAAGATATTGATTCGGCCTTTGCAGATTTATCCAATGAAATTAATACCAGTCTTAAAGGTATTGCTAACTCTAATATAATATCGGACGTTACAAAAAATATCAACCAAACCATAAGCTCTACGTTTAACTCAGTACCTACCGCGCCTATTCCCCTTAACACGGATGGCCAGATTCCAGGTAGTTTGCCTCTCAATCCACCTACAGATGTAAGTTCTGCTCCTATCACACTACCACGTAATGACCCTACACTACAACTTGACGCAGCTTCTCAGGCTGCAAGACAGGCCGCCCTAGATCAGGCCTTAATACAAGCACGTAATGACCCTACACTACAACTTGACGCAGCTTCTCAGGCTGCAAGACAGGCCGCCCTAGATCAGGCCTTAATACAAGCTAGACAATTGTAATAAATAGAAAATAAACCGAGAAAAAAATGTCCAGTACTATTCAGTCTAACGTCATATATTCCGACTTTGATATTAACCTTAATATCAATCCTATTTCTAATGACGTAGGTCGAATTATAAACGAATCAGCAGTTCGTAGATCTATACTGAATCTATTACAGACTGATTTTTATGAGCGGCCGTTTAAACCCGATATCGGTTCAAATATAAGAAAGCTTCTCTTCGAACCACTTACTCCGATTACTATTGAACTATTACAAAAAAGTATTAACGACGTTATTAGTAATTATGAGCCTAGAGCTAATCTAATAGATGTAATCTGTACACCATACGAAGACAATAATGCTGTCGACGTTACCATTGTTTTTTCCGTAATAAATAGAGAACAGCCTATTACCATGCAAGTTAC
>Ga0222713_10006138_pt1 | contig 11481 bp, 15 predicted proteins | sample C33_649DmetaG_FD_165061 | JGI IMG/M metagenome (GOLD analysis project Ga0222713, IMG submission 165061) | Estuarine water microbial communities from San Francisco Bay, California, United States - C33_649D | ecosystem: Environmental > Aquatic > Marine > Unclassified | place: USA: California... | reverse complement strand
ATGTGCCATAATAATATTTTAAAGTATTTATTCATATGAGAATAATAATAACTGAATCAGATAAGAAAAGAATTCTTTCTCTAATAAAAGAATCTATAGATACTACTGAATTGACTAATTACGCTAATGAGTATATTGATGGTCACACTTGTAATGAAATTTATAGTGATTTGTTAAAATACCAAACTGCGGTTAACAATGGTGATGTAACTCTTAACAAATCTGAAAAAGATACGTTGTCGGATAGTATTACTAAAATTAAAACTTATAAAGGAATTGCCTGTGGTACTATTAAGTCTACAATGAAAACTGAATTTGCAAAACAAGCTAGTTCAGACCCTGAAAAGTTATTAGATTCTATGTGTTGGTTTAGTAAGAACGTTTATATTAAAACATTGAATGCTTGTCAAAAACCAAATTCTAATTCTACACAAGTAGTTGTTAAAACAGAGCCTAAAATAGATGTACCATCTTTTGAATTACCTGATGAAAAACCATTAGACAAGGCTGAGGTTAAGGTTGGTAGAATTGATAAAGTAAGTAAAAGTTTAAGTAACTTAGACGACTTGAAAAGATATATTATTTCTAACGTTAATAATGAATTAAAAATTAAAAACAATCCTCCTTATAAAATTGGGTGTGACGGTATTAAAATGTCTTACGATAAGGATAACAACAGTTATAATATGAGTGTCGACCTTGAAGTATGCGAAGAGCCTCAAAGAAGTTGGTTTTTTACAATAATTGGTAATATTGGTGGTGAAATTAATAAGTCTTTAGTTGTTGATTTTAAAAGTAGATTTAAAAGTGACGGCTCAACTGAAGTTATTGAATGTGAAAAAACAATCACTAACGGTGATAAACAATGGAGTGAATTAATATTAATTGGGGATAAACCATACAACGCTAAATTACTTGAAATACGAAATATTTATTAATATGGGACAGAAATTAATTATCACTGAATCGGATAGAAATCACATAAAAAAATTACATAAATTAAACGAGGATAAAGAACTCGAAGTATTCCCTATTGACGGGGGATTTAACATTGGTTACGATAAAAATTGGAATGAATGGGATGACCCACAAGGTACCGCAAACTCTGATTTTAGTAAATCTGCCACAGGACACGGAGCTGGTGGTCACCCACACGGACATTTTGGTATTGATATCTTTGGACAAAGAGGTACCCCAATAGTTGCACCTGTTGATGGTAAAGTTAAATTAAACTTTGGGAATGGTAATACTGTTATTATTGAAGATTTAGATGGATATTCACATTGGTTAGGTCATTTAGATAGTATAACAATTAAAGATGGTGAAATGGTTGAAGCGGGTACTAAAGTTGGTACTTTAGGTGATACTGGTAATGCTAAAGGAACCGCTCCACACTTACACTATAACGTATACCCAACTAACCAAGGGTTCTATAGTGCTGAAGACCCTATTGAGGATTTAAAAGATGCTATAGGTAAAAGACCTGGAGTTTCAAGTAATAAGGGTATTTTCAACTTTACTGATATTGATGATAAAGTTATTGATGGAATTAAATCATTATATAATAAAGCCACAGGAAGTTCTACAGTAGATAATGCAACTGCTTCGGTATCTAAACCATATGTCGCAAGTACTGCTGATGAAATACTCTCAATTATTAAGAGTAAAGGTAGTGAATTTATTAAAGGTTTGAAGAATATGTTTACCTAAAAAAACATTAATTTAATTAAACCCACTTCGGTGGGTTTTTTTATTCAAAAAAGTTTTGTATCTTTGTACTCTAAATAAGAGACAATATGCAAACACTTACATTCAACACAACACTTAAAAGAGTAGTTTTATTATCAGGTTCAAGAGGGGATTCAAAAGTTTTAGAAACATTTGACAATGTCTCAACGGTAAAATGTTTAGAATTAGGGTATTACGAAATTATGCAGAAAGTAGAAGCGGATTCTATTTCAGCTATTCCTGTAATGAGACTACCTATTGCAAACACGAATATGATTATTACAAAATAAAAAGAATATGGAAAGAAAATTAGCAACAGTTAGAAAAATTGCGGACATCCAAGAGATTGAGGGTGCTGATATGATTGAACTTGCCATCGTTGATGGGTGGAAAGTTGTGGTTGCTAAGAATGTAGGTCACAAAGTCGGTGATATGGTAATCTACTGTGAGATTGATTCATTCTTACCAATCAAGGAGGATTTTGAATTCTTACGTAAGAGTTCTTACAAGAAAATGGGTGACCAAGAAGGTTTTCGTTTGAAGACTATTAAACTTCGTGGACAAGTGTCCCAAGGACTAATCTTATCAATATCAGTTTTAAACCCTGAAGGTGCTAACATTTATGTTGACCCATTTGAAGGGTTAGATGTAACGGATATGTTAGGTATTATTAAATACGAACCACCAATTCCTGCCGACTTAGCTGGTAAAGTAAAAGGATTATTCCCTTCTTTTATTCGTAAAACGGATGAAGAGAGAGTTCAAAACTTGGCGTCTGAGTATGAGTTATATAGAACTCAAAACAAATTAGGTATGAAGTTCTACGTTACTGAGAAGTTAGATGGGTCTTCAGCAACATTCTTCTTTAAGGACGGAGTGTTCGGAGTATGTTCTCGTAACTTAGAATTAATTGAAACTGAAGGTAATACTTTTTGGAAAGTTGCTCGTGAGTTAAAGTTAGAAGAATTGTTAGGTACTTTGGAAAACAACATTTGTTTACAAGGTGAATTAATCGGAGAGGGTATCCAAGGAAACCCCTACAAACTTAAAGGTCAGACGGTTAGATTCTTTAATGCGTTTAACATAGACACTCAAGAATATTTAGGGTTAACTGAGTTTGTTACATTGGTTAATGGTATGAATTTAGAAACAGTTCCCGTGTTGGACACTAACTTTACATTACCTGAAACTATTGAAGAAATGTTAAAAGTTGCGGAAGACAAATCAATTTTGAATCCGTCTTTTGATAGAGAAGGTATTGTTATTAGAAGTGCGGACAGAACAATTAGTTTTAAAGCAATTTCAAATAAATTCTTATTGAATGAGAAATAAAGAACTTTGTGACTGTGGAAAAATTGCGATATGGGTTTACGCACCTGGTTTCTCAGGTGGTGGAAACCCATATTTCTGTGATGATTGTATAAGTTCACCTGAAGATGTTGGGTGTTCTTGTAATTGGCATTATTCAAAACATAGTGACGATGATTTTGCGGAACAACCTGAAGGAGATGAGGGGAAAGATTGGAGATGGGTTGAACATCCTGGTGATGATTATCTAAGTGTAATAACCAAAGACGAAGGTATTTGGGTTAGATTAGACGATAAAGGTAGACCGTACCCTTGTGCTGAGTATTGGTTTGACAAGGAAGGATTTGATATTGACGAAGAACCTACTGAAGAGTAGGTTTTTCTATTTCTAAAGTATTTATAATTGTGAAAGAATTAATTAAACAAATATTAAAAGAAGAGGTCGGAGTGCCAAACAACATTGTTAATGTTGCCAACCAAATTTTCAATCATATTATTAATAATTTAACGGATACAGAAACTGTTGAAGAAATTAATAATGTTACAAAATTTTACAAAGGTAAATTTCAAATAGGTGATTTAAAATTTAAAATGGTTGACTATAAGTTTGAATTTCATATAGACGATAAATATGAAGTTGAGATTGCTGGTATGGCGACAGGAGGTGGTTTTAAAGTAACTAAGAATTTTAGAATAAAATCAACTATAGATAAAGATACCTTCCATATTAAATTTGTAATGGTAGCACCACCTGATGCTACAGGTGAAGATGTTAAGAATTATATGATGAAGGAAAAAATTGAGTTCATTAGTTCAATCACTCACGAATTAAAACACAAGTATGACGACTTCAAGAAACCTAAAACATCTTTAACTGCTCGTGGAGAATATGGGGCGTTTACCGCTAATAATTTTGGGGATATTACTCCTATCAATAAATTCATACATAATTTATATTTTACACATACCATTGAAAATTTAGTTAGACCTTCAGAGTTAGCGGGGGCAATTGATGCTGGTGAGATAACGAAAAAAGGGTTTTATAATTTCCTAACAAATAACCGAGTATATAAAAAATTAAAAGAAATCCAAGGATTTACCTATGAAGGTTTCAGGGAAGACCTAATGAATGATATTGACAAAATTAAGGTGTTATTTGATACAAATGATATCGACTATGAAGGACTTAGTGATGAACAGATTGTTGATAAAACTTTGGATTTATTATTATTAAATCTTAGACAATGGAAGGCGGAATCAACACATAGATTATTAATGGATAATCCTATTGAGTTATTAATGGGATTTAAAGGTAAGAAGGGTAAATTTTTTGATGACTACTTAAAAAAACTATCAAAATATGAAGGGGATTTTAAAAAATATTTTGAATATGAACAAAAAATGTTTAACTTTGTTGCGAGTAAAATGATTAAAAAAATATCTAAACTTTACGCAATGACTAAAAACGACACTAACGAATCAATTATTAATTGGGAACTTTGGCAAAAGATAAACGGTAACAAGTCAGAAATTGTTACTGAGTTTTCTTATTTAAAAGAATCTAACGGACGATTACCTCAAACCCACCCAATGATTAAATCAATTATCAAGGTTGTTGGTAATGCTGGCGTGTTTGAAGATTCATACTCAATGCCTTATTCGGATAACGACGATATGGTTGATTACCGTATAGAATATCATATTGATAAGATTTCATTATGGAAAGATGAGGACGGTGATTATTCAGGAACCGTTAAGTTGATTTTGGATAAAATTATCTTAGGCGAATCTAATGGAGATGATTGGGTTAGAGTTTACGGAAGAGACGACTTACCAAGTTGGTCTTGGGACCATTTAGAGGAAGACATTATTAGTAAAATCGAACAGTGGATTCCAAATGTCGGGGTTGACATCGAATTAATATTTCCTGGATATAGGGGTTAATTATCCCTATATTCTTTTCTTGCTTTTCTTATGAATTTATTTAAGTGAAAATATACTACAGGTATATACCATTCTTTAAACCACTCAATTAATTCTTGTATTGAATCAAAATTTTCTTTGTAATCGATACTATGAAACCATTCAGGGTTATATTCCTCTTCAGTACCATTTTCCTTTACAATATAGTACGAAAAATCAATTGGTATTGACTTATGACCTTCCCAAAACGGAGTACACATCGCAACTATTTCTTCTGTTTTTGAGTCTAAATTCCAATAAAGAACCCCATCGAAAGTTTCATAACTTAGTTTAAAGTTATTTATCGTTTTAGGTAATAGATTTTTATTCCATAACATTCTTAATAGGTCGTTAGCCATTTCAGAATCAATTATTACGTTTTTACCCAATCTATCAAATAACTGTATAACATCCAAACCTGTCATCTCCATAGCTTTGTAAACTCCGTGTTCATTTACCATTTTGGCTAATAGTTTTGAAACTTCATTATTGGTTTTTTGTTCGAATAAAATTAAATCCTCAGGGTCAGTGTCGTTAATCGGTTCAGACAGTAATGTTAATGAAATAACTTTAGCACCTTTACCTTTATTCTTTAGAGTAACTTCTAATTCATTTGGGTATAAGATATTATTAGATAATGTATCTTGAACATCCACCAACGACTTACTCGCTGAAACGGTTACTAAATATTTTAAATCACCGTAACCTGATGAATATGTGTGTGAAGACAATAGGTCGTCTTTATTTACTGAGTAGTGAGACCCAGGTTGTTTGACGTTAATGTCAGTTTCATTATCAACATAGATTATTCTATATAATTCCAATGTGTTCGGTAGAGACTTAAACCATCCTATCAGGTTGTTCAATTCCTCTTCGGCATCCTCTTGATTATAATCCATAATCATAAGGTCGTGCATTAGTAACTTCTTATTTATTTTAGTTTCAGAAATAATCATATAATATAAATATGTTTTAGTTAGTAATTGGACTTAATTTGTAATTCCGAATATTTATAAATAAAAAAAATATTATGGCATATCTAAATAAAGTAAAAAGTGACCCAGCAAGCATTTCGGCTCAAGGGATTGGGTTGAAAGGAATTAATATAGGTGTTAATTATAATAGAACTTATGGAGGTTCACCGTACACGGGATGGTACAACGCACTCGATGTTCCAATTGATGCACCTGAATCAATCGTAATGTATAAAGCCAATTCACCTGCGGAAGGAACAATATTTCCAAATGGTGTTTGGACGTACGATTTTGTATTTACATCAATTCCATTTTCTTTTATTGATGGGGCGTTTACAATTGAATCTTGGGTGTATTTCCCTACAGGATTTGCTCCCGTAGACCTATGTTACTTCACAGTTGGTGGAGACGTTTTTAAATTTTCAACTAATGGTTCTGGTCAAACATTACTTTCTTATGGTGGGTCAGCAGTCGTAACAAGTTCATCTAATATGACTAACGGAGCTTGGAACCATATTGCGTTAACACAAAAAGATGGTAGAGCGTTTCTTTATATTAATGGAGTAAATGTTGGTACTAATCCTTTTGTTCCTGGTCCATTAGTACCTGACTTAGGTGAGGTATTATTGTTCAAGAATAGTGCGGGTGTAAATATGTATTTTACTAATTTAAGAGTTGTTACTAAAACCGCTATATATCCAACAGAGTCTGTAGTTGGTGGATACCCACAGTATCCGTTGAATAGGTCTTATGATGATACGGCTTTGTTAATATTAGGTAAAAAAGCGTCAAATTTTGATAAGGACTATAGTATTAATAATTCAATACCCGTATTCGAAGGACAACCTTATTTAGATGTTGAAACACCAACACCTTTGAAAAAAATTATTGACGCCACTAAGTGGGATGCAACTCCTTGGAACTCGACAAATGTGGCTAACGCTTTAGTTAATTTGCTTGATGGACATCCTGCTAGATTTGGTCAGCCATATTTCGCGGGTGTTGACCAAGCGGTTGAGTGGGCTTTTGAAACTACCTCATCACCAATTATGTTTTCAAATATGTGTTACTTCGATACGGATTTTGCGGTTCCATATCTTAAAGGTTGTGAAGTATTTCTTGATAGTGGAAATATTTCATCATATCCTTTAGTTAGAAGTAGACATTATAATTTAAAAAAATATGATGATTATGCGACCGTATCAACAGGTTTAGTTAGTTGGGATAAAGATTATGGTGGACGTTTATTAATACAAAAAACTACACCAAATCAATATGGAATTAGACACAATGTTTCGTCATTAAATTTTGCATCATTTAATTATTTTGGTGTTATAGGTTTACCAACAAATGCGACGGCGGTTTCTGATATAGTAGGTTTTTATGGTGGAAACCAAAATTGGAGGATTATACGTACCGCATCTAGTACTTTAAGATTGATGATTACTAATGGTGCGGGTACTGAAGTTGGATTTGGAGATTTTAGTATTGGTGGAGTTGTTAATAACCCTTATTTTGCTCTGTACGTAACTTATGATAATGGTGTGGGTGACTATAGAGTTTTTGTAAATGGTAATGAAGTGCTTTCAGGGACAAACGCCCTTGGAAGGTCAACAACTCCTGGTGGTAGTTTATATCAGGTTGGTTATAATAATAATGACCCACTTTACCACAATGTTACCGCCTTATGGCGTAATGGGAATGATGACCAAGAATTTTTAGTTGGTATGGGACAAGCATTTGCTGCTGGTGGTAGATTTACAGGAATATGGTAATAACTTATGAAGATAATAATAACTGAGCAACAATATAAATTATTACAGAAATCCAAACATTCTGTGGAACATCTTAAATCACCTTTATTTAAGTATTGGAATAAGAATGGACCCGATGTTTCAGATTCCACTTTAAAACTATTTGGTGTTAATGACGAATGGTCAACAGTGTTAAAATGGTTAATTGAGTGGTATGGTGGAATAGAAAATGTTTATAAAATATTAAAACAGTATTCTGATAAGATTTATAGAGCTGAGTTAGGTTCTTACGATTTTAAGTTTAAAGTTAGTGGGTTTAGAATAAGTGGTGACCTTGAAGTTGATTATATTGATAACCTTTGGTTTGATGCTGAGGTTGATGGAAATGGTGAAGTTTATATAGACCACGGAGATGGTGAACCAATCGATAATGTTTACGACGCTCACCTTAATGAAGATTTTGGGTGGGAAGTTGATGAAGAGATGAAAGAAGCTATAAATTTAAAAATGTTTTTAGAAATAACAAAAAAAACAGGTATTCCTGTTATATGTGATTTTATGTCAGTTACTGAACCAGGAATGTTTGAAAAATAATTTACCTTTTTATAATATGTTATATATTTATACCTAATGATACGAAACTTACGATTAAAGACTTACAAAAATAATATGGATTTTAAATCCAAAACTAATCCCTTCATTTATTGAAGGGATTTTTTTTGCCCATACGTGAACAATAAATAAACATAAATAAAAACAAAAATGAGAGACACAAAAACTTACAATGAACTAGTGCAAAAGATGAGAGAATTTTTTCTTGATAAAGGATTTATTGAAGTCCCAACCCAATCGAGGTTATCAATATTGGCTGCGTGTGAAAACCCACATTCAATTGCGACCTTTAACTATAATGGGGAAGTTTGGCCATTACCACAAACAGGTCAGATGTGGTTAGAGTATGAGTTACTTAAGAACCCTGAATGGAATGGAGTGTTCTGTATTTCAACATCATACAGACAAGAGAAGAACCCAATCCCTGGTAGACACGAATTAATCTTCCCGATGTTTGAGTTTGAGTCTAAAGGAGGAATGAAAGAAATGGTTAAACTTGAGTCAGAACTTTTAGAACACTTAGGTTTTGATTATCCTGTTGAGGTTAATTACGATGATGTTTGTGAAGAATACGGAGGAGTTTCAATTTTGGAAGATGAGCACGAATCAAGAATGTGGAAAGAGAAAGGTCCTGTAGTTTCACTACAACATTTCCCATTAAGAACAAATCCATTTTGGAATATGAAACATAAAGAAAATAGTATCTTCAATAAGGTAGATGTGATACTTTACGGACAAGAGACGATTGGTAGTGCTGAGAGAAGTTGTGACCCTGAAGATATGAAACATAATTTCTACACTATTGAAGGTGGAAAGTATTCTGAGAAACTGTTTGAGTTATTCGGTAAAGATAGAGTTGAGAAAGAACTCGAGGAATTTTTATCATTCGACTTCTTCCCAAGATTTGGTGGAGGAATTGGGATGACAAGATTAGCTCGAGCATATGAGTTAATGAAACAAGAACAAGTTGAATTAGTATAAATAAAAAAACCCTCAGAAATGAGGGTTTTTTGTTATTTTATTAGGTACTTTGTGTAATCGGTAGTTGTTGGTTTTTCGTTTTTAAAGTAATACTTTTCAACTTTATTACCATACTTTATTGTTTTATAATAAGCATCAGGAACTGTGGCACCTGAAGATAGTACGATTGAATTTTTAGTGTACACACAAACAATTTCAACCTCAACCTTTTTATTAGTTTTGGACAAATCTCTTTCGTGAACTTCAAGTAATCTCCAAGTTGTTCTATTTAAATCCTGTTGTTGAAGAGAACAATTTAGATAACTAAATGTTTGGTATAACATCTCTTTAGTACAGTTAAAATCTGCGGCAGGGGCCATATGTCCCTTATCGTAGACGTTCTTTTCATAATCTTTATTATCTGAAGTTTTTATACTGTCATTAGTATAAAAATCCATACCTGTTCTTGATGCGGTTCCATCAGGACATTGTACGGTGTATTTAACCCATAAGGGTTGTTCTAACTTTTCTGAATAGGATAATTCAAATATGTTTGTTTTAACGTAAACATTATCTCTTAATTTGCCCTGAGCAAATGTACTTAAAGATAATATTAATAATAACGATAGTGATAGTATTTTTTTCATATTAATAAATATGAATATCACTAATTTTAGTTATTCGTAAGGGTCTTTATCAATTACATTTCTCTTCCACCATTTTTTAATTATATTGGTATCAGATAGTTTATTGATAAATGACTCAATAATTAAAATCAAAAATATTAAAATTAGACCTATTAGAATTATTGAATAAATTATCTTTTCTAATGTTTCCATAAACAACCATACACAATATTTATTAGTATGTCAAATAATAAAATAATACATTCGTTACTTAAAATGATGAATTCATCATTAATAAAAGACATTTACCCTATGGTAGATAAAATTAAGATTACGGATATTAATATTGATGGGGATAAACGAGATAATTTTATGGATATTGAAATTATTGTTGATTCACCCGATATGGATTATCATAATATGTATGATATGGATTTTGACCCACATTATCTAGTTGACTATCACGTCAGAAGTATGTTGCCCTATCTAAGTATTGAAATACCAAATATTTCATTTACCGTTAACTCCAAAGACGGTCATTTTATCCATTCTTATGGAACAGGACGAGGTAAAAATGGTAGAGACCCTAAATTTATCGAAGGAGATAGAAGACAAAACGAAGCAGTCCAAAAACTAAATAAGTTTTTTATCAAAGGGTAAAAAAAAACTTGTAGATTCAGAAAAAATTCGTATCTTTGTAAGACAAACACATAAACACTTACAGATATGAAAAATTTAATAGCTTCCTTCGTTTTATTCTTGGTGTCTTTGACATCATTCGGTCAAACAATTAACTCTACTGCAGTTTTAAAAGACCTAAAAGTTATTTATGTTGTAAATGACAGTACTCGTGATGAATACCCTAAAAGAACTGTTGATGTCAAGGTTGAGGTGACTCAAGATTCTATCGTTATGACTAGTGAGTATCCAAAACACACTGTGGTTACTTATAAAGTATTAACTTCAAATATCAAAGAGGATGGTATCTCTCACTTTGAATGTGTAGATGGTTCTGGCGGTAACGTTCACATTGTTTATGGTTCTCCTGATTATAACGATAAAGAAGTATTACTAGTTGTTGGGTTTAAGTACGAAGATTATTACTACACAGGTTTAAAAAAATAAAGTTATGAAAGATATGTTCAAAGTTTTGTATGAATACGCAAAAGAAGACCCTAAAGATTTTGTTCTATCTGTAATATTTCTCACATTGATGATGGTTTTTCTTTGGGGTTCGTTATGGTTACACGCAATTTGCTCAGGGAATGTTTAATTACTAATCCCTGAGTATTTATTAGTATGAAAGTACTAATCACAGAATCTCAATTAGACGCCTACGTATTTAAAACTCTTGATGAAATGTTTCCTGAGGATGAGGTACATTATGTGTCTCCCTATGAGTATGATGATGAAACAGGGGAAGAAGGTGACGATGAATGTAGACTACTTTTCTATTTGGGGGACTATGAAGGTGATGACGATGATGGTATTTTCCGTTGGTATGATGAGTGTTATTGGAATACCGATACTTGGCAAGGAGAAGCTCAAGCAAACCGT
>Ga0222713_10006136_pt1 | contig 11485 bp, 16 predicted proteins | sample C33_649DmetaG_FD_165061 | JGI IMG/M metagenome (GOLD analysis project Ga0222713, IMG submission 165061) | Estuarine water microbial communities from San Francisco Bay, California, United States - C33_649D | ecosystem: Environmental > Aquatic > Marine > Unclassified | place: USA: California... | reverse complement strand
CGCGGCTGTTCCGCAGCATCACCGGCTGGCGCAAGGTGCGACTGATGGTAAGTCGATCCCGCAACCTGAACTGCCGAGCGGCAAGGGGGTAGACAAAAAGAACGCCTAATTTATGCGCTACACAGACGACTTCATAGGTGCGATTAAGGTAAGGCAGGCTGAAATATCCTCGTCTCTCGTTGCCGGTAATGCGGTTAATTTCGAGACTTACCAACGCCTTGTGGGGCAATACCAAGGGCTGCAAGAAGCCCTGACAATCCTTGATAACTTGTTAAAGGAAGACGATGAGTAATAGTCCGGTAGCTTCTAACGAAGCTGAATTGGCTTGGGCATTTCCGAGCGTAGACCCCGGTGCAAAACCTTTAGGCGCAAGAATTCTTGTCCAGTTGCGTAGGACAAAAAAGAAGGTCACATCTGCCGGGATTATTTTGGTTGAAGAAACCAAGGAAACCGAAAAGTGGAACAACATGGTGGCGAAAGTCATCGATATTGGGCCGCTTGCATTCAAGAAGCGCGACACAATGGAGCCGTGGCCGGAAGGTTCATGGTGCGATGTGGGCGACTATCTGCGGGTTCCGAAGTGGGGTGGTGATCGCTGGGAGGCAAAAGTCCCCGGTGAGAAGGATGAAGATCCTGCCCTGTTTATGATCCTTAACGATCACGAAGTCATTGCGAAAGTGACTGGTGATCCCTTGGCCATGCGAGCTTTCGTATGATGAAAACAGAAAAACAAACGTATTACTCAAAAAACAAGGAAAGATTGCTTGCAAATCACCAAAGGCGTCATAAGAAAAGCCCTAGATATGCTTTCATTTCTATCCTTGCTTTAGCGCGCAAAAGAGCTGAGGTCACAATTGACCAGAATTATTTGTTGAAATTGTATGACGAGCAAGAAGGGCTTTGCGCTTTATCTGGAGTCCGTATGACATGGGCTACAGGTCGAATGTCTCCAACATCAATATCAGTAGATAGGATTGATGTTAACAATGGATATGTTGACGGTAATGTCAGACTTGTTTGTGTTGCTGTAAATGCCTTTAGATCCACTATGAACGATCAAGAGTTGCTCAAAATGGCCAAGGCATTGGTTATGCACATGGAGTCAAAACAAACCGCCAAAAAAGTGATTGAGGAGGTATTCGTATGAGCGCAACCGACAAAGCAGAAATGCAGGAAAAAGAGGAAAAGCTGGTCATCGAAGAAGGTCAAGATGGCAGCCTGACCGTTTCAGGTCTTCCGGATGAAGTGCCGGAAGGCGATGAAAAAGAAGCCGCCGAGGCAAAGGCACCCGCTTCGGAGGGCGAGCAAAGCGGTGATTCCCCTGAAGAGCCGCAGGCCGAGGCGCAATCCGCCGCCGATGATGATCACGAAGATGATACCGAGGCTATTCGTGCTGCAAAACGCGCACGACGCCGAGCAAAGAAGCAGCTTCAGCGCGAGAATCAGAAGGAAAAAGACTTACGATTCAATCAGTTACTGAAGCAAAATCAGGAATTGATGACGCGCCTGAGTGCTGTTGAGAGCCGCACGCAAGGCTCTGAGCTTGCTCGGATCGATAAGGCTATCGAGGATCAGGAAGTTCGGATCAATTACGCCAAGATGAAAATCGCTGAAGCCACCCAGAATCAGGATGGCGCATCGATGACCGAGGCTCAGGATCTGCTGTATGAGGCTCGTAGGGCGCATGAGGCCTTGAACAATCTGAAGCGTCAGGCAGCACAGCCGAAGCGCACCCCGATTCAAGGCCCAGACCCCATGATGCAGCGTCATGCTGCGGCATGGATGGAAAGAAATTCATGGTATGACCCCGGCAAAAATGACGAGGATTCTGCCATTGCTTTTGCGGTTGATGAGCGACTTGCCAAGGAAGGCTGGGACCCCAGATCCCAAGAATATTGGGATGAGCTTGACAGTCGCTTGCAAAAGCGTTTGCCCCATCGCTATACTGGGGACGAAGTAGATGAACCTGTTGTTAGAAGACCAAGGAGCGTTGTGACAAGTTCAGGCAAAGAAAGTGTTCCTAATAAGGGCGGACGAAATACTTTTGTCCTTTCCCCGGAGCAAGTTCGCGCCATGAAAGATGCTGGTATGTGGGACGATCCTGCTATGCGGGAAAAAATGATTCGTCGCTATGCCGCTGAAAAACGTAACCAAAGGAGCTAACAATGGATTCCCGTATTAAAAAATCTCTGAATTCCGGTGGCCGCGAAAATCGCGCCGTTCTTGATGCAAGTCGAGACGCCCCCGAAAATTTGTTTGTGTCGTCTGATGAACGTCGCAAGATGTGGAAAGATGAGTGGACACAAGAAGCACTGCCGAAAATCCCAGCAATACCGGGATGGCACCTTTGCTGGTTATCGACTACCAATAGCTACGACAGCATTGATAAGCGGATTCGGCTCGGATATGTTCCTGTGAAAGCGGAAGAACTGCCGGGTTACGATAATTACCGCGTAAAAGCTGGAGAGCATATTGGTTTTATCGCGTGCAATGAAATGCTGCTCTATAAGCTCCCGATGGATCTCTATCAGGATGTTATGGCGCAGATGCACCATGATGCCCCTCTTGAAGAAGCGAACAAAATTCGCGTTCAGGCGGAGCAGATTCAGGGCCGCGATAGCTCAGGCAAACGTCTGGGTCAAGTCGAAGGTGAAGGGCTAGGCGAAATCGACAAACCAATCCCTGCCCCCATTTTCCAAGGGTAGGAAACTTACAGGAGTGAATTATGTCTTCGACTAATGCTCCGTTTGGCTTGCGTCCTGCTTTCCACCCCAGCGGTCTGGATCGCGCTCAGGCGCTTGCCGACGGTATCGCGTCGGCTTACAACACCGACATTCTCAAGGGTCAGCCCGTAAAGCTGAATTCGAGCGGCAACATTGTTGTTGCTGCTGCTGGTGATTCTTTCCAAGGCGCTTTTGCTGGCGTCGAATGGACTGATACCACTGGTCGTCGTCGCGTCTCGAACTACTGGCCTGCAAACACTGCATACCAGACTGGTTCGTGCGTTGCCTACTTCTACAACGATCCGAACATCGTTTATGAAATTCAGGCAGCCGGTTCTCTGGCGCAGACTTCGATTGGCGATATGGCGGATCTGAGCAACACCACCGCCGGTTCGACCACCACCGGCCTGTCGCAATGCACGCTGTCCACCACTTTGGTGGGCGCAGGCAACAGCGCACAGATGCTGATTCGTGATCTGGCTCCCTACCCCGACAATGCTTGGGGCGATGCGTACACGATTGTTCGCGTAACTGTTAACGAGTCGCAGTTCAATGCGCCCGTTAACGCGATCTAAGGAGGGCTAAGACATGGCAGCCCCGATGAGAAGTACTGACTTCCGTTCGATTGTTGAGCCTATCCTCAACGAATGCTTTGACGGAGTTTATGATCAGCGTACCGATGAATGGTCGCGTGTTTTCCGCGAGCAAAACGGTATTCCCCGCAACTACCACGAAGAGCCGGTGCTTTACGGCTTTGGCGCTGCTCCGGAACTTCCGGACGGCACGCCGGTTACCTACCAGCAGGGTGGTGTGCTGTTCCTGAAGCGTTATGTCTACCATGTTTATGGTCTGGCATTCGCGCTGACCAAAGTTCTGGTCGAGGACGGCGATCACATCCGTATCGGTCAAGTCTACGCCAAGCATCTGGCGCAGTCGCTGATCGAGACGAAAGAAACGCTGTGCGCTAACGTGCTGAATCGCGCTTTCAACGCTGCTTATCCGGGCGGTGACGGCGTGCAACTGAACAGCGCCTCGCACCCCATCGTCAACGGCACGTTCAGCAACCTGCTGACGACTGCGGCGAACCTGTCGCAAACGTCGCTGGAGCAGATGCTGATCCAGATCCGTCAGGCTGTGGACAACAACGGCAAGAAGATTCGTCTGGTTCCGAAGCAACTGGTTGTGGCTCCGGGCAACGTCTTCCAAGCTGAAGTTCTGCTGAAATCGGTTCTGCGTGCCGGTAACGCCAACAACGACATCAACCCGATCAAATCGATTGGTCTGATGGACGAAGGCGCTTCTGTGCTGTCGCGTCTGACTTCCGCCACTGCTTGGTGGGTTCAGACCGATGCTCCGGAAGGCATGAAGCTGATGATGCGCCGGAAGCTGGAGAAGACGATGGAAGGTGACTTCGAAACTGACTCGATGCGCTACAAAGCCACCGAGCGTTACGATGTCGGCTTCACCGATCCTCGCGCCGTTTACGGTACGCCGGGCGTCTAAACCAAGCTGGAGGGGACTTCGGTCCCCTCTGCATAGGAGAGTTTGTTATGGGAAATATCGTAACGAACATTGGTGGAGTTCTGTCTGCTGTTACCAACACTGTCGCTTATACCGATAGTTCTGCGGTGACGATTGGCACGATTCCGGCCAATGCTCAAATTATTGACATCAACATTGATGTCACTACGGCATTCAATGCCGTTACGACCAATACTGTGACTGTCGGAAAATCCGGATCTGCCGCGGCTTATGTCGCGTCTACTTCGGTTGGTTCGGCTGGTCGCGCCAGTGTTGCGTCTACCGGCGTTTACAGTGCTTGGGCCGATGTTGGTTCGGCTGAAGTTCCTGTGACTGCCACTTATAGCCAGACCGGCACTGCTGCATCTGCCGGTGCAATGCGAGTGACCGTGGTGTATCGGTCGCCTGCGCCGTAAGGAGGCATCATGGGTCAATTCAAACCGATGGTGAAGATGTATACCACCGAGCCTACAGTTGAACTGAAGCTCAAAAAAGGTGGTCATGTCAAGATGCCCAAAAAAGCCGTCAAAAAGATGGATGGCGGCACTATGGGTGCTTTGGCTGCTGCTCCTGCTGCTCGGGTTCCTGCTGTAGCTCCGGCTGGCCGTTCTCCGGCTCGTCCGTCTATGGCTGCTCGTCGGCGTGCAATGATTGGTCAGCGCGGTATGGCTGCTCCGGTTATGGCTAAAAAGGGCGGTGAGATGGAAACCAAGGCGGAACACGCTAAGGAAGCCACCAAAGCCGAACTGAAAGCTCATGCCGATAAACCGGCGTCGAAGGCTCATAAAGGGCTGAAGACTGGCGGCGTTGTCAAAGGTCAAGGTGGTTACAAGACCGGCGGCGTTGTTAAGGGTCAAGGCGGCTTCAAGAAAGGTGGTGCTGTAAAAAAGTATGCTAAGGGCGGCCAAGTGCAAGATGATGGTCGTCCGGAACAGATGCCGCAGGGAAAGAAAAAGCCCACGGCACCTGTCTCGATTAGCAGGCTTTCAGGCACCTTCAAGAAAGGTGGTGCTGTAAAAAAGGCTGAAGGCGGCGATATGAAGCCGCTGAATGCTCAGGCAGCAAGAGAAACGAAGGGTTATCAAGATCACTATAAGCGCGAGGCTGAAGAGAATCGTGCTATGAGTGAAGCTATGAACCCGATGAATCTCCTGCGTAAAGCTCGGGATGCTTTCAAAGGTCAAGGGGCCGTTACCACCACAGAACGGGAAGTTAGCCGGACGGTATCCCCGCCGCAGAATAAGCGGAAAGGTGGGTATTCCAAAGGTAGCCGTTGTTAAATAAGGTGGGGGCTTCGGCCCCTGCTTTTTTGAGGTAATAAAATGAAACTTCAAACTGTCTCAAAGACCGGCACTGGCTCTAGCTCGGCTTTGGTAATGAATACAAACGTCACGCCGTTTAATGTTGGTTTTGGCGTGGTTGTTACTGGAACGGTGGACTACACTGTTCAGCATACTTTTGACGATCCTGCAGTTGGATTTTCGACTTGGTTTTCGCATCCCACCATTACGGGTGAGACGGCAAATCAAGACGGCAACTATGCTTTTCCAGTAACTGGCATCAAGGTTCTGGTGAACTCTGGTGATGGCACCGCAACCCTGAAACTGGTTCAGGCTGGTATTTAATCATGCCCGTAGGGTATGGTGATGTAGCAGATCAGGCGAACACTACCGACGGATTTGCCGGTCAGACAAGCGCCGTTAATGCTTTGGGCGCTGGCATCGGAGAGGATGTCGGTGACGATGGTGTCGTTGATCTATATGGAGCCGCTCCTACGGCAACTTTCTACATCGCTGATGAATCTGCTCCGGGTTACGTTTTGCAAGAAAATGATGACAAAATTATTCTGGAGTCCTCGTAATGGCTGATCAAAAGATTTCGGCAATGCCTAGTGCCACCACATTGGATGGCTCCGAGCTTATTCCATTGGTGCAAGGCGGCGCTAATGCCCAAGCTACGTTGAACACTCTCCGGGCGTATAACGCGCATTATGGTGCTTTTAGTGGAAATGCCTCTCAAACAGGAAGCGTCTCCGCAGGAACCGCGATAACTTTTGATTCCATCGATGTTGCTGATGGCATCACACTTGTAGCAAATACGCGGATGACTGTTCCTGCTACGGGGGTCTATAACCTTCAATTCAGCGCCCAAGTAAAAAACATTGAAAACTCGCAAGAAGATGTGACCATTTGGACAAGAATCAATGGCGTTGATGTCCCGTTTTCTGCCGGAAAAGTTACCGTTCCAGCCAGAAAGACTGCAAGTATTTATGGGTATGTTTTAGTTTCTTGGAACATCTTTTTGCAGATGGACGCAAATGACTATGCTGAAATGATTTGGTTGCCGGATGTTGCCACAGTAACACTTGAAGCATTGCCAGCAAGCGTGTCTCCGGCACACCCGGCTATCCCTGCAATCATTGCAACCATGACTCAGGTGGCATGATGCCAGCAAAATCAAAAGCTCAGTTTCGCTTTATGAAGGCAGCGGAAACTGACCCGCGCTTTGCCAAGCGCGTCGGCATCAAGCCTAGCGTTGCCAAGGAATATACGGAAAGCAATGTTGCAAAAAAGGCTTACAAAAAGCTTCCGGAGAAGAAGGCTAAGGGCGGGAATGTCTCGCTAGCTATTGGTCGTGGCGAGAAGCTTCCTGCCGAGCGCGGGGCTGGTTTGACCGCCAAAGGGCGCGAAAAATACAACCGTGAAACTGGCAGTAATTTGAAGGCTCCGCAGCCCCAAGGCGGCCCTCGTCGGGATAGCTTCTGCGCTAGAATGGGGCCGGTAGCTCGTAAAAGTGAACGCGGTAGTCGGGCAAGGGCTTCAATGAAACGGTGGAACTGCCCCGGCTGGTGAAAGGATGCTAGATGGCCACTTCAGGAACTGTTGGTACGACGGTAATCAACGTACAGCAGCTTATCGATCACGGAGCGCGTCGGTGCGGTAAGCTTGCCGAAGAACTGACCGCAGAGCAGCAGGTATCAGCTAGGGAAAGCCTGTTTTTCCTGCTTTCTCGCCTCATCAATATTGGCATCCAATATTGGGCAATTAACAAGAAAGTCATTGGCCTTCAGGCCAACAAGTATATCTATGATCTGCCTCTGGGATCTGTGGATGTCTTGAATGCGCTGTATCGGCGCATGAATCGCCCGACGCCGAATTCAACTGGTGGATATACGACTTCTGCGGGCGGTGTAATAGCCAATGCCTTTGACAGCGACGTAGATACGATCTGCACGCAGACTTCTGCGAATGGCAATATCGCCATCAATTTCGGGACTTCGAATCCAATTTATGCTGGATCGATTGGGATACTACCGGGCGTTAGCGGCACGTTTAATGTCTTGATTGAATACTCGGAAGATGGTTCTACTTGGTCAACGCTTTATGACCCGGGCGAGACTGTCTGGGTGAATAACGAGTGGCTGTGGTATGACATTGACCCGGGACAGAATGTCCAGTATTACCGCATCCGTGAGACTGGCGGCAATACGCTTTCCGTTCGTGAGTTTTATGTGGGCAACAACAGCACTGAAATCACGATGGCAAGATTGAATCGTGATGACTACACGAACCTGCCGAATAAGAACTTTACTGCAAATCAGCCATTCCAGTTCTGGTTTGATCGCACCATTCCGCAGCCAAAAATTTATCTGTGGCCAGTTCCTTCAGATCCTTTTGTCCAGATGACTGTTTGGTATTCGAGGCAGATTCAGGACGTAGGGGCGCTGCAGGATGAGCTTGAGGTTCCGCAGCGTTGGTATGAGGCAACGGTATTTATGCTGGCTCATAGGATGGCTCTGGAGCTTCCGGGCGTTGCGATGGATCGAATTGTTTATCTTGAAAAGATGGCAAACGAGTATCTCAATGAAGCGGAACAGGAAGAGCGTGATAAGTCGCCAATTTACTGGGCACCTTCGATTGGGTGTTATACCAGATGAATCAACTACTTACGGGATTTCACAGGCATCACATCATCCCAAGATGCATGGGAGGGACGGATGCGCCTGAAAATCTTGTGTTGCTTCATCCGATTGATCATGCAATCGCGCATTTGGTTCGATACAAGATGTTTGGTCATCCCGCTGATGGTTGGGCATACAACCGAGTGATCAATGGGCTGAAAGATGAGTTGATTCCGAACAGAAAAGGCATCCCTAAGCCGTATTTGAGAAAGCCAAAGTCCGCTGAGACAAAAGCAAAAATGTCTGCTGCAGCAAAAGGCAGAAAGCCTTCTTCTGAGACTATTGAAAAGATGCGGAAATCTCTTACCGGAAGAAAAGCTACGCCTCAGCAGTTAGCGTGTTTGGCGCTTGGTAGAGTAAGGCCGGATGGATACGTCAGCCCGTTAAAAGGAAAAAAAAGAGAAACACCTTGGCTTATTGGTCGAAAATGCACGTTGTCTATTGAGTCATGCGTTGCCGGAGGTAAGGCGGCAAAAGGAAGAAAGCAAACTCCTGAGCAAATTGCTAAGAGAGTTGCATCTCGTCGGGCAACATTGGCCGCGCAAGGAAGAGCGCGCTGATGCCATTATTTCTTGACACTAGAGGGTATTCATCGATTGCGATAGCAATCTGTGATCGCTGCAAGATGAAGCGACCATATTCGGCAATGACGAATGATCCGAACTTCCCCGGCCTTCGAGTGTGTGATCAGGGTTGTGCGGATCAGAAAGACCCGTATAGGCTTCCTGCCCGCCAGACCGAGAGAATTGCTCTGCGTTTTGCGCGTCCTGATGTTTCAGTCGCAACTGACCCGAACGACCTAACTACCGGAGGTTATGGTGGTTATGTTATTTCTACAGAACAAAATGGTGAGACTCCGGAAAATAACGGAAATCTTGACGGGCTTGAGGTTACGCCATAATGCCAAATGTAAAAATTACGGACCTTCCAGCCGCGCAACCACTTGATGGGTCAGAAATTGTCCCAATGGTGCAGAACGGGATTACCGTTCGCGCCACTACCGCTGCGATTGCGGCTTCCCCATCACTGACTCAGACCATCCTGACGGTCAATCAGGAGCCTACATTACCGAATTCTAGGGCTTTAAGTGCCGGAACCGGCCTTGGATTGACTGATGGTGGCGCATTAAGCACCCTTCAGATCACGCTAAATGGGGCTTCTGGCTCACTGGAGACTGCTGGTAATGGTCTGATAGCCAAAACCGCATCAAATACCGTTGCAGCGCGTTCTATAGCGGTTTCTGGCACTGGTTTGGCCGTGTCAAATGGCGATGGAGTGGCTGGGAACCCGACTTTGAGCCTTGATGGGCTGATTTCAGCAATTGCTCAGGTTGGCGGGACTGGTCTTTTAGCGTTTCAGGGAGGCGCAACCGCTGGCGGCGTGCTGATTGCCGGAACTGCAAATCAGATTGATGTTGCAAATGGCAATGGATCGGGCGGAAATCCGACTATTTCGATTGTTTCGAACCCGATAATCCCGGGAACTGCCGCAATGAAGATCCCTGTCGGGACTTCGGCGCAACAGCCGGTTGGCGCTGACGGGCAGATTAGATTTAACAGTGATACGCAGACTTTTGACGGATTTGCGTCTGGATCTTGGAATCAATTTTCTCTTGCTGGCGGTGTAACTACGTTTGATGCCGGAAGCACCGGCTTCACTCCGGCGTCTCCGACCAGTGGTGCCGTGGTTCTTGGTGGAATTCTCAACGGCGCAAGCGGCGGAACTGGAGTAGCGAATAGCGGCAAGACAATAACTCTTGGGGGTAACCTCGCAACTTCGGGCGCATACAACCTGACGTTGACGCTTACCGCGGGAACGAATGTAACGCTTCCGACTACCGGAACATTGTCTACCCTTGATGGATCAGAAACGCTGACCAATAAGACAATTTCTGGGTCAAGCAATACTCTTTCGAACATTGGGAATTCAAGCCTTACAAATAGCTCTATAACGATCAATGGATCTTCTGTAAGTCTTGGTGGATCAGTCACCGTTACTGCAACCGCTTCCAATGCATTGACGATTGGAACCGGACTTAGTGGAACCTCATACAATGGTTCTGCGCCAGTTACCATTGCTATTGATAGCACTGTAGCTACTCTCACCGGATCTCAGACTTTGACAAATAAGTCAATGTCTGGCGCATCAAATACGTTTACCAATATTCCAAACGGTGCGCTTTCAAACTCAAGCGTCACGTTTAACGGAACATCGGTTTCGCTTGGTGGATCTGGGACTATAACGGCAAACACCACCAATTCCCTGACGTTCAATAATTCTGGAACTGGTGATGCTTCTGGAACGACATTCGATGGATCTTCTGCGAAGACCATCAGCTACAACACGGTTGGCGCCTCTCCGCTTGCCGGTTCTTCAAGTATTACTACAGTAGGAACCGTAACTTCAGGAACGTGGAATGCAACGGCAATTGCCAATAATTATCTTGCCAATTCATCGATAACGATTGGTTCAACGAGCGTATCTCTTGGATCGACCGCACCGACTTTGGCTGGCCTTACTTCGGTAACTGTTACGCAAGATCCTACGTCTGCGCTGCAGCTTGCGACAAAGCAATATGTCGATGCGGTAGCAGAAGGCCTTCATGTTCATGCCGCCTGCGCTGCCGCCACGACTGGAACTTTGGCCTCGATTACTGGCGGCTCTGTAACCTACAACAATGGCACCGCTGGCGTAGGCGCTACGCTGACTTTGGGTGTTGCACTGACAACGCTTGATGGATATACGCTTCTGAACGGCGACCGTATTTTGGTCAAGAACGAAGCCACTCAAGCAAATAACGGTATTTACACATGGGCGACCGGCGGGACTGTTCTGACCAGAGCGACTGATTTTGATACTTCTACAGAAATTGCATCTGGTGACTTTACCTTTGTTTCGAATGGAACTTTGTATGGAGACACTGGATGGGTTCAGACAGATCCTGTAACGACAGTAGGAACTGATCCGATAGTCTGGGTTCAGTTCTCAGGGTCTGGCACCTATACGGCAGGCACTGGCCTGACCTTAACTGGTAGCCAATTCAGCCTCACTAGTCCGGTGGCCGTGACCCTTGGCGGAACTGGATTGACTTCTGGAACGTCTGGTGGGGTGCTTTATTTCTCAGGCTCTACTGCAATTTCAAGCTCAGGGGTTTTGGCTTCTAACGCTTTAATGGTCGGCGGCGGCGCAGGATCATCCCCTTCCACCATAACCACCGGAACTGGCGTAGTAACTGCTCTGGGCGTCAATGTAGGCTCTGCAGGGGCATTTGTGGTCAATG
>Ga0222713_10006130_pt1 | contig 11490 bp, 8 predicted proteins | sample C33_649DmetaG_FD_165061 | JGI IMG/M metagenome (GOLD analysis project Ga0222713, IMG submission 165061) | Estuarine water microbial communities from San Francisco Bay, California, United States - C33_649D | ecosystem: Environmental > Aquatic > Marine > Unclassified | place: USA: California... | reverse complement strand
CTTCACGCAATGGAGTGCGGCGCATGTCCCTCGCGAGCAGAACGGCCAGGCTGATGCGCTCGCGAATGAAGGGCTTGATCGTGCACTGCGCGGCGGTCCAGCATGGGTGGTGCGTCGACCAGATGATGTGGCGCGATCGCGCGGTGCATCGGATCGCGCATCGGAGCGTGCAGCGAGCGACACTCCAGTCTCGGAGGCGAATGGTGCGGCTACGCGACTCACACTCCTCGGCACCGGCGCATCGCGTGGTGTGCCGCGCGTTGGCTGTCGCTGCGAGGTCTGTCTCTCAAGAGATGCTCGTAACCAGCGGCTGCGCAGTTCGCTTCTCTTGGAGTGGCGCGACACTGCGACGGATACGTCGTGCGCCGTGGTGATTGATCCAGGAATGGATCTTCGGCAGCAGGCGCTTCGCGTTGGGCTGGAGCGCCTTGACGGCGCACTGATCACGCACATTCACGTGGACCACACCGGTGGCATTGACGAGTTGCGCGCCTACACCGATGCACAGGATGCGGTGATGGAGGTTGGTGCCGGACCTGAGACCTGCGTTGAACTTCTTCGTCGTTGGGAGTACGCCTTTGACGGGCGGACCGCACCCGGACACGGGATCCCAGCACTCCGGCTGGTGGAGGCGCGTCCGCACGTGCAGATTCGCGGTCGCACCTTTGAGGCGATCCCACTGGTTCACGGTCGTCGTCCAGCGCACGGCTGGCGCAGCGGCAGCGTTGCCTATCTCACCGATGTGAGTTCAGTGGCGCCGAGCTCACGCGAGCGGCTGAAGGGGCTCGACACGTTGATCATCTCGGCGCTGCGTGACCTTCCGCACCCAACGCATCAAACGGTGGAGGAGGCGCTCGCCGTGATTGCGGCGCTTGAGCCACGTCGCGCGATTCTCACCCACCTAGATCACGACCTTGATTACCAAGAGCTCTCGGCGCGCCTCCCTGACGGGGTGCTCGCCGGCTTCGATGGGCTCGTCGTGGAGGTCCCGGCGCGCTAGACTCCCCACCGGCGAGATGGTCGGACGGCCGCGAGCGTACCTTCGGGTGCGTTCGAGGAAAGTCCGGGCTCCAAGGTGTAAGGCAGCGGGTAACGCCCGTCCGCCGCGAGGCGCGGACTAGTGCCACAGAGACGAGTCCGCCACTGAGCTTCGGCTCGGAGGCGGGGTGAAACGCGGCAAACTCTGCCTGGAGCAAGGTCAAATAGGGGGACGCTTCGGCCCTTGTGGTCGGAACTGGCGCACCGCCAGGGTCTCCGGGTTGATCGCTCGAGCCACCGAGTAATCGGTGGCCTAGATGGATGGCCGCCCCTCCCGAAAGGGGGGACAGAACCCGGCTTACAGACCATCTCGCCGACTCCTCCGCACGCTCACCCCTCGCTCAGCGACCCTCCTCCAGGCACCCCTTGACAGGTGGGGATGGTGGGGGCAGAATGCACCGAAGTGGCTGTAAGTGGGGTGTGGTGGGGGTACCCACCCCCGAGGGCCACCGCGGAGGGGGTACAGGTGTTTACTGGCGAATACCGCCATACGATCGACGGCAAGGGACGGGTCGCCGTCCCCGCGCGCTTTCGCGCGCAACTCGATGACGGCGCCTTCGTCTCCCGTTGGCTTGATAACTGCCTCGCGATCTTCCCTCGCGCCGCCTGGGACGACCTCGCCGCAAAGGTTGCGGCACTCCCCACCGGAAATGCGAGTGCACGCGAGTTCGGCCGCTTCCTCTTCGGGAGCGCATTCGAGGTTGAGCTTGATGCGCAGGGACGACTCCTCCTCCCGGGCACGTTGCGCACCTGGAGTCGCCTTGAGGGCGAGGCAATGGTCGTTGGCGCGCGTGATCACGCAGAGATTTGGACGCCTGGACGTTGGGATACGTATCGCGGCGGCATGGAATCCTCTGATGCGCTCGCCGCGCAGTTGGAAGGGCTCGGCTTCTAATGTCGCAGGCGCGTGGTGCTGCGCATGAGTCGACGCTTCATCAACCAGTGTTGCTGCGTGAATCGCTTGATGGCCTCGCAATTCGCGCTGGCGGGCACTACATCGATGCAAATCTCGGTGGTGGTGGGCACGCAGAGGCGGTACTGACGGCGAGTTCGCCGAGCGGTCAGCTTCTTGGCATTGACGCAGACCCAACGGCGATTGCACGCTCGCGTGTGCGACTCGCACCATTTGGTGATCGCCTCCACACCTTCCAGGGGAGCAACGCGCGCATCGCCGAAGCGGCGGCGGCTGCAGGATTTACGAGCAGCAACGGAATCCTCTTTGATCTTGGCCTTTCGTCTGATCAGCTCGTTGATCGTGAGCGCGGCTTTGGGATTCGCGCTGGCGGCGCACTCGATCTTCGATTTGATTCGTCGCAGGGTGAGTCTGCGGCGGCGCTCCTTGCACACTTGAGCGTTCCAGAACTTGCTGGACTACTTCGCGAATATGGCGAAGAGCCGCAGGCAAACAAGATCGCGCGAGCGATTGTTGCGCGCCGAGCCGCAACGCCGATCACAACGGCAGAGGATCTGGCAGCGCTTATTGAAGAGGTTGCGACGCGACCGGGGAAGCCATCGCGCATCCATCCAGCAACACGAGCATTCCAGGCGTTGCGGATTGCCGTCAACGATGAGCTTGCCGCTCTTGCCACCGCACTCGATGCCTCAATCCGCCTTCTCGCTGCGGGCGGAAGGATTGTGGTGCTGACGTATCACTCGCTGGAGGATCGCATTGTGAAGCGCGCCTTCGCCGCCGCTGCACGCGGCTGCATCTGTCCGCCACGACTTCCGATCTGCGGTTGTGGGCAACTTCCAACGATTCGGCTCATTACAGATAAGCCGATCACGGCGTCTGAAGAGGAGATTGCGGAGAATCCGCGCAGTCGCAGCGCAAAGATGCGCGTTGCTGAGCGCTTGGCGGTGGCCGCATGACGGCGATCGGTCGGCCACTCCGCGGTGCGCAACTGATCGCGCCGATCACGCAACAGCGCGTTGCGGATGGGCGATTCGCCGCAGCTGCACGCCAGCGCGCCGCAATCCGACAAGCCTTCCAGCCCCTCCCTGGAGTGAGCGGGAGCGGTTCAATTCGTACCGGATCACGCCCCCTCCCTGGCGCAGCGGTGCCGCGCACCGCAGTGGTGCCTGGGCTACGACCACGTGGTCGGGTTAGCGTGTCCGCCTGGAGCTCAACTGATCGATCTGGACTCTTTGGCACGCAGCTCTCAAGCGTGATCGCTGTGGGTGCAGCAGTTTTCGCCGCAGCCTTTGTGATGCTCATCCTTAGTCTTGAGGTGACCACCGCCGCGGCACGAAAAGAGACACTCATCAGTGAGCAGGCGCGCATCGTTGAACAGATTCGTATGGGCGAGACGGATATGAGCCGCCTCGGACGCGAGCCGGCGGTGCGACGTCGCGCCTTTGAGCTCGGGATCAGTCAGCTGACCGATCCACTGATCGTCGAGGGGCGCTGAGATGGCGCACGATCCGCGCGTGGTGCGGACCGATGCGCAAGGAAGAGCTCTCGTCGTTGCCGCCGTCCTGATCGTCGCAGGCTCACTCTGTTTCGGCCGCCTCGCGCAGTGGCAACTTGTTGACCGCGAGCGCCTCCTTGAAGCGGCAGGGAGTCGAATCAGCGATACCGCCGTGGCCGATCCACTTCGGGGCACCATCACCGATCGGAGCGGGAGCGTGGTTCTCGCTAGCACCGTGATGCGTCAGCAGCTCGTTGCGCAGCCTTCGGCCCTTAGCGCCGAGGAGAAGAGCTCCGTGCGCGACACGCTCATGACGTTGCTGGAGCTTGACGGGGAGTCGGCCTCTCGCCTTACCGCGGGGCTCAACTCCACGCGTCAGTGGAGCATCCTTCACCCCGGGCTAACCGACCAAGAGGCCGATCTGGTGAGGTCTGCCGCTGCCGCCGGAGAGCTTCCAGGCATCGCGCTAACGCCAGTTCGCATGCGCTACTACCCGCAACCGGGTGGCGCAGCAGAGACCAGCCTGGCGAGCCACGTGCTCGGATTTGTGAACGGTGACGGGGTTGGCCAGTACGGCATTGAGTCGTACTACAACGAGCAGCTGGCGGGGAGTCAACAGATCACACGAACTGAGCGCGGTGCGGATGGCATCGAGCGCCAGGTTGAGGTCTCAGCTGCACTCCCGGGAACGGATTTACAGCTCTGCATTGACGCGGGTCTGCAGACACTCGTTGAGCAGGAGATCGCCGCCGCTGGGGTTGCAAATCAGGCTGAGTCGGTCAGCGTGGTGGTGATGGACCCCTACTCTGGAGACATCCTCACTTCTGCCTCGTGGCCTTCGTTTAACGCAAATCGGTATAGCGTCACCGCTGCTCGCGATCCAAGTCGATTTATTGATCCAACGATCAGCAGTGTCTATGAGCCAGGCTCTGTGATGAAGGCGATCACCAGCGTTGCTGGAATCGAAAGCGGCGTCGTGACGCCGCAGACGGTGATCAACGATCAGTCGGTCCTTCGACTGGATGACGGCGTGAACGCTGTCCGTAATGCGGATCATCGTTCGAAAGGCGCCCTCACGTTGAGTGAGGCGTTCGCGTGGAGTCGCAATGTCATCTTCTCAAAGATCGCACTCTCTCTCGGCAAGAGTACAAGTGAGGCCTCACAGCGACTCTATGCAACCTGGCTGCGCTTCGGCTTCGGTGGAAAGACTGGAGTTGACCTCTCGGGCGAAAGCCAGGGGCTTGTGAATAGCCCAGCAGAGCAACGGTGGAGCGAACTTGATCTTGCGAACGGTTCATTCGGACAGGGTGTCAGCGTGACGCTGATGCAGCTCGCCACCGCATACTCCGCGATGCTCAATGGTGGCGTGCTCGTTCGGCCTCGCATCGTTCACGCAATTAACGGTGTTGAGCAGCCGATTACCACGCGAGGGCTCGCAACGTCGGGGCGAGTCTCGTCACAGATCATTGAGATGACGAAGGGGCTCACACGGATCGTGCCGCTTTACACCCGCCTGGCGGACATCCCCTCCTACGCTTCTGGCGGGAAGAGTGGTACCGCACAGATCTGGCTCACCAAAGAGAAGAACGGCGGTAAAGCGGGCTGGGATAAGCGCCACTTCAACTTCACCTATGTGGGTTGGATCGGTCGTACCGCCCCTGAGTATGTGGTTGCCGTCTCAGTTCGACGCGGAACCCCGATCGTGAATACGCAGGGGAACATCCAGAACAAGATTGAATCCTTTGAGCTCTTCCGCAGGATTGCAGAGGAGATTGCCTCACTCTTCAACATTCCCCCCGCCGCACCCGCAACTGGGAGCGGCTCAACTTCCCCCGCCCACCACAGGGCACCGGAACCCTCCGCTCTGGTGGGTCTGCTGGTGGGCGGGGACCCTCTTCGTCGGCAGGCTGCGTTGCGGCGGACATGAGTGTGGCGAGCGTGAAGGCGACAAGTGTGAGCGGCGTCCTTGCCACTGGCGGCGCAGAGCTGTCGCGTTGTGCTGGCGCCACGCTGCTGCACGACGGTACGACGCCAGTTCGCGGCGCGGCGGTTGACTCACGACGCATTGCGGGACACCGCGGCGCGCTCTTTGTTGCCCTTCCCGGGTCAGCGACGGATGGTCGCCTCCACCTTCTCGATGCGATCGAACAGGGGGCGGGCGCACTCCTCCTCGAAGAGGGTGGCAACGGCGCCGTCCAAGAACATCTCCAGCTCGCCCTCTCTCTGGCCGCTGAGCGCGGAGTTTCTGTCCTTAGTGCTCCGAGCGGTGTGGCAGCGTTGAGTCGCCTTGCGTCGGCATGGCGTGCCCGTTTTGAACTGGAGACGATTGGCGTCACTGGATCGGTAGGGAAGACCACGACCAAGGAGGCGATTTACAGCGCACTCGGCGGCCAGGCGGCGCGAGTGGCAGAGACGCCTGGGAATGCAAACAATGAGATTGGACTCCCGCTTGCGCTCTTGAATCTCCCAGACGGTACGGAGCGCTTTGTGGCGGAGATGGGGATGTACGTTGGAGGCGAGATCAGCGCCCTCTGTGCGATGGCGCGCCCACGCATCGGCGTGGTTACGGCGATTGATGCCGTACACGCCGAACGGGCTGGGGGACTTGATGCGATTGAATTGGCAAAGGGGGAACTCATCGCCTCCCTGCCGGCGGATGGCTGGGCGATCCTCGCCGCCGATGATGCCCGTGTGATGCGACTCGGTGCACGGGGGCCAGCACGCGTCTTTACCGCTGGGCATGCTGAAGGGGCCGATGTGCACATCTTCAGTGTGGAGCTTGACCAAGAGACGGCGCGCACTCGAGTGGAGCTACGTGTAGATGAAGAGCGACTCCACGTTGACCTTCCGCTCTTTGGTGCACAGTTTGCGCGATCTGCGGCGCTCGCGATCGCGGTGGCAAAGGTGTGTGGCCTTGACGTGCGTACTGCTGCAAGCCGTCTGAGTGAGGTGCAACTACCGAGCGGCCGGGCGAGCGTGCGAAACATCGGTGGTGTTCGCTTGATTGACGATGCATATAACGCCGCACCGAGCAGCATGACGGCGGCACTTGCAACGCTCTCTAGCGCATCAGGTGCGCGCTTCGCTGCGCTCGGGGCGATGGGAGAGCTTGGGGAATACGCTGCCGCCGCGCACGATGCGATCGGCCGTGCCGCCGCTGAGAGCGGCTTGACGATGCTGCTCGTCTTCGGCACTGAAGCGGACGGAATCGCCGCCGGCGCCCGCGCTGCAGGGATGCCAGTTGATCAGATCGTGCGGCTCTCAGCAGATGAGCAGGGGATCATCGCGGGTGCAGGGTTGATCGCCGATCGCGCGCGCACTGGAGATACGGTGCTGGTTAAGGCGTCACGCTCCGTTGCGCTTGAGCGACTCGTCGCCGCGCTAGATGAGCGCCTAATTGGAGGCAACGCATGATTGCTATTGTTCAGGCACTTGTCCTCTCATTCGGTTGCGTCTGCCTGCTCATGCCCGCCTATCTTCGTCTGCTCCGACACAGTGGATTCGGGAAGCGCGTGCGCCGTGAGTTTGGTCCCGATTGGCACATTGTGAAAGAGGGAACACCCACAATGGGTGGACTACTTCTTGTCGTGGTGGTGCTTGCCCTCTCGCTCCTGCTCGACGCAGTGGATGCCTCAACCTACGCAATCCTCCTCGCACTTCTGGGCGTATCGCTCGTCGGTGCATTTGATGATTGGCTCAACGCGCGCACTGGGATCGGCATCTCTGCGCGCCAGAAGCTGCTCTGGCAGATTGGCGTCTCCATCATCTCAGCGGTCTACATCCAGCAGCACTTCGCCTTCGCCTCACTTGTTGTCCCACTCGTTGGTGAGGTGCCGATCGCGCCGATCCTGTGGATCACCGTCGCCGTAGTGGCAATCGTCGCTACGAGTAACGGCGTTAATCTCACCGACGGACTTGATGGACTCTCTGGCGGAACGATGGTCTTCGCCTGGATCAGCTACATGGTGATCGCACTCCTGAATGCGCCAGGGCAGCTGAACGTTGCCATCATCTGCGCGCTCATCGCCGGAGCGCTCGTCGGCTTCCTCTGGTTTAACATCCATCCGGCGAGTGTGATCATTGGCGATACTGGGGCACTCGGATTCGGTGCCGCGCTCGCAGTGACAGGCCTTGTGACGGGACACATCCTGCTCCTCCCGCTGATCGGCATCATCTTCGTGGTTGAAACCGGCTCGGTGATCTTGCAGGTGGCGAGTGTGAAGCTCACCGGTCGACGCATCTTCCTCTTCACACCGATTCATCACCACTTTGAGCGACTCGGCTGGGCGGAGACACAGATCACCTTCCGCTTCTGGGTGATTGGTGCCATCGGCGGCATTCTCGGCATCGTCGTCTTTCTCGCCACGCGCGGCGTTGGGGCGTAGTCGTGAGTGGCGCGCTCTCGCTTAGCGACCTGAGCGCCACCGCCGTTGCGGCGGGGAGCTTAAAGGGGACGCGCGTTGTGGTGCTTGGTGCTGGGCGCACGGGGCAGGCGGTTGCTGAATTCGCCGCTGCGCACGGAGCGAACGTCACGCTGCACGATAGCGCTGAGGCGGGGACGCTTCAGGCGGCGACCGATCGCTTTGCGTCTGGCGGCGTCACGCTCGCCTTTGGTGCTGGGGCCGCACTCGCACCACTCCTTGCAACGGCGGATCTTGTCGTGCACAGCCCGTCGGTCACACTCGGCTACCCATCAGTGAAGGAGTCGGTTGCCGGACCGTTACGTGACTACGCCGCGCGCGCGATCGGCCCAGGTGGAGACACAACGAAGCGAGAGGCGCTCCTGATCAGTGAGCCAGAGTGGACGCTGCGCCTTCTCGGTGCGCGTTGGCGGATTGGGATCACTGGGACGAAGGGGAAGACCTCTACGAGCAACTTGGTCGCATCAATCCTTGCTGCCGATCCCAGCAGCCCCGTGGAGCTCGGTGGCAATAACGGCGTTCCCCTGATTGGCAAGGCGTCTGGCCTCCCTGATGCAACGCGCGTTGTGCTGGAGTTATCAGAGCTGCAACTCCCCACGATTGTCAGCAGCGTGGATGTTGCCGTCTACACCAACATCACGGTTGATCATCTTGATCGTCACGGCACTGTTGAGGGGTATCGCAAGGTGAAGCGACTCCTCGCCGACCGCGTAGATCCGGATGGCGTCCTCATCGTCAATCTCGACGACCCCGTCACGGCGGGGCTCGCTGGGATCGGGCGTGTGACCACTGTTGGATATCGACGTGATCGTCCCGTTCCAGGTGGCGTCGGGATCGTTGACGGCTGGATCGTTGCGGCGGGTGTGCCGCGCGCCGCACGCTTCGGTGGGGGAGTTGCGGGGACGGGCCCAGGGGGCAGGATTATGCCCGCTGATGAGATCGCTCTTCCTGGCGATCACAGCATCAGTAATGTCCTTGCAGCGATTTGCGCTGGACTCGTTGCAGGGGTTGCACCAGATGCGATCCGCGCCGCGGTCGCTGGCTTCCGCGGTATCCCGCACCGACTGGAGACGGTCGCGGTGCTCGACGGGATTCGCTACGTCAACGATGCGCAGGCGACACAGCCCGATGCGGTTGCAGCGGCGGTGCGCAGCTTCCGTAAGCCACTCGTCTTACTTGCGGGGGGACGGAGCAAGGGGCTGGATCTGACCGAGCTCGCCCCGATCATTGCCGCGCAGTGCAGTGGTGCGGTGCTCTTCGGCGAGCTGGCGGATGAGCTTGAAGGGCTCTTCCGAAGCGCCGGACTTCAACGAATAGATCGGGCAGCGAGCATCCCTGATGCTGCCGCGCGAGGTGGTGCAATGGCGCGCGCGCTCCTCGCTGAGTCGAAGGATCCTGCGAGCGGATCACTCCATGAGAGTGAGGCGCGTGCAACGGTGTTGTTGAGTCCGATCGGCTCCTCGTTCGACATGTTCAATAATCCGTTCGGTGCGCGTGGTGATGCCTTCCGCGCCGCTGTGCTCGAACTTCCCGCGGAGCACCGGGCATGAGTCGCATCGTCCGCCGCGTGGCCGGGACGCCGATTGGTGGCGTGCGCCTCTCACCACAGCGTGAGCCACGCACAGCACTCTCTGCGCAGCGTGTTATTGCCTCCATCTTGCGCGTCCAGCGACCGCCAGAGGATCAGTGGATCCTTCTGCCAGCGCTCTTCCTGGTTGCGCTTGGCGTCCTGATGGTCTTCTCCTCATCTGCACTGAACTCGCTCGCCGCAACTGACGACCCATACTTCATGGGTTGGAGGCAGGCACTCTTCGCCGCGTGTGGCCTCGGTGCCATGGCGCTCCTCTCGCAGTGGGACTATCGCCGCTGGAGGTCACTCTCTACGCCGCTCCTCTTCGTCGCGTTCGGGCTGCTCTGCGCAGTGATGGTGCTCCCAACCGAGCAGGGGCTCCGTCGTGCACTCACCGTTGGCCCAATAAGTATCCATGCTGCAGAGGTGGCGAAGCTCGCCCTCGTCCTCTTCCTCGCCGACTTCCTCTCACGGCGCGGCCATGCAATGGCTGAGCAATCAACACTCCTCCAGGCACTTCTTGCGATCGGTCTCTCGTTCGGTCTGGTGCTGGTGGAGCCGGATCTTGGCACTGCAACAGTGATGGCTGGCGTTGGATTCGCCGTCTTCTTTACTGCGGGCGCCCCCCTTCGTTGGGTCTTCGGCCCAGCGGTACTCGCGGTGGCGGTCGGGATCATTGGGATCTCACTGCGGGAATACCAGGCGGCACGCCTTGGCAACTGGATGGACCCCTTCTCAGATCCGATGGGAAGCTCCTATCAGACGCTGCAGGGGCTCATCGCGATCGCTGTCGGTGGTCCGCTTGGAACCGGGATCGGCACCTCACAGCAGCTCGGCGGGGTGATCATCCCGTACGCCTGGAACGACTACATCTTTGCCGTTGTTGGTGAAGAGTTTGGGGCGCTCGGTACCAGCGCCGTGATCTTCGCCTTCCTCCTCCTCGCTGTGCGCGGACTGCGCGTTGCGCGTCGCGCCCCAGACACCTTTGGCGCACTCTTGGCGACTGGGATCGTTGTCTGGATTTGCGGGCAAGCCTTCATGAATATTGGAGTGGTGCTTGCCCTCCTCCCCGTGACTGGTGTGCCGCTCCCACTCCTTTCGCAGGGTGGTTCGTCGCTCTTGGTGCTTATGTCTGCCATTGGGCTCCTCCTCTCCGTCTCGCGTGAGACGATGGGGAGCAAGGAGATCGGAGGGAACGATGCGCGTAGTGATCGCGGGCGGCGGAACGGGGGGACATCTCTTCCCGGGATTCGCCGTGGCCCGCACGCTCCGACAGCAACATCCAGACGCTGAGATCCACTGGCTCGGTGGTCAGCGCGGGATCGAGCGTGAGCTCCTCCCCCTTGAGGGCTACCCGCTGACGCTCCTCGCCGCTCCGAGCTTGCGCATGAGTGGCGCAGGGTTCGCCGCAACGCTGCGCGACGCGATCGCGCTCGTCATCTCTATCCCTCAAGCGGTGCGCTATCTGTTGCGAGTTCGCCCTGGCGTGCTCTTCTCGACCGGTGGCTACATTGCGATCCCTGCGCTGATCGCCGCCACGTTAACGCGCACCCCAAGCCTGATCTGGGAGGGGAATGTGCAGGCGGGTCGCAGCAATCGCCTGATTGCGCCGCTCGCCAGTGCACGCGCAGTAGCGTGGGCGGCGACTGCGACCAAGGCGCCGTGGAGTGGTCGCGAGACGCTAGTTACAGGGACGCCGGTGCGCAGTTTCGCCGGCCGTGATCGCACCGCGGCACGTGCACGGCTCGGAGTCGCCGAAGGGACCCCGCTCCTCTTGATCTTCGGGGGTTCACAACGCGTGGTGCGCTTTGAGCGCGCGCTCTCTGGGGTCCTCACGGAACTCCTTGCCACATGGCAGATCATTCACATCGTTGCGGACGGACTTGCAGAGGCTGAGTCAACGAAGCGAGGGCTCCCTGCCGACCTGCAGTCGCGTTATCTTCCGTATGCCTTTCTTCACGGCGGAGAGATGGAAGAGGCGCTCGTCGCCGCCGATCTCCTCCTTGGCCGCGCCGGTGCATCAACACTTGCGGAGGCCGCGGCGCTCGGCCTC
>Ga0222713_10006129_pt1 | contig 11490 bp, 9 predicted proteins | sample C33_649DmetaG_FD_165061 | JGI IMG/M metagenome (GOLD analysis project Ga0222713, IMG submission 165061) | Estuarine water microbial communities from San Francisco Bay, California, United States - C33_649D | ecosystem: Environmental > Aquatic > Marine > Unclassified | place: USA: California... | reverse complement strand
CATGGCAACGAACAGAAGAGTTGATTCGTAACCAGGAATATTAGTTTTTGTTTCGCTTACTAAAGTGGCTTGAGAGTTAAGAGTTGGAATAATGACTGTCGGAAAGTCTAAACCCTTGGAAGAGTGATAAGTCATAATAAATACAACACCTTTAGAGTGGCTTAGGTTGAGCGCGGAAGATCCTTCATCGTTACCAAAATATTGATAAAGTGGCTCACCAGGCTTTTGGTGTACCTCAAAATATCTATTTATTTCATCAAATTCATATTTGCCTTTTGATTGATAAGCAACAGGTGGTACAGGTAAGGATTTTATTTGTGCCCATCGCTCTGTGAATTTTTCTATTTTTTGTTTCTTAGGAAAAAGGATAGATACTGGACTTCCAGGCTGCGCGAAACGGATCGCCATTTGGTCTATTTCTGATGTTTCTTCCATCTGATCTTCGAAAAGCCGAAACATCACTTCTTGGTCTCCAATTCTACGATCATCCGATCCAATCAATTGATGTGGGGCTATTTTTTGGGCGAACCGTTTCAAGCCAGGACCTAGACGGAATAAAATAGTGAGCTCTATCGTAGAAGGGTTGTAGAGACTCATAAATCTCTCTTTACTTATAGGTTCATTTTCCGGATAAATACATTGACCAAAATCTCCTGAAACTACTAATTTATCACTCAAATTCCGAATTCTACTAAGATCTTCTTCGGTTATATCCTGTAATTCATCGAGAAATACAATGCTATATTTGAGTCCCTCAGACATGAATGCAGTATGAGTCTTTACATCGATTAGTTTTTTAAATTCGGGCAGAAGAGACTCATAGAAAAGATCTTTAAGAGCATGCGTGTAGGTCACGAAGCATATTGATTTTTCTGGATGGATTTTCCTTAACGTCTCAGCTGCATAGAGCATAACAACTGTTTTACCGTTACCCGCCATTCCGCTTACCCATGTGACGAGATTGCCTTGGCGTTCAACATTTTTTTGTATAGTTCTAAGTGCAGTTGATTGCTGATTAGATAGAGACGATATAGCGGGTCGCCAAGTCACAGGTCACTCCGATTTCAACTATTATGGCTTGGTGCTTTTCCTAAAATCATTTAAAACATTCTTAAAGGTTCCGAGGGTGATTGAAATACCACGGGGAATCTCCTTGCCAAGAAGAGTTAGACCTATAGAAGCTAATCCTTCAATGCATCTGTAAGGTGGCATATCTGGTTGATGGATCAATACTATATGCTTCAGTCTTTCTGGAATTGAGCCCTGGTTAAAGTTGTACTTCTTATCTTGGTCTTCTGCTGTTGTGGGATGAGATTCAGAGCGTTTTTTTTCATCGACAGGGGTCCACTTCAGCCCTTTGGCAATGGCTATTGCAACACCAATTTCAAAGGCATACATCGCCTCTTTAATGATGTTATTCTTTATGAGATTTTCTATCATTTTCCTAAATTCAGGCTTAATTAAAAGATTTTTTTTATCCTCGATAGGATCGTTTAGTCTCACATTCTGTGGAATCGTAGGAGGAATATTCTGATTTTTTTTTCCCATTAGATTACCTCTTAGTCAATAGGTAGTTTGTCTTCTTCTGTGATGTAAGATCTTTCCAAAGTTTTATCATCATCTGGCTTACGCTGAAGCCAAAAGATTTGGGATAACTTTCCTTTCATAATTTTTTTGAGTTCCATATCATCTGACACAGATAATGATTTCAGATTACATATTAATAAGATCTGATCTGTTAGAGATGGAAGTTCTTTAAGAACATTTAAAGTCGTAGGTTTATCAAGTGGATCAAATGCTGAATCTATAACTAACGGACCCTTGATTGGAGAATTAGCATGAAGTGATGCTAGAAAAGATAATGCTGAAACAAGTGCAGCTGCTGAGTTGAGTCCAGTTTTAGAATATGGTTCTCCACTGGCAGTGACAGGGGTCAGAGTATATTTCTCAGGATCAATCTTTAGCGAAGTGTAACTCTCCGTTCGACACATTCTGACAAATATTTCACTAGCTCCCTTTTGTATTTTTTCCCTCAAGTCTTGCCGCATATTATCCATAGCTTTATCGAGAACTTTAGTGATCTCAGTAAGGGCAACTAACCTATTTTCATCCTGAATAAAATCAGCGGTTGACACTAGTGATAGGATATCAGTTTTTCTCTTTTCGAAATCATCTAGCTGATTTTCAATCTTGTCTCGGGCATTTTCATACTCAATTTGTTCTTTTTTTGCGCTTAAGAAATTGTTGTTGGCATCAATAAGACCATCTTTATCTTTTCCAGCAATTTCAGTTGATAATATGGCTATGTCTTCCTCTAGTTTTCTTATTTTCTGAGTGAACTCGAATGAAGTTTCGATTCTTTTGTCAATACTGTCAATAGCTCTTACTGATGCCTGTTGGAGTTGGCGTAGGGTGTTTAGGGTTTTCAAACATGTTGATAACTCATGAACTGTGGATTCATCTTGAGTTCCACTTTGGGACCTTTTAATCTTTTCTTGAATTAATAGTCTATTAGCATCATTAATTTGCGAATTGCAAATCTCGCATATTGATTTTAATACCGAGGATTCATAAATTTTTATTAGCATTTCATCTTGCGTCAGGGCACTTTTGACTTGCAAATCAATTTCCTTTTGTCTATGTATTTGAACTTGCTCCTCTATCCAATCATTAAGTATGAGTGGTAAGAACTCACCTTGAGCAAGTGCCGACTCCTCCATATATTCAGTCAGACCATCTTTGAGATTCTGTAGCTCTTTTTCCTTATCTTCGAACTGCTGTATCTTGGTTATTGTTTGTTGATTATCTTTGACTTGTTCCCTATATTTATCTGCTCGTTCAATCGAGTCTTTTATTCCTTGTAGTGTTTCTGATAACGATTTCTCCGTGTCGGCAATTTGTTTATCTAGATCGGCCAGTGAAGTCCTTTTAGCATCATCGTTAATCTTTCCTCTCCTTTTTTTATCTAACTCTTTTTTCATCGATTTATACCGGTCCTGCTCAATGGATTTCTTGGCCTCAATGATGGCTGGTAACCCCATCAGGATTTCGAGTTGACTCTTCACCAGAGCACCAACAGTATCACCCGATGCTTCTGGACTGAACTTCTTAAGTGAAAGGGCATCGAACAAAAAGAATCCGGCTATATCTGGATGTAATATATTTTGTAAGAAATAAGTTTTATCACTCTCCCCCAAAATGTGATCATTTTTTATAACATTATCAATTTTTTTAGTACCATTTTTTTCTTTAATGAATTTTTTTGTAATTACATATTGATCTTCGTTAACATCTATTTTTAAAATCAGTTCAAAGAATTTTGCATTTGTGTAGATCAAATCGGATTCTTCTCTTGGAAGTGAAGACTCTGTTTTGATCATCCGTCCGGTTAATAAGTATTGGAATGCGTACAATAACGTCGTCTTTCCTGTACCATTCTCACCAATGAACAAATTGATCCCATTCTTTTTAAACCGTACTTCTGTCTTACCTTTGTAACAACCAAAGTTCTCAAGGCTAAGCGATTCGAATTTGATCATTGAATATCTCGGCTAGTCTATGTCTTCTAGAATTTGATCCAGTACCACGTCGAACTGTCTTTGCGATTCATTATTTTTTATCTTTTTCAGATTTACTAGATCTTTAATGCATGTGATCTGAAAAGGTTTAATTTTTTTAAGATCTATCTCATTAAAAGCTTTGGTCAGAGAGTTGCTGATTAGATCACTATCATTAATTTTTGTGTTCATAAATGAAAAAGACCCCGTTAATTAATTCTACTACAAAAGTCTATGGCAGTTCAGTTATCAAGTCTCCTTCGCTAGAATCGTCCACTGTAACTGGGCTATCTGGGGTGGAAAATGTATCGAAATCTAATTCTTCTTCATCTTTTCTCATTTTTCCAGATTCATATTTGTATTCATTCAATATATTTTGAAGCTTAACGCCGGACGGTAAATTATTAATAGCATCATTGGCAAATTCCATACCTCTCGAAATCTCTGCACGTAGAACCTTATCAAACCTTTTACCCTTTGGCGGCTTGAGAAAAGCATCATGAATATATGCGTTTTCCTTACCCTCAGCAATTCTAAGCACTCTTCCTCTTCTCTGGATAAATTGTGCTGGATTTTGAGATGAAGCAAGGAGGAGTGCATGCGTAGCATCGGGGATATCTATACCTTCATCTAAGCATCTAATTGCAAGCATTATTCCAGAATGATGAGTAAAGAAATCAAAGGCATTTTTCTTATCCTTATCTTTGCTTAGATATATCATTCGTGGGCCAATGTTCTCCTCACGCAAGGCATTTTCTATGCTATAAATCTGTTCATCTTCACAAAATAAAATCCATTTTTGTCCTTCTTGATATTCTTTTTTTAATATATCGACAGCAAGCGCGATTTTTGATTCAGCTTTTTTAATAATTCTTGCTCTTTGAAAGAAAAGGATATCGTTTTTAAATTCTGATGCTTCAACATTATCTTTTCCTCCATACTTACGGGCAATTTTTCTAGTTAAATCTTCATATTCTTCGATCTCTTTATCGCTCAACTCACAAAAGTGTGGATAGTAGAAATATGAAGAGAGAAATGGTGGGACTGCAGAGATTCCATCTTTTATTGATACGACCGGTGGCACAATATCGCCAAAATATTCCAGTATTTTTTTAGCACCTACATCGTCACCGTGCCTATTGGGGGTAGCGCTCAGTCCAAGGCGAGGTCCACATTCCATAGTAAGAATTTGGCTACTATTTTTATTAGACCCATAGTTGTGACATTCATCTCCAATAATGAATAAATGCTCGCCTGTACAAATTCTATTTTGGAATTCTTCTGTGCATACGGTTTTGTCGACTGCTATGATGACACAAAGATCCTTGGTCAAATCATTCCTGATATCTCTTGAGCATAGTTCAAGTGGTAGTTCTGTCTTCCATCGATTATTCCCCCCTCCGCAGAGGAGGATATGCACATTCTGATCTCCAAGAAATCGTCTTATTTCTCTGCCCCAGTAGGATAACAAGAGGGTTTTAGGCACAATGATGAGGGGGGTCTCTCTTCTGCGGAGTGAATCTAGAATTAGCCATACGGCTGTCAGTGTCTTTCCGCTTCCCGTACAATGATCAAAAATTCCCCTACGACCGGATCCAAGCCAATTCTTGATTGCCTCTTGCTGGTGTTTTCGTAGTTCAACACCTGGCATAAGACTCACAAGACTTTCATTTACAATTTTTTTTCTTTCATACTCATTGATCAGATCTGCTAGGTGGTCAACCCCTTCCTCGCCAGAAAGATTGGCCATATCCTCGGTCAGATTTAAGATCTGCTCCTGCGCAGCCTCGGGAAAATCATATACTTTAGTGTTGGCGGTTTTCTTATTCCACAATTCATCAATCATTAAGATGCGCGCGAGAGCAGTTTCATTGTTTTGATCCCAGGTAGTTAAAACCTCGATCCATTCATCATTTCCATTTTTATCTAGGCCAGCATAGGTCTCATTACCAGATCCATTGAATGTCAACTTATTGCCATCGACGTCTTCGAAATATCCGAGCTTTTTATGAAAAAATCTATCTACTTGATCTTTTTTATGGGGTATAGCAATTTTAATTTCTAGGACACCAAGTCTCATGAGTGCGGATACAATTTTGTCAATTGACTTTTCTTCTTCATTTGCTGACTCAATCTCATTAAGTATCTGATCTTCGTATATTTTTTTTAGATCAGGGTTGATCTCTCCATCGATAATAGCTTTCATCATAACTACAGCATCAGAAGCCTTAAGATCAGGGGAACACACGATCTGGATTTTTCCTCCACGACGAACAAATCCAGGAATTGCACTTAGGTAACACGACATAGCGGAAAGTCGATAATAAGCCGTGGCCCTTCTGTAAAGAACAGAATGCTCGAAGCATGGAAGATAGAGACCACCTGCAATATCATGGTCTTCTTTGTTTTTGTCATAATAGCTTCTAAAGTGAATGCTTTTTAAAGTCACCGCGCGATTCCTTATCTACCAGCCCTACAGTCAAAAATAAAAAGACGATTTTTTGCTCTCGAAAATATTGAATACTCTTCCTTGCTATTTAACATTTTATTAATAACGATGATATATATTTCAAATTCAAGTCCAGACAGTCGTTTCCAGCTATCTAGCATTATATGATTCTTTTTTATTTTTCCAGCTCCAGTAATCAGATGACCTTGTGAATCGAGCATATCAAACAGATCTCTGCTGATCCCCGAATCACAACCAATGCCCAACTGATGTGGTGAAATATTTTCCGTACTAATAATCTTTTTGACCTCTGGTAGGAGTTCTTTTTCAAGAAACTTCAATGGATCTGATTTATATTTTCTTTCATCAAATTTAAAGGTTTTTGGAGGTACCCCCCCTGGACCTTTTAAAACAGGACTGAAGATTTGTCCGTTCTTATGGAGGGAATTGAGAGAAAATTGAGCAATTTCCTTAGTATTTCTATAGATCTCATTGATTGGATAAACCTGATAATCAGGGAAAAAAAGATCGCCACCTTCTATATTCCAGTCAAATATGGCCTGGCGTGGATCAAGAAGAATGATTTTTTGACGAATTAATGGAGAGTTCTCAAGAATACGACTTAGAATTTCGTACTGATTTTCCTTCATTAGTTGCGCTTCATCCAGTATGAAGCAATGAGGGTTAATTGATATCTTTTGCCCATTATTTAACAGATTAAGCAGTTCTCTCTCTGTCTCATCGAATGATTTATGGACATAAGAGGGTGATGCTACATTCAAAATATCCGTAAGGAGAGCCGCAATAGTAGTGCATTTGCAATTATCAGGAAGAGCATTGTTATCTAATAAATAATTATCAGTAACGGGTCTAGAGAAGTTAATTAGATAACAAGATTCACCTTTTTCAATTTTTTTATTTAATATTTCTTTAGCAATAAGACTTTTACCAGATCCTGCATAACCTTTAATTCTAAGTTTTAAAATAGAATTTTCATCAATAAGATCAAGAATACGTCTTTGTGTTTCAGATGTTACACGTTCGATTACTTCCGACTCTAAATTGATAGAAACACTGTCTGGGCTGAAAGTATAATTCTTGAAGAATTGTTTGATTTGGTCATGATATTGCTCAGTATGGATATAAGTTTTTAGCGAATCTTCAGGTACATTACGCATGATCCATTTAGTAAGATTTTCTGTTCGCAATTCCTTAGCCCACCCGAATATTTTGGATTTATTGGTCCCAAAATAATCTCCTTGGTGATCGTTAGATGTCTCTGGAAACCACAATAATTTTTCTACCCTCATTCCCTTCGATGTCCTTGTACCTAACCCTTTTTTCGGAATTTTGTTACCCATTAACGGTTTTTTAAATCTTTTCTTTAAATACCTATAAAAAGCATGGAAGTTATCACTGATTTGTTTCTCGGGCTCAATTTCTTGCCTTGACTGTGAAATAGAGTCTTTATAGATAGTTTGGTACCATTTTTTTTCCACATATTCAATGAGACCACCTTTTACTTCAATAACAAAGATTCCATATACAGGGTGTGAGAGCACAAAATCTATTTCATAATCCCTGTAGTATGTGAATTCAAAATTGTGGACTACTATCCACTTATCATCGAGTGCTTCCTTTAAAGCATTAAATACCAGTTTTTCTCCTTTGGAGAAAGTATCAGATATGGTTTTTGGATACAGCTTTGCCATTATGAATAAAGTTTAGGCCTTAATTCACTTTCTCTTCAAACAAAAATTCATATTATGTATTTTGAGAAAAGTAATATTTACAGGATATTCATTAAGAATGAATATGCCTCATCTAGAACTCCATGAGATAGACAAGTAAACCCTGTCTGCAAGGAACATTCGACTATTTTTGTGGCGGAGAGAGAGGGATTCGAACCCCCGTTACGGTTGCCCGCAAACCTGATTTCGAGTCAGGCGCATTCGACCACTCTGCCATCTCTCCCGTTCAGATTTTTTAGTTTACCATTGTGCTTGCTAGAATGATCGGAGACAAAGGGTCCCATAGATGATGCAGCGCTTATTCTCCGTTCTAATCTTGTTTGCTGTGATTTGGTGGATCCACCAAAAACCCATGGGCTGGATGACTCTTTATCCTCGTGTTTGGGGATCTCAATTAGCAGGCCGCTTGGCGTCCCTCCCCTTACCTCGCATCCTACGCCAACCCCTCTTGGGTCTCTTTGTCAGCCATTACCAAGTTAAGCTGGATGAGGCTGAAAAAAATCTAGAGGAGTATCGGAGTCTTCAGGACTTCTTCACACGAAAACTTAAACCGGGTCTTCGTCCTCAGGACCCGCCCCTTTCCGGGTATCTCAATAGCCCCGTGGACGGAACGATCCTCAGCGAAGGGCGCATTGAACGAGGGATGCTTTTCCAAGTTAAGGGCAAGACGTATGCCCTTGGAGAATTGCTTTTCAACGATGCAAATCTGGGAGTCTTCGAGGGCGGTTCCTTTACCACTCTTTATTTAGCGCCCTATGACTATCATCGTTTTCATATGCCGTGTGAAGCGCAAGTCACCTCCTTTCGGGAGATATCTGGAGATTTATGGCCCGTCAATGAAAAGGCGGTGAGGAACGTCGATCAACTCTACGTCAAAAATAAACGATCAGTCCTTCGTCTCAGAACGCCTGAGGGCCTAGAGATCGCCTTAGTCTTTGTGGGCGCCACTCATGTAGGCCAAATTCGCATTCACCCAGAGTTGCAACAACCCTCCAATCGTCAGGCGAAAGCCGGCGATGAAATTGGACAATTCGAGTTCGGATCAACCGTCATCGTCCTTGTCGGTGGCCCTCTGGCTTCTCGGTGGAAAGCCAATAAAAAATCAGGCATGATTAAGGTAGGACAGCGATTGGGAGCTTTCGATGAATAAAAAAGATACTAAAAAAGAAGCATCCATCGTACCGCTTTGGGAGAACGGAGGCGATCTGGCTGGATCTCTTCAGGCTATTTTTACCGTGGCCGGAGAGGTTTTCACGATGAAGCGTCTCAAAGAACTCACCGGTTTTAGTGAAGGTATTCTTGAACAAGGAATTGCGGATCTTCAAAAAAGACTCGCGCCACCTTCGGGTGTTCAACTTGTGCAAATCGGGGGTGGATGGCGCATGACTACGGCTCCTATTTATAAAGATCTGATGGCAAAACTTGCCATCATTATTCGCAGTGGACGCCTCACACCGGCTCAGATCGAAACTTTGGCGATCATTGCCTACCGTCAGCCCATTACAATTACGGAAATTAATCTCATTCGCGGTATTACGTCAAGTTCTACCCAAGTGGAAAAACTTCTCGAGCGCGAGCTCATTGAGATGGCCGGTCGAAAACCGGTTGTAGGCCGCCCCATGATGTACGTCACCTCGCAGAAATTCTTAGTTCACTTCGGACTCAACTCCCTCGTCGATCTTCCTCAACTAAGTGACTTCGGTGAGGACAACTTAGAGAATCAAGCACTCGAAAACATAGAACCAAGATTTTCCGAGACTATCGCATTAGAGGAAGAGAGCTAGACTTGGCTAATCAAAAGAAAAATAAGAAGATCCCACCCAAAAGGGGGACAGAGCAACTTAAGGAATTTTTCATTAAAAAGAATTACAAGATTTTTTATTCTGATTGCATAGAGGGAATGAAAGATAAGATCCCCAATAATTCGATAGATTTGATAATAGCCGACCCTCCCTATGGGATCAAAGGTGAAAATCTCGATACACATTACAACAGAAATGAGAAAAATGTTCTTCCGGGTTACAGAGAAGTCTTACTCAAGGATTATCAGTTATTTTCAGAGTCCTGGATCGGCCAATGTGCAAGGGTCCTTAGACCAGGTGGAACTATATTTATCATAAGTGGCTTTACAAATCTTCACTTAGTTCTCAATGCACTTCATAGTTCTGAATTAAAGGAAGTTAACCACTTAATTGCTAAGTTTAAATTTGGTGTTTTCACAAAGAAAAAGTTTGTCAGCAGCCACTATCATGTTTTATTTTGGTGTAAGCCTCCTGAACGGAAAAGAATTTTTAATACCCACTGTCGATATAAAGGGGAGTGGGATTATTATCGAGATCTTCAAGACATCGAAAATATAGATATCAGAAAGCATAATCCAGGGAAGTTAAAGAATAAGAACCAACTAAATCAAGAGTTCATAGAGAAATTGATTCTTTACACCTCAAATAAAGGCGATATCCTTCTGGATCCGTTTATGGGCGGCCTGACGACCGCAAAAGCAGCTCTTGAATTAGGGAGATGCGTTTTAGGATTCGAAATAAACAGTAACTGCAAGAAGTTGGAAAAAGATCTTGAGAAAACTAAAAAAAAGAAAACAGAACCCGCAAAAGAACCAGATCCCATACTGCTAAAGAAAAGAATCAAAATGAGAGAACAATACAAAAAGACAAGAAATAAATATAAATAAAAAAGCATATCTTTAAATTAGCATGATGATCATTTCTCATTCGAAGTCACGCATATCTATCAGTCTTAGAATCGTATACGAACAAATATTTCACCTTATCGTCTGAGATGATAAGTCTCAGTTGGCTGGTCTAGTCGAGCAAAGTTGTTTGTATTGAAGGGACTACTAAATATCTAAAGATACCAACCTATCAGAAAACGCTTTCAAACCTTGGTATAAATCCTCCATCTTTTTCATTAATCGTATTCGGCGTTATGCCAGACGTGTTGCACATCGTCATTATCCTCAATCGCATCGACGAGTTTGAGGAATTGCGCGAGGGTATTGCCTTCTAGTTGAACCGTCGTCGAGGGCGATTGGACAATCTTGGCATCGAGAGTGGGAATTTGAGCCTGATCGATGGCTTTTTTAACCGCTTCATAGTCGTGCGGGGTCGTTTTCACGATCCAGACTTGACCATCTAGGACAATATCGTCGGCGCCGGCCTCTAAGGCCACTTCCATCAGTTTTTCCTCGGGAACGCTTTGGTCGATGACGATCTGCCCCATACGTGTGAAGAGAAAACTCACACTTCCTTGCGCAGCAAGATCACTACCGATCTTCGAGAAATAACTTCGAATCTCTGGGGTCGTTCGATTTTTATTATCCGTCATGGCTTCGATAATCATCGCCGAACCCCCGGGTCCGTAGGCTTCATAAACAACTTCTTCATAGGTGACGCCTTCAAGTTCACCGGTTCCTTTTTTGATAGCGCGCTCATAATTGTCTTTAGGCATATTATTTTGCTTGGCCTGATCTATCGCCAAACGCAATCGCGAATTCGCATTGGGATCGCCTCCCCCAAGACGAGCTGCTACGGTAATTTCCTTCAGGATCTTGGTCCATAACGATCCCCGTTTGGCATCCTTCAATGACTTACCGACGAATATATGTCCGCGACCCATGGAAAACTCCTTAGCGCCTCATGCCCTTACCCGACATGCGAGCAAAGGGAGGCGGTTGCATCATCATCTTAGGGCGCTCGATCTTAAATTGATACCAAGC
>Ga0222713_10006127_pt1 | contig 11495 bp, 8 predicted proteins | sample C33_649DmetaG_FD_165061 | JGI IMG/M metagenome (GOLD analysis project Ga0222713, IMG submission 165061) | Estuarine water microbial communities from San Francisco Bay, California, United States - C33_649D | ecosystem: Environmental > Aquatic > Marine > Unclassified | place: USA: California... | reverse complement strand
GGGCGAGACCGTGTCGCGAAGGGCCGACTTCGCCGGGTCGTGCGCATGACGGCTCGGCACGGGGCTCGAGAAGACGAGGGGCATCCGCTCGTCGATGCCGTCGGCTGCCGGTGCGTGGTCCGCTCGCATCGGGACCGGAGCGGCCGGAGCGGCAGGCTGGGGAGCGGGCCGGGTCAGCGGGATGCTTCCGGCGGGGGCTCTCCACCTCGGCGCACGCGCCTCCGTCGTCGGGTCGGCGGGTGTGGCTTTCCCCTCGGCGCGCGGGGTGTCGTCGGCGCCGGACGAAGCCTCTGCGGCCCGCGAGGCATGGTCCGGCTTCGGCGGGTCTGTCGGACGCGAGGGCTCGACGGGCTCGGGCCCCCACGGATCGAAGAGCGGATCCTGCATCGTCCGCCGCCTCAGGCGAGGTCGAGGGCGTCGCGGACGAACTTCGTGAGTTGCTCGCGCACCCAGAGCTCGTCCAGATCGATGTCGGGCACCGAGCCCATCTCCCGCATCTCGCCCAGACCGTCCGAGGTCCAGCGGCGCGCGAAGAGCCGGTCGGGCTCCGGCTCGCCCCATACCAGCTCCATCGTCCAGCGCCTCGCCTCTCCCAGCTCCATGGGCCCGAGCTTCGGGTAGACGTGCATGCGGACGTTTGGCGGATACGCGTCGAGGAACTCCTGGTAGACGACCCTGTGGCCCGCCTGCTGAAGCCGCTCTGCGACCTCACGCGTGTGCTGCAGCGTGAACTCTCGGAGGAGCTCCGCCCCCTTCCTGCGCGCGTTCTCGAGCTTGAAGGCGCGGTGGACCATGCGTCGCGTCTCGTCCTGCTTGCGACGCTCGTAGTCCGTCAGGAGGGACTCGAGGGGGTCGTTTTCGGTGGTCACGGTCGTTCGGTGTCGTTTCGGGGGTATGCGGATCCGGGGCGTGGACGCCCACCTGCTAAAGTGTGGGTGAGAGGGTCGGGTGTGCTACCCCTTGCACTCGCGGTCGCGCGCTCGAGGTTTCGCTCCGCGCCGCGTTCCGGTCAGATTACCGTATGATCCGTCACCACTTCACCGTCGACGTGGAAGAGTATTTTCACCCCACCGCCATGGCGCCGCACTACCCCGCGGACGGGTGGGACACGCTGGAGCGGCGTTCGCCGGAGGTGATCGCACGACTGCTCGACTTCCTCGAAGAGCGGGAAGTGCACGGGACGTTCTTCGTCCTCGGTTGGCTCGCGGAGAAGGAGCCGGCGATGGTGCGCGCGATCGCGAGCCGTGGCCACGAGATCGCTTCGCACGGATACGAGCACGAGCTCGTCGGACGCCTCGGTCCGGAAGGTTTCCGGACCTCGGTGGGGCGAAGCCGTGAGGTGCTGCGAGACGTGTCGGGGGCGGAGGTCGTCGGGTACCGGGCCCCCAGCTTCTCCATCGTCCCCGGCCTCGAGTGGGCGTTCGATGTCCTGCTCGAGGAAGGGTATCGCTACGACGCGAGCCTGTTTCCCATCATGGGGCATCCCACGTACGGCTACCCCGGCGTCGGACCGGATCCGTACTGGATCGAGCGCCCCGCGGGGCGATTGGCCGAGTTTCCGTCGACGACGGCCACGGTGCTCGGGCGCAGGGTACCCGCATCCGGCGGGGCGTACTTCCGGCTGCTTCCACCGATGCTCGTGCACGCCGGACTTCGGCAGGCTGCGGCCCGCGGCGGGCCGGGAATGTTCTACATCCACCCCTGGGAGCTCGACGACTGGGTGCCACGTGTCGAGGCCCCGAAGCTTCAGATGATCCGGACGTTTCACGGACGTCGGCGGACGTGGGGGCGGATGGAACGGATGCTCGAGCTGGGGCGGTTCGGACGGGTGGATCAGTGGTTGGTGGCAATGGAGGCCGGCACACCGGATTGACGTGGGTCCGCGGCCCGGCGCAGGAAGGCGAGGACCGCCCAGCCTGCTGCTGCTCCGGTCGCTCCGGCGAGGCACTCGAGTGCGAACACGAGCGGAGCTCCGGCCACCAGCGGTGTGAAGGCGACGGTCGCGAGAAGGGCGACGACACCCACCGCACCTCCGATGACGGCCTCGCGTCGTGTGCCGGCGAAGAGGCCGATCGGAAAGAAGAGCATCGCGAGCCAGACCGCGTCGAGAAGGCGGCGGAACCACTCGGGTGGACCTTCCAGATAGAGCAGATACCCCCACGTGCGTCCGGGGGTGATCCCGAGGCCACACCATTCGGTCGCATCGAGACTCAGGCAGAGGATTCCGTTGGCCCGGCGGGCACCGATCGTCACGGTGTCCCCGTCGGCTCGGTCGTCGAAGGCGTCCGTGACCCGCACGTCCGGGGCTTCCAGCAGGAGGTCGTGAGCGAGGCGTCGCTCGCGGTAGACCATGTCCTCTCGATGGGCGCCGACGACCAGGATCTCCCGCTGCTGCCCGTCGTAGATGCTCACGATGGGGGAGACGCCGCGGGGTGCAGGTCCGACCTCGATTCGCCCGGAGAGGGTCCAGTCTTTTTCGAGAAGGGCTCGATGGGGCCCGGGCTCAGGAATCCGGCCCGAGAGAAGGGGTGCGCCATCGAGGTCCGCTTCCAGTACGGCGCCGCTGTACTGGGGCATGTGGCCGAGGTCCGGGGCCCACTGGCCCCAGTAGTCGTCTTCGGTCGGCGCAGGCGTGGCCAGGATTCCGAGGACGGGCAGAGTCAGCAGGAGTGCAGCGAGCCAGGGAAGCGCGCCCGCCCGTGCGCGGCCTGAAACCCGCGCCGCGATCCGGGCGTGCACCAGCCCCCCGAGGCCCGCACCCAGCCCGTTCCAGAGCACGTCCGCCGGACTCGAACTCCGTCCTGGCACGAACACCTGTCCCAGCTCGATCCCCGTCGAGAGGGCGGCTCCGACGAGCATGATCGCCCCCAGGGATCGAGATCGACCGCCGAGGACGAGTCCGAGCGGCACGAACATCACCACGTTGAGAATCGCGTCCCCCGCTCCGCGCGTGCCGCAAAAAAGACACAGCTCCGGGATCCTGCCGAACTCCTCGAGACGCATCCCCGCGGGCTGCAGCGTGAGGAAGGCGACGGCCAGCAGCCATGCGACGCCGAGCGCGGGGCGCCACCATGCTCGGATGATGTCGGGCAGGGGATGCACGCATGCCTCGGGACGACGGTTCCGGCCCCCGACGGGGGTCACGCTCGCTACATTAACCCATTCGCACTCCATCGTCGTCGGAGAAATCGGAGCCGGGATGTCTCTCATCGTCGAACCGTTCGAGGGGACCGCAACGGCTTGGGACGACGAGCTCCACCGTCTCGGCGGCGGGTCGTTCTGTCATCGGTACGGCTGGCGCCCGGTCATGGAGGACGCGCTCGGGCTCGAGAGCCACTGGCTGGTAGCCCGGGGGGAAGGAGGCGAGGTGCAAGGTCTCCTGCCCCTGGTGCGCGTCCGGAGTCGCATCTTCGGTGACTACCTCGTCTCCATGCCCTTTCTGAACTACGGGGGTCCCGTCGGAAGCCTCGATGCCCGGCGCGCGCTCGCCGGACGGGCCCGCGACCTTGCCGGGGCCGCGGGCGTGGATCTGCTGGAGCTGCGGGATCGCGACGGACTTTCCGGCACCGACCTCGTGGTCAACGCGCGAAAGCTCACCGTGGTCAAGGATCTTCCCGACTCGACCGAGGAGCTGTGGGAGAAGGGGATCAAGGCGAAGGTGCGCAGCCAGATCCGCCGTCCGATGAAGGAGGGGATGGAGCTTCGATTCGGACCGGATCAGCTGGATGCCTTCTACGAGGTCTTTTCCCGCACCATGCGCGATCTCGGCACGCCGGTGCTTCCGAAGCGCTTCTTCGAGTCGATCCGGGCCAACCTCGCCGACTCCGTGTTCGCGACGGTCTATCTGGGGCCGGACCCCGTTGCGGCCGGTTGCGGGCTCGCGTGGGGCGGGGAGTTCGAGGTGACGTGGGCAGGGGCTTCACGGGAACACGCACGTCTCGCCCCGAACATGCTTCTCTACTGGGGACTCATGGAGGAGAGCGTGCGGAGTGGCATGACCCGCTTCAACTTCGGCCGCTGTTCGCCGGACTCCGGAACCCATCGCTTCAAGCGGCAGTGGGGGTCCGAGGACGAGCCGCTACCCTGGCTTCAGTGGTCTCCGTCGGGCGTACCCTCCACCCCGAATCCCGAGAGCGCGAAGTTCCGGCTGGCGACGTCCGTGTGGAGTCGACTGCCCGTGGGTATCACGAATGTGATCGGCCCGCGGCTCGCGCGGGTGATCCCCTGAGTGATGTTCATCCGCCAGCCGCCCGTCTGGTCGCCCCTGAGGGTGAGGTCCATCGTGGCGGCTGCCGGGTCCCTCGCCGGTGGAGATCGTGCCAGAGGGGCGCTGAGGAATCTGATCGCTCATCGATTCGGAGCCGAGGACGTCGTCCTGACGGGTGGCGGGACCCAGGCGCTGCAGCTGGCCCTGGCGCTGGCTTCGGCGCGGGCGGAAGCGCGCGGCAGGCCCATTGCTCTTCCCGCCTACTCGTGCTTCGATCTCGTCACGGCGGCCGTCGGTGCCGACGTGGGCTTACGCTTCTACGACGTCGACCCGGTCAGGCTCTCGCCCGATCTCGAGAGTCTCCGGGCGGTGGCGGCCGAGGGCGTGGCGGCCGTCGTCGCGGGTAACCTGTACGGATACCCGGTCGACACGGCGGCGGTGCGGTCGATCTGTGACGACGCGGAGGCGGTGTTCATCGAAGACGCCGCACAGGCCATAGGGTCGTCGACGTCCGAGGGACGCTCGGCGGGAAGCCTGGGAGATGTCACGGTCCTGAGCTTCGGACGCGGGAAGGGATGGACAGGCGGGGGCGGTGGGGCACTGCTTCTACGCGGGCGACTCGCAGAAGCATGGTCCGGGGTTCGACCGGGCACCCCGGCGGGTCGCGTCGAGCTCGCTCCCGGCGGGAGGGGTGCGGGTCGCGCGATCACCTCTCTTGCGGCCTGGATGCTGGGGCGGCCTTCGCTGTACCGGCTCCCCGCGTCGATTCCGGCGCTCGGCCTGGGTGAGACACGCTGGTGTGATCCCGTGCCGCCGGCAGAGATCCCGGCCTTCTCCGCCGGGCTGGCGCTGCGCACCGCGGCCGACGCCCTCCATGGCGTCGCCGACCGGCGCCGCACGGCAATGACGCTGGCGAACGCCCTGGCCAGATCTCCCGCCGCCGCGGCGCGCGTCCAGGTGTGCGAGCCCCTGGGCGGTTCGGACCGGGCCGGCTTCCTCCGGCTGCCCGTCGTGACTCGGTCGTCGGTGGAGGCAAGGGCGCTCTGCGAGCGAGGTCGCGATCTCGGAATCGCTCCGAGCTATCCCGCGGCTCTGCACCTGCTGCCGCAGGCGAGGGCTCCGCAGGTCGGGCCGGTGCCCGAGTTGCCGGGTGCGGAGCGGCTGGCGGAACGGCTGGTGACGCTCCCCACCCATCGCTGGGTGAGGGAGGCGCACGTGCGCGCGCTCGTCGAGGTGGTCGCTTCGATCGAGACTACGTAGCCGCGAGAACTTCGCCGCCGCCGCCCTTCGTCAGGAAATGACCAGCGTTCGAAGCTGTCCGTTGTTGGCGGGAACTCGATCGACCTCGAACGTCAGCCCGAGAGACTCCCCGATGATCGGGATCGATGCCGGCGTCCCGTCGATCACCTCCAGCCGCACGCGCAACGTATCCGCAGAGCCGGCCGTTATGCTTCCGATGGACCAGGTCCCGGTGCCCGGGTCGTACGATCCCGCCGTGGACGACGCGCTCACGTAGGAGAGCGCCGCCGGGATCGTGTCGCGGACCTCGAGAGCCGTGGCCGTCGCAGGGCCGTTGTTGCGGGCGACCACGGTGACCTCGACCGTGTCGCCGAGGCTGACACCCGTCGGCGTGAGCGCCACGGCGACCGCCACGTCGGCGAACTTGGTCTCGAGCGTCACGTCCGACGGCGACCGCGGGAGGACACGCCAGCGCAGCGTGCCCGACCCGTCATCGAACGGTGTCAGAAGTCCGAGCACCTGCTGCACGCGTTCAATGGAGTCCGGTCGGATCAGGGCGGTGTTGACCGTCGGAACGAGCCAGGCGGGAAACAGAATTTCCACGGAATCGGCTCCGCTCACACCCCAGAAGCGGAAGTCGCCCGCGACGTTCGTGGAGGTGTCGGTGATCTCGAGCGCACGGATGCGCACCAGCGCGGCGTCCAGTGCGCCTCCTCCGGCGCTCGCCGCTTCGGCGGCCGTCGCGTCTCTCGCGACGGGGATCGCCGCGGCAGGCACCAGTCTTGTCGGCGTCACCGCGTCGAGCACCCGCCGGCCGTTGTCGAGCACGAGCCGGCCCAGCAGCCGGATCGAGTCTCCGGTGGCGATGGACGAGCGAGCCACGTTCACGGCGCGCAGGTACAGCGAGTCACCCGCGAAGTGGACCTGCCCCGTGGGATCGAAGTTCAAGCGAGAATTCAGCGCGATGCCGCTCGTGAAGAAGCGGTTGCCGACGAGTTCGCCGAGGATCTCCTCGATCGTCCGCACGGGGTACGTCACGCCGAGGGTCACAAGCGTCGTGTCCCCCAGTGCGATGGTGACCGACGCGCCCGCCGCCAGAACCTCGAGGGAGTCCGCGATCTCGGCGGGATCCAGCGTCAGGCGATAGGTGCCGAGCGGAACGTCGGGGAGGCTGAACACTCCCTGCGCGTCGGTGGTCGTCTCCACGACGACGGTCTCACTCGTGCCCGTCACCAGGAAGACGTCGACGTCGGCGATCGGAGTGTCTCCCGCAGAGGCGACGCCGTTGCCGTCGAGGTCGAGAAACGCCTGCCCCCGGATGGCGCCCGTGCCATCGATCTCGAGGAGCTCGACGTCAGTCGCGTCGCTGCAGGCCAGCGGTACGATGGTGGCGGCCACGAGCGCGACGATGCCGAAGACGGCGCGTCGGGGCCTGGAGGTCGGGCGCGGGGCGGCGGCTAGCGTCGGGTTCATGGCGGTCACCCTCCGATCCTCACGCCGACGCGCAGCATGCGGCCTCTCGTCGACGGGTAGAGCACGTTGCCGAAGCCCTCGTTGACGAGGGTGGGGATCGTGACGGTGGATCCGTCGGGCGATGTGGTGATCGAGCCGGACGGATCAACGAGAAGCAAGGCGTCGTCGATCATGCCGTCGGAGGATTCGAGGAGGTTGAAACCGTCGACGGCCAGCGACGCGGCGCGCCCGGCGAGGTTGGCGAAGGTGAACTGGACTCGTGCGTTCACCGTGTGCACGGCGGGGCCGCGGCAGGCGTTGCGCACGGCCCACCCGCCCGATTGATCCTCCAGGCACGGCCACGCGTCGAGGAGCGCCGCGAGGGAGGCGTCTGCCGGGACGAAGGCGACGTCGTTGCGCATCGAGCCGTCGCCGTTGGCGTCCACGCCCGCACGGTACCCGGGCGTGAACGGGGTCCCCGACCGGTATCGATACAACCCCGACAGGGAGACGGAGCCGAAGCGGGCCGTGACCCCTGCGGCCACCCGGTGCGGGATGTCGAAGTCCGAGGTGCCCTCGCTCCAGGGCTCCGGTCCTTCTGACTGCGGCAGTCCGGGATCGAGCGTGGCGTCGACGGCGCCTCGGGACGCGCCGACCCAGTTGTCGGTCGTTTCGGACCACGTGTAGGACGCGAAAAGATCGAGGGTCGTGCTCGTGTGCTCGATGCCCGTCGTGACGCCGAGGTATTCGGACCACCCGTCGGGATCGAGTGCCCACGTCTCGCCGAACGCGGGGAACCGGCGCGCATCATCGGTCGTGGTCGTCACCGTCGATCCGTCCTGGGCGAGCGTCCCGTAGATGCTCCTGCCTTGTGGGTCCGCGGCCTGTGGCACGAGAGGAACGTTGAGGTTCCTGCGGCGGATCAGGAAGTCGGTACGCCGGCTCGAGGCTCGCACGAAGAGATTCGCGGTCGAGCCCAGGCGCTGCAGCACGCCCACGGAGAGGTTCGTGGTCCGGGGCGCCCGCATGTCGGGACCGAGCATCGTCACCGAGGGGAGGGACGGGGCCGTCGTCGAGGGGAGTTCCGTGGCGGGCCAGTCCAGGCCGGTGCCGGCGTAGCGGTTCGACGTACCGTCGGTGGCGTCGGCGTGGGCCTCGGCGAGGGCTCGTGGATCGACGTCCCCGTCGCGCATGGAGGCGTTCACGAACACCCGAAAAGGACCGTCGACGACTGGGTCCCAGGTCAGGGAGCCGCCCACGCCGAACTGATGGAAGGTGTCGCGCACGTCGCTGTTCTGAATTCCCGTCGTCTCAAGCCATTCGGTGTTCAGCGAGATGGCGTCTCCGCCGATCATCTCGAAGTCGTACCGCCCGCCCATCCTCAGGCGCAGTCCCGGGGCGAGCAGGGATTCGTACTGCCCGAAGACGCCGTACTCCTGCGTTCCGAAGGACGTCTCGGGGGTCGACGTCGTGGCCCCGAAGCCCCTGCCCGCCACCAGGGCGGCCGCATCGGAGTAGACAAAATCCCCGTAGCCGAGGCGGGAATGATCCATGGCGTGCGACGAGGCCCGGATCGAGGCGCCGAACTTGAGCGTGGCGGGACCGGGGGTCCAGTGGAGTGATGGTGTGACGACGAAGTCCGTACGCGATGACTCGCCCGCCGTGGACGGAACGCCCCCGACGGATACGGCTGGGCCGGAGAGCCACGCGGGGACCCGGTCGGTGATCGCCTCTCCAAAGTCCCGGTAACTTCCGGAGAAGCCCGCCCGCAGTTCCAGCGACGTGGTGCGCGAGTTCTGGGTGGTGACGCCGAACGCCGTCGAGAAGTCCGTGGACTCCTCCGCGAGGGCGGCGGCTCCGGCCATCGAGACCGGTCCGGCGCCGTCGAACGCTCGCCTGGAGAACGAACCAGCCCCGCGGAAGAAGAGGCTGCTGGTGCGACTCTGCTGGCATCGAGCCGGAGCAGGCCGGAGTAGCGATCGTACTGCTCGACACCGGGATCCGTGAGCGACCCGACAAGCTCCGCATCGAAGCCGCCGAGGCTCTCGGCCAGCGACGCGCTGACCCTGGGCGCCAGCGGTGTCTGATGCGACAGCCCCTCTCCGGACACGAGGAGGCGAGCGGAGGGCGACACGACGACGACGCCCCGAACGCCGCCCTGCCAGGACAGCAGGGAGGGCGTCTCGATATCCATTTCAGACGATGACCATGTCGGTGTGCCCGACCACGCGCCATCCACTTTGACGCCGTCGGTTCCTGCGGAGGTGCGCGTGGTGAGGCCGACGTAACCGCCCGCCGACCCGACCCACTCCGCGTCGTCCGTGTTGTGTGTCGGGTTGACCCCCGCGAGCGCTCCGCGCGGGAAGAGCGCGTCGGGAACGACCTCCCGGCGCGCTGTCGGGTGCGGCGCACGCCAGAAGGGCACTCCGTCGGCGAGGATGAGCGTCATGTCACCCGGGAGTCCCTGGGCGCCGAGTGCCTCGTCGAAGGCGGAGGAGAGTGCAGCGACCGAAGCGAGGTCATCGAACCGGTGGGGCAGTGCGTCCACCTCGGGGCCACCGAACTGGACCCCCCCACCGCGCCAGCGGGTTGAAGCCGCTCCACCGAGCACCACGGTGTCCACCTGGGTCACCGGCGGCGGAGACGGCGTAAGGGACAGCGATACGGAACGCTCCTCGCCTGCGCCGATCGTGAGCAGGCGGGCGATCACGGGCCTGTACCCGATGGCCTCGGCCCGGAGTTCGTACGCACCCGGCTGGACCCGCTGAAGGGCGAACGACCCACTCGCCGTCGTGGTCGCCTCGTAGGCCGTTCCCGATCCCACGGGAACGAGTGCGACCAGCGCCTGGCCGATGGGGCGGAGGTCGCTGCCCCGGACGGTTCCCGTGACCGTGCCGGAGGTGCCGGACTGCGCATCCACGCTCGCCACCGCCGCGAGAAGCGTCATGCCCGCGAGAACCGCGGCGCGCCATGTGCGATGGAAATCGGTGGGTCTGGATGAGTGCACGTTGCGCCTTCCGTGAGAGCTCGACTGATCACGATGCGATGCTTCGAACTGGAAGCATTAATCGTAAACATAGGTGCGCCGGGACGGTGTGTGGTAGCGTCCTCTGGGTCTCTCCTGCGCGTCGAGGTATACGGAATGCGTCTGCAGGGGTAGAGTTCACCTCGTGACCCGACGAATTCTGCACCCACGATGAAGCGCGTCCTCCTCACGGACGGCGAGGAGCGCTCGACGCTCGCGGTGACGCGCTCGCTGGGTGCAGCGGGGTACCGGGTCGAAGTCGCCTCGCGCACGGGACGGTCGCTCGCGGGGGCGTCCGGCTACTGCGTGGCCGACCACCGCGCTCCGGCGGCGTCCGACGGGCCTCGGGAGTTCCTCGATCACTTCCAGAGGCTCGTGGAGGCGAGGAACATCGACGTCTTCCTGCCGATGACGGACGTATCGGCGTCCGTAGGGCTCGGGCTGAGGGACCGGTGCCCGAACCTGATCATACCGTTTCCGAAGGAACGCGTGTGGGCCGACGCGTCCGACAAGGCCCGGCTGGCGGAGGTCGCCGAGGAGCTCGGCGTCCCCGTGCCCCGGCAGGTGCGTCTCGAGTCGAAGACGCTCGGATCCGACGCCGCGTGCGATTTCGCTTCGAGGACGGGGTATCCCGTCGTGGTCAAGCCGCATCGGTCCGCGGTCGTTCTTCCCAGGCGTGTGGAGAAGTTCGGGGTCCGGTTGGCGGACAACGCCGATGAGCTCCGCGCGGCGCTCGAGGACTTGCCTCCCTGCGCCTACCCCGTCCTCGTCCAGGAACGGATCCGTGGACAGGGGCTCGGAGGCTTCTTCCTTTGCGCTGATGGCGCAACGGTGGCGGCGTTCGCGCATCGGCGACTGCGGGAGAAGCCGCCCACGGGCGGTGTGAGTGTGCTGCGCGAGAGCGTGCCCCTGCGCGACGACGTTCGGTCGTACTCCGAGGCGCTGCTCGCGCACCTACGCTGGAGCGGCGTGGCCATGGTGGAGTTCAAGGAGGACTCGGCTACGGGCACGCCGTACCTGATGGAGATCAACGGACGGTTCTGGGGCTCGCTGCAGCTGGCCATCGACGCCGGTGTGGACTTTCCCGCCATGCTGCTCGACGTGTTCGCGCCGCGGAGCGACGGTGCCCGCTCGCGTCCTCCTGCCGCTTACGCGACAGGGGTCCGGTCCCGGTGGCTCTGGGGCGAGGTCGACCACTTCATCGCGCTGGCCAGGATGTCGGCGGTCGATCGCCATCGTGCGGGATTCCGCGGAGGTTTCGGCACCGTGCTGGAAGGCCTGCGGCTGGCCTTGCAGCCGCACGATCGACAGGAAGTCTTCCGGGCTTCCGATCTTCGCCCCTTCCTGGTCGAGACCGTGGAGTGGGTTCGGTCACTGGGCCGGGGGTAGCCGGCCCGTTTCGTCGGCGTCGAACGCTTCTCGGAGAAGCTGCGCCACGTGGGTGACGCACCGGTCGATGCGTACGAACGTGTCGACGAAGTCCTCCGGTGTACGCCCCCAGGGGTCACGGATCATCCGTCTGTCGGGCATGTCCGGGTCGAAGTCTCCCAGCCAGAACATCCTTGGACCGGC
>Ga0222713_10006124_pt1 | contig 11497 bp, 11 predicted proteins | sample C33_649DmetaG_FD_165061 | JGI IMG/M metagenome (GOLD analysis project Ga0222713, IMG submission 165061) | Estuarine water microbial communities from San Francisco Bay, California, United States - C33_649D | ecosystem: Environmental > Aquatic > Marine > Unclassified | place: USA: California... | reverse complement strand
GTGCCTGATTAACCAAGACTGGACGACCATCCTCGTCAATGAGTTCAGCGTGAATGGCGATCTGTTGATTGGCCATATCCCAGGGCACCTTGACAATGAAAGCTAAGGCACTTGCAAAAGGTCCAGCGCCCACTTGGCTCCACCCTGCACCAGCCATCATGACCTTGCCATCGTGAGTGACCGCGTAGTCGGCGAGAACTACCTGCATTTGAATCGACACAACAATCTCCTGACGTCGCTCAATGAATCACGTCAAGTTGAGGTTAATCGGCGTTACCGTCTGCGCCGTGTTGCGCGGAGATTCGGAAAACAGACTGGTACGAACTTTCCGACCCCGACGCCGAAAGTTAGGCCCAGAACTCAGCAAAATATACGATCGGTTGAAGGACGGTTGGAGCATCGCCGAGCATGGTCCTACGTTGGATCTTGGTGAAGTTTTCGCGAACAACAATCAGGTGTGTCTTGAAATCGGATGTGGACGTGGTGACTTAGCTGTTTCATATGGTCCACTTCATCCCGACACCAATCTGATCGCGATTGATATTCACACTCGAGGTATCGCCAATATTCTGCAAGGAATTGAAAACGATGCTTTGGTGAACACGCGCGTGGTAGAAGGAGATGTACTTGTCCTGCTGAAGCGGTTCGCTGGCGCGTCATTGTCGGAGATTTGGGTGTTCTTTCCAGATCCGTGGCCTAAGCCACGCGAACATCGGCGGCGACTCATGCGGCCCGATGTCGTGCAGGAGTTCGCGCGTGTTCTCAAAATCGGCGGCGTCCTACGGCTAGCGACAGATATTGAGGATTATTGGCGTAAGTCAATAACTGTTGTGGACTCAGGTGGCACATTCAGCGAACCTATTTTTGAACGACCCGATTGGCGAATAGAAACTGTTTTCGAAAGACGGGGGATTGCTGAAGGAAGGCCACCTGTTGACATCTATTGGGTGCGTGAAAATTTCTAAAAGATAACTAGATCCCGAGTCGATCGCCGGCGTTGAGATCGTCAGCGGCCGAGAAGGCTCGGCGAACCAGCGAATCCATGAGAGCCGCGCCGCGTTCATTAGCCGTATCAAGCGAAAGAATGCTGGCGGCGAATGATGTGCAATAGAACAGCACACCTTCGGCATAACCCTGCATGATGGTCTCGTAGTCGGCCCATTGATCGGGTACGCCACCGGCTCGCATCTTGTCGCAATACCGATGAATCAGTTCTTCTTGCATTGTGCGTCGCAGGTCAGTCGGCATATTTGTTCCCAAGAAGTACACAAGATCAGATGTACTCGGGGAGCGCATTGACAGCTGCCAATCAATGAGAGTCATAGTTCCGTCGTCGTGAAAAAACATGTTGTCTAGACGAAAATCGCCGTGGGTCAAAGTGCATGGCCAATTTGAATACTTCTGCATCCATGTTTCAATCATGGGAGCGAAAGTTTCGCACCATTTCAAAACGCGAGGTGGTAACGAATCTTGATAACGCTCGAGGAACATCGGCCAACCAATGGGAAAGAGAGTTCCGATTGTTGCGGTCATCGGATCACTAATGCTGGGCATCCAATCAAGCTTGTGTAATTCGGGTTTGTCAAACCAAGCACTGTGCAAGGTCGCCGCAACATCGATAGCGATTCGAGCTTGGTCAGGTGTTGGTCCAGCAACTTGATCGCCCGATCGCGCTGGGCTTAAATCTTCCAGCACAAGAGCGTAAGGATCAACTGAACTATGCAGGCAACGAGCGAGTTTGATGCCCTCAATCTGTGAAGCAACTTCGGTATAGAAACGATGTTCGCGGTTCCAGACGCCCATCATTTCGCCCATGACTTGGCCGCCTGGATCGGATGTTGGAAATTTAACGATGACGCTCGGCGGAACGTTGTCGCCAGAGAGCGAGACCCGGGCAAGTTGACCCATAAATCCCTCGCCGGCTCCGATGACTTGAAGAGTGAATCCGGTGACCTGAGTATGAAGCACCTCGCTCAGCCATTCGGCAGAAATATCAGATAACACTGTCGGTGTGCCCCCCATGGCGTCACCTCCCCATTTGTGAGCATAGGTTGCGGCGGTTGGTTTGGGAAGAGGCAATTCGCGGTACCTTGATGCTGTGACTCTGATGCAGGATTTTGTAGACGCACTGTGCGGCATCGTCGGAATCGAGCATGTGTTCACTGATGACCTTGGGTCATACGCGACCGATTGGACCGGGAGATTTGTTGGTACTCCGTCGTGTGTCGTGCGCCCCGCAACGACGGATGAGGTGAGTCGTGTTATGCGACTGTGCTCATTACGCAATATCGCCGTTGTTCCTCAGGGAGGTAACACGGGTCTGGTCGGGGGAACCCTTGCTCACGACGGACAAATCATCCTTTCAACGCAGCGCCTCAAATGGATTGGTGAGGTTGATGAAGCAAGTCAGCAGATCTCTGCTGGTGCTGGAGCAATTTTGGAATCGATTCAGGATGCAGCGAAACAAAGTGGCTTGCGATATCCCATTGACTTTGGAGCGCGAGGTTCGGCCACAATCGGTGGAACTATTGCGACGAATGCCGGTGGAATCAATGTTTTGCGGTTCGGATCAACGCGACAACAGATTGTGGGTATCGAAGCAGTGCTGCCAAGCGGTGACGTCATTGAACATATGGGCGGGCTTCTGAAAGACAATACGGGCTACGACTTGATGTCGTTGTTGTGTGGCAGTGAAGGAACGCTCGGCATTGTTACGGCAGTTCGTCTGCGATTAGTTCCCGTTCACGCCAAGCGAACCACACTTTTATTGGGGTGTCAATCGACAGAAGAAGTGATTCATTTAGTTGGTGGATTTAGACGAGATTTTGATTCGCTTGATTCAGCTGAAATGTTTTTTGATGATGGGGCTCAACTTGTCTCTGCGACTTTTGATGTTGTGATCCCATTTCAATCAAAGGCCTATCTGCTACTGGACTTCTCGGCAGATGCTGATCAGACTTTGTCTGTTCATGAGTGTTTAAAGCGAATGGAATTCTCAGGACCGAGCGCGGTCGCTGAAGATGAAATCAATCGCACAAAGTTGTGGCGTTTGCGCGAAGAACACACGGCGGCGATTTCAACTCGTGGTGTGCCACATAAATTTGATGTGACCGTGGCTGTTTCTGATCTACCTAAGTTCATTGATGCGGTTCGCCGACGGGTTTTTGAGACGAACGCAGAGTGGTCTGTGTTCGTCTTTGGGCATGCTGCCGACGGCAATATGCATGTCAATGTTGTGGGACCGTCTGTCAACGATGAGAGTATTGACGAAATCGTTCTTCGGGTGGTTGCTGATTTCAATGGCAGCATTAGCGCCGAGCATGGCATTGGAAGTGCAAAGAAAAAGTGGTTGTCGTTGAGTCGATCTCAGATTGAAATTGAAACGATGAAGGCCATCAAGGGAGCAATTGACCCTAAGGGTCTTATGAATCCCAACACCCTGTTCGCGTCGTGATCGACTTACGAAGTCATTCCGCCTAAGCCAACAAGACCGCGAGCTAATTCGATTTCGCCCATGTGGCGTAAGCCATGTTGATAGAGCCAACACTCAACTCCGTCCAACACGGTGATGCCTTGTTCGCCGGCGACTCGGGCGCTGAAGGTGGATGCGATCTGCGGAGGGAAAGGTCGGGGTATGACGACCCGCTCGAGTTCGGCCGGATCAAGCTGCTCGAGCCAGGCTGATGTGCGTGAGTACACGGTGCGCATGTACTCGGCGAATGCGTCAAGGTCGCCGATGCGCTGGTGGACCATCTCGTCAACGGTGCGATGCTTGCCGTGGTCGTTGATCGTCAGACCTACCCGTGCTTGCCATTCGTCATTCCAAAGGGGCGGTTGACCCGAGAGCAACATGAATGAGGCATCGTGCACATTGGCGTAGTGGAAGAGACAAAATGCGATCGGAACGACGCCTTCGCGTTCGAAGTGATTGACATGTTCGAGGGTCATTGAGTCGATGGCGTCGTCATACAGGCTGAAAAGGGCCTTCATGCGGCGCTGTAGTGAGTCAAGAATGAGTTGATTCGACATTGATCCTCCGAGTTGCTTACTTCGATGTCACCGTAGCACCACAATTCATATTGTGTCATCCCCAATGCCACTTGATGGGTGTCAAGTTGCTATGTTGAATCAATGCGCTACGGAAAAATCGATTTTGACTACGCCCTCGACCTTGCCGCCAGGGCACCTGAAAATGACGGTCCCATCTACATGGTGAACTTTATGAAGTATCGCGATGTCGCAGGATATGACGGAGTCAAGGGCGCGGAGAAGGCTGCAAAGCCGGGTATTTCTGGCATTGAAGCTGATGATTTATACAACCCGACTGACGTGTTGACGAAAATTGGCGCAGAACCAGTTTTCTTTGGCGACGTCGTTGCACAAGGCACTGAAGGCGAATGGGATCGCATGGCCATCGTGAAGTACGCCAGCCGTGTTTCATTCATGGAAATGCAAAACCGTCCGGACTTCAAAGAAAAGCATGTTCATAAAGAAGCCGGCATGTTGTACACGATCGTGATGGGAACCGTTCCTCGTGGCGAGCATCAAGGTATTGACCGCTCGATGTATTGCACTTTTGAATTGACTGCAGCGCCGCAACAGGGTGAAGCATCAAATCATCAGGCGCGACTCGCAGTTGAAGGAACCATCGTCGGTGACGGACGCAAGTGGGATGACTTAACAATGATTTGGTCAGATGACATTCCGGTTGTCGCACCCCGTGAAGCTGGCGGCGAAATCATGACTGTCGTGACGAAGATTCAGATTGACCGAATGGGTAAGTCTTTTACCGCTTAAATCGTTTATCGGTCACTTGGCGGTGAATGTCACTGGGACTTCATTGAGGCCCAACACAAAATTTCCTCGTCGCCAGGGCAGTGGTCCGTCGGTTGCTAGTTGCATGGTGTCGAAACGTCGCAGAATCTCTTCGAAGAGAACGCGTAATTCAAGCCGAGCAAGGGGAGCGCCAAGGCAGTGGTGGCGACCGTACGCGCCAAAGGCCACGTGATCATTCGGTGTGCGAGTGATATCAAATTTGTAGGGATCGGCAAAGACCTTTTCGTCGCGATTGGCTGACGGATAGAGCAACAAGATTCGATCACCCTTGTGAATCTTGAATCCTTGGACTTCAATGTCTTGAGTTGCTGTGCGATTCATGTTGCGGACCGGTGTTGCCCAACGCAGCATTTCTTCGATTGCACTAGGTAGTAGTGAAAGATCATTCTTCAGCATCTCTAATTGGTCAGGGTTTTGCAGAAGAGCCGCAATTCCTGAAGAAATGACGTGACGTGTTGTCTCATCGCCACCAACCATGACCAGCATGGTCTCAAACATGATGTCGATATCGGAAAGCTTTTCTCCCTCCCATTCGGCATTGGTGATCAGGCTCACTAAGTCGTCGCCATCACCGCCACGGCGCTCGTGCACCTTGGCCATGATGTATTCGTTCCAGGCGAATACTGCATGTTCGACTTCGGCACGAATTTCTTCGCCACCAGTAGCAAAAAGATCTGACCAATGCAGCAGCTGCTCGTAATCAGACTCGGGGAGACCCATCAGTTCACCGATCATCAACATGGGGAGTGGAGTGGCGATATCGGCCACGAAGTCACATGAACCTTTGTCGATCACCGAATCAATGAGTTCGTTTACTTTGTTTCGTAAAAAAGGTTCGTGATCGGCGACTCGGCGTGGTGTGAATCCGTTGCCCACTAAGCGACGTCGCTTGGTGTGTTCGGGAGCATCGAAGTTGATCATTGAAGGCACCGAACTTTCGGGCCGTGATCCCTGGCCAGAGCAGAAGGTGTGCCATTCACGACTCATCATGGAAACGAGTTCGTGGCTCGCTGCTCCCCAAATCCCGGTTGCGTCATCCCAATACAAGGGAGCTTCGGAGCGCATCCACTTCGTCAACTCTTCGAAATTGGCGTAGAAGTCAGGCGACAGCAATCTGATGTCGTCGCGGACTGGGTGACCAGCAGGTCCGCGTCCTCCACCGAGGATGACGGTGAAGTCGAGATCGGGATCGAGAGGGAAATCTGGTTCGTTTGTGCCCATCGCTAGAAACTAGCGAGTCGGGCGACCGCCAACGATGCTGGCGCGTTCCATGATGCGGATCTCAGGCCAGTAATCGCTACTTGCATAGTGCTGGCAAGCCCGGTTGTCCCAAAAGGCAATGGAATCTGGTTCCCAATGGAAGCGGCATTGATATTCAACGTTGTCGCTCTCGCCCCACAGTTCGGTCAGCCAACGATCGTTTTCTGCCTCATCAACACCGATGATGCGGCTGAGAAAAACGGGATTGCAATACAGATACTTGCGGCCAGTCACTGAATGGGTCGGAGCTAACGGGTGAACGACAACGGGATACTTGGCGCGCATTGCCTCCATTTGTTCGGGGGCAACTTGTTTACCGAATGACTGCACGAAGTCGTGTTCAGCATCGTGCGAGTCAACGAAAGTTTTTTGTTCATCGGTGAGTCCCTCATACGCGGCATACATGTCGCAGAACAAAGTGTCACCTCCTGATTCGGGAACATGAATTGCGTGAAGCACTGCTCCAAGACTTGGGCATTCTCTCCACGTCACGTCTTGGTGCCAGGTGTTTTCGTAGCCCTTGACATCGAATGATTTTTCAAAGCGAACGAGTTCGGGTTGGCCAGTATTTGAAGGAATGAATGGGTGAATTTCTAGTTCGCCGAATCGGGCGGCGAAACTGACATGTTGCTGAGATGTCACCGGTTGATTGCGAAAGAAGATGACCTTGTATTCATGAAGAGCTTGGCGAATGTCATCGATGACCACCTGGGGGAGATTGGTCGTGAGATCGACTCCGCTGATCTCGGCTCCGATGGTTGCTCCGAGGCGTTTGATCTCAAAGTTGTCCCAAGTCAACTGAGCGAGACGAGCCCGTTCGTCTGCGAGGTGAAGGATTGGCCCGACCCGCTTACCGCGAAGGGTTTGGCGATCTTTGGTGATGTAGGCACTCGGGTCTTTGCTGGCGATGATGTCGGAATGTGCAGTCGTTGATGTCATAAATCCCCCAAGGATCCGAGTTTCTGACGGGTCGTCAGAAACTCTACCCGAAAAGGGTCCTGTGGATTGCAGGCTGAGGTCCCTGCTATTTCGGCAAGACCAATGAGGCACAATAGAAGCAGTTCAGTCATCAAGGGGGCAGTTATGTCAGATCGTCAGCCAGCCAATGTCGAAGAGGCCGGATACGCCTTCGTTATTCCAGATTCGTATGCCGACGAAGACTTCTTCTATCGAGCCTGTGCCATGTTGCGCGAACAAGACCCAGTCCATTGGGTGAACGGCGATGGGCTCGGCTTCAATTCGTTTTGGGCAATCACCAAGTCAGCGGACATTTTTGACATTGAGGCTCGCAACAAGATTTTCCTGAATGAACCACGCCCGGTTTTGAGTGATTTGGAGTCCGATCGTCGCCGTGCAGAGGACGGTGACATGCTGCGCACCTTGATTCATGTTGATGATCCAGAGCACCGTGACTTGCGCGGAGTGACGTCTGAGTGGTTCTTGCCGAAGAACCTCAACAAGCTGGAAGGCATGCTTGACATGTACGCAAATCGCTATGTCGACAAGATGTACTCACTTGGTGGTCAATGCGACTTTGCTCGAGACATCGCGATGATGTTCCCACTCAATGTGATCTTGTCGATCTTGGGATTGCCCGAGAGTGACTACGGTCGAATGTTGACGCTGACTCAAGAAATGTTTGGCGCACAAGACGAAGACATGCAGCGTGGTTCCGATCCGATTGACATCATTGCCGTCATTCAAGACTTCTTTGTCTATTTCACCAAACTGACTGAAGAACGTCGCGCCAACCCCACCGACGACATGGCTTCGGTTGTTGCGAACGCGCGAATTAACGGTGAAGAACTCTCGATGATCCAGACGATCTCGTATTACGTGATTACCGCAACTGCAGGACATGACACCACTGCGTCGGCAATCGCTGGCGGAATGCACGCACTGATCGAGAATCCAGATCAACTCGCACGATTGAAAAATGATTTGAGTCTGTTGAACACAGCGGCTGATGAAATCATCCGCTGGGTGACGCCGGTGAAGCACTTCATGCGAACAGCGACAGAAGATTTCCCTCTGGGTGGCAAAGTGATTAAGGCTGGCGACTCTGTGTTGCTGTCTTATCCGTCGGGCAACCGCGACACTGACGCGTTTACTGATCCCGACAAGTTTGATATTGGTCGCTCACCGAACAAGCATTTGTCTTTCGGTTTTGGCGTGCACTATTGCTTAGGTGCGATGTTGGCTCGTATGGAAATCAAAGCGTTCTTGAAGGCATTGTTGCCAAGACTTGAAAGTATTGAGCTTGCTGGTGAACCAAAGTGGATGAAGACAATTTTCGTCGGTGGCTTGAAGACTCTGCCGATCAAATACAAAATGACGGCGTAGTTATCTCATTGCTGGTTTGACCAAACGGCCGGGTAAAGAATCAAGAGCTGGTTGCAACAACTTGCCGTCTCGTTGTACTTCGACGCCATTAACAAACAGGTGATGCATTCCGGTGGGTTGATCGGCAGTTAAACGTTCACCATTTGCGGGAAAGTCCACCACGCGGCGTACCGGTCCAGGAGCAACGGTGTCAGCATCAAAGACCACGATGTCGGCGATGGCGCCGACTCGTAAGACGCCACGGTCGGTGAAACCAAACAAATCGGCCTGTACCTGGGTGAGTTTGTGCACGGCATTCTCTAACGTCAAGACTTTCTTGTCGCGTACCCACGACCCAAGTAGGTCGGTCGACAGTACGGCGTCACATAGTTGACCTACATGTGCACCAGCGTCCGACAAACCAAGCGTGCAGCCCTCAGTGTTGAGCAACATCGCGACACCGTCGGCATCGTCATTAGCCAACATGGCTTTCACTCGTAATTTCAGATCGGGTTCGAGAAGTGCAAGTTCAAGCAAGAGGTCAAATGGATCTGCGCCTGATTCGTTGGCGATATCGGTGAGTCGACGTCCGACTAATTCGGGAGATGACGGAGCGTCCATGATTTCGTAGCTATCCCAACGGGGGACTAAGCCCTGCTTGTTTTCCCAACCGACACGCACTCGGTCGCGCCATTCGTGACTTGAAAATGCCTCACGTCGTTCTTCAATTGACTTCGGCATCAATTCAGCAAAGATAGGACTGGTATTCAATGTGAAGGGCTCAACCATCGTCATTGAAAATGACAGAGGGCGACACGATACTTGTGGCCACACATCAATGCCGCGAGAAAGACCTTCTTGGTGAACTTCAACAGCTTTGAGGTGAGTCCCCTGTGAAGTGGTGAGCAACGCTGTATAGGTAATGGGCGCTCCAACTTTAGGTTGCAATTCGTAACAGTCGGCAAAACTCAAGTTTTCTCCGCCGTTCACACCAATCACGCCACGACCAGAATCACCAACTGCTTTACACAACGCTTCAATTTCATCAGCTGCCGCCCAGCGACTGGGAATTGGTTTGCCATCTGCACCGCGGTGGGTGACAGCGAAGCTTGTCGCGAATCCGGCGGCACCAGCTTCCATTGCTTCGGTGACAAGGTCGGCCATTCGTGAGACTTCATCAGATGTTGCAGCGCGTCCAACTGACTCGTCACCCATGACAAAAATGCGAAGTGGTGTGTGACCGACATAAGCCGCAAAGTTCAGCAGCGTGCCGTGCTGTTCGATTGAGGCGAGGTATTCGGGGAATGATTCAAAGTCCCAGGGGATGCCGGCGTTGAGCGTCGCCGGGTCCATGTCTTCTACTTTTTCCATGGTATTCGCGATCAATGCACGATCTTGGGGTTTCGTAGGTGCAATCGAAAAGCCGCAGTTGCCAGCGACCACGGTGGTGACACCGTGATAACACGAAGGTGTGAGCGCAGGATCCCAAAAAGCTTGTGCGTCATAGTGAGTGTGGATGTCAATGAAACCAGGAGCCACGACACGACCCGTTGCATCAATGACTTCATCGCCCGAGAGATCTGAGCCAATCTGAATCACGCGATCATTTTCAATTAATACGTCGGCATGAAAACCTGATGAGCCGGTTCCGTCGACGACAAAACCATTCTTAATGACTGTTGTTTTCCCCATGGTCACAGTGTTTCACATGGGCTTCAAGATGTACTTGTTCAGTGATCAGTCTTTGGAGTCGATCGACACGGCGAGTGCGTATTGATCGCTCACTGAGCTGTCAAGACCAACTGGAGTTGCATCGTCACCAAACCAGAAGCGCAATTGAGCGGTCACTGCGTGCTTGATGATGGGGAAGCCAAGTTCAACTGGCTCGGCGGGCGGGATGCAGCCATCTTGACCCAAGGTCTTCAGCTGCGGCTGAGCCTCGAGCAAGGGTCCGAGACCCGATGCGAGCGCGACGCCGATAATTCCTGATCCGTTTCCGAAGGTGCAGAAATCGTCAAAGCCGTTGTGGCCAACTCCGTCAATGATCCACAGACGACTCGGTCCTGGCACGGCTTCAAATGAAGGGCGAGTTGATTCTTCGGCGGAGATGATTGCGTCAAGTGCACCAGCGATAAAGAATGATGGTTTGTTGACGAAGGTCGGAGGTGCGGTGGTTGTTGCATTCGCGCTTCCCATGCCAAGAACCCCTGATGCCATCGAGATGTAGCCATCGACGCGATCGTCTTTTGCGGCACTCACAATTGTCCCGCCGCCAGCCGAGTGGCCAAGGGCAATAACTCGCGACACATCAACATGACCTTGAAGCAACGACGCAGGATCGTCGTCGCCAGATGTGACCAAATCGAGAGTTCCCAATAGTTCGCCAGTAGCCGACTCGCGGTCACCGACCGGTGCACTCAAGACGTGGAAAAGATCGCGCGACCAATGGTCGGGAGCAGCAACGATCATTCCCCAACTTGCAAGATGGGCTGTCAGAAAAGTGCTCTGTAGGCGGATGCCGCTGTAGCCGTGGCTAAACAACACGATGGGGAACTGGCCGTCAGCAACGACAGCGTCGCGCCCAGCGGTGTAGTCGTAGCGAGCGGGGACATCGGCGGTGAGTAAAGCCTTGATGGCGGGAGGTACAAAATCGCGGGTGTCGTAAAATTCGGCTCCGGTGGTTCCTTCAACAGCGGGATACCAGACTTCGACTTTGTTGCCCGCTGCGAGTTCGAGTGTGGTGACTCCGACGGGGTATGGGCCGGCTTCGGTGTACATCATCGCTTCTACAGCTGGATCGAGGGACACAGTCGTTGGTGCCTCGGTGGCAGGGCTAAGAGTCGTCGGCGCATCGGTAGCGGGGCCAGCGGAGTCATCCCCGCTGCATGCTGAAACGGCAAAAGTGGCGAGCAGGGCGAAGTAAGCAACGGAACGACGTGATGACATGTTAAGAGTCTCGCATGGGGCTTCATTGATCTGGAAGTTGGGGACGTTCAAACTCAACACGGGGAGAATTGCCGATCACAGGTAGGCTTGCCATTCCGATTTGGTCCGCCAGATCGGTTGGCGACGTGGCCGA
>Ga0222713_10006123_pt1 | contig 11498 bp, 6 predicted proteins | sample C33_649DmetaG_FD_165061 | JGI IMG/M metagenome (GOLD analysis project Ga0222713, IMG submission 165061) | Estuarine water microbial communities from San Francisco Bay, California, United States - C33_649D | ecosystem: Environmental > Aquatic > Marine > Unclassified | place: USA: California... | reverse complement strand
CGTCGATGCGTCGTCGTCGTCGTTCGTCGGCGCGACGTCGCGCGCGCGCGCGAACGCGCGGGTCGCGATTCGCGCGCGCGCGACCGCGATTCGCGACGCGCTCGCGCGATTCCCCCCGCCGTGCGCGCGCGCGACGAAGGCGAACGCGAATGCGCGCGTCGACGCGCTCATGGATGACGAATGACGACGATGGAAAAGACGAACGCGAGGCGGATGCGCGCGGCGAACGCGAATTGGCGGCTCGAACGCGAAGAACGCGGTCGATCGATCGATCGAATGGAAATGAAATGAAAGGGACGATCGATGGAATGGCAAAGGACGATCGATCGATCGAATGGCAATGAAAGGGACGATCGAATGCGTGAATGAAAACACGAGTAATTAATCGAGACAAAAAGTCGCGCGCGCGGACATCAATGTGGACGCGCGCGCCCGTTCTTTGCGACGAAAATCGCCCGTATGTGGACGAGTCGGATATCCGTCGTTGTAAAAATGAACGCATACTAAATACTCATACATGGAAAATCGATCGATCGATCGATCGATCGATCGATCGATCGATGCGAACGACACGGATGACGCGACGCGATCGATCGCACAATCCGCGACGACGACGACGACGGACGACGACGGACGACGAAGGACGGAGGGAGGAAAGGAAACGCGTGGAGACGCGGCGAGGGATGACGCGCGCGCCTCGGTCGCGGTCACGGATGATGACGACGATGACGATGGTGATGATGACGATGATGATGATGACGTTCACGGTGACGGCGACGAAGGCGATGGAGACGATTGGGGAATCATCGCACGCGACGACGACGCAGATGACGACATCGGACGCCCCGAGACGAGCGCTGAAGCAGCTCCCGTTCGCGTCGCGGTCGGGGACGAGCGCGCCGGAACATCGGCATCACATGAGCACGGGGGTGTCGCGAGAACTGATCGAACGCATCGCAGTGGACGGCGCGATCATCGTGACGTGGGCGAATAATCATTATTTTGATTTCGCTATGAATTTTGTGGAGCACTTGGAGAAGCTCGGGGTGAAGAATTATATCGTCGGAGCGATGGATGAGGACCTGTACGAGGCGTTGCGGAAGATTAACATCAATACGTGGCTGATGGGATCGAAGACTATCGATGCGGGCTCGGTGAAGAAGGATTTTGGATGGGGAACGCCGACGTTTCATAAGATGGGACGTGATAAGATTCGGTTGATAAATGATTTCACAAAGTCTGGGGTTGATGTGTTGATTTCCGACATCGACGTGGCGTGGATGCGTAATCCGATTCCTTTCTTTCGTCGGTATCCGACGGCGGATATTCTGGTGAGCTCAGATAATCTGTCTAATTCGACGCATATTTCTCCTAGACAAGCCAATTTCAGAGTCGACGACGAGGGCTTGCAAGAAAATCCGTGCGGGGGGACGGCGAATATCGGAATGATGTGGTTTCGTTCGACGGCGGGCTCGCAAGCGCTCACCGACGAGTGGGTGCTGAATTTAGAGAAGGATCCCAAGCTATGGGATCAGGCGGAATTCAATACCTTAATGCGCCGAGGAGGGTGCTGGGCTTCGCCGGATGGCTCGGGCGTTGGGCCTGGATATGGCGGCAAGGTTCAGCTGGGCGCGCTGCCAGTGGCGCTCTTCAATAACGGGCACACGTTTTTCACCCAGCGCCTCCCGGAGCACTTGGGTTTGAATCCATATGCGCTGCACGCCACATTTCAATATGAAGGCACGCCAGGGAAGCGCAATCGCATTCGTGAAGCGAATCAGTGGTTGTCCGATCGCGACATCCCAGATTACTTCGCGCCCAAATTTATGTCGTACACGCCGCGTGTGCTCTCCGACGTCAACTTGGAACAGTTCAAAGCGCTCGGCTACCCGGCGGCGGCGACTGGGCGTCTACCTCCGCTCACTGAAGGTCAGCCGGTGTTGAAGGAGCACATGCGTATGGTGCAGCACCAGATCGCTCAGCTGTACGAGGCGAATGCGATTGCGAAGAAGCTTGGACGCGTGTTGATTCTTCCAGCATTCTTTTGCGGCTTAGATCGCGTTTGGTTCCCGCACGGCGGCATTTTTCCTGGGTCAATGTTACGCTTGCCATTCATTTGTCCAGCCGATCACATCATGGCCATGGAGTCTTACGGGGCCAAATTCATGCAGGAGTACCGCGAATTTTCATTCTTGAGCAATCCGAGCATGCCGTCGGGCGTGGTGACGCAATCCAACGTTCGCCGAGTCGCGGTACCGGCGAACGGTTCGTTTTTGAAGACGAACGAAATCAAGGCTGAATACCCAATGTGCTTCAAGACGCCTGAAACAAACCCGGAAGACGGCGATAAGTGCGCGCCGGCGAGAAACAAGGATTTCCTCAATGCGGAAAGCGTCTCGCTTGGCAGCGCGCCAAAGGCGTCGCTCGACGACGTAGCGTTCGCGCTCATGAGTGTCGCTCATGTAAAATTTCTTCATTTCGACACCATCATCGGCGTCACTGTATCGTCGCAGGCGAAAACGACCGAACAGCTTCGCATGGGCATATTCTGCTGTCGTTTGGGGAGTCACGACTTTTACTCAGTCAACGACGTGAACTTGTTTGAAGTCGCGACCGCGGAGCAATCGGCGCTCGTGGGTACAAACGAGCACGCCTCTATGCGAGGAATGTCGACGCCGAATCAAACGGCGGCGATGATGATGCTTCCGACGCCATCAATGACGACGCCAACGACGATGGATTCGACTGTTACATTGAGCGAAACCGGCACTGCTGCAACGGTCAGAGCAGGAAAACCGGAAAGACGAGATATAGATGAGGAAGATGAGAAGCGTGAGGAGGAAGAGGAAGACGACGACGACGAGGAAGAGAGAGAGGAGGAGGAAAAAGCAACGAAGAAGAAGACGAAACAAATTCGTGAGAAACTGCTCGGCGATTACGACGACGACGACGACGACGACGCAGCCGTCATTTAATTCGTGCTAATATCATAATAGTTTCATCAGTAGTACATAATAAACAACCAGACTTAACGTGATCATCCCGCGTTCCTGAATGAGTCATTCATTCTATCTTGAGCAACAGTCGCACGCGCATCGCCGTCCTTTTCAATTTTTTGTCATTTATAATCACGAGTCCCTCGGTGCGGTTCTCCATCAAATCGTACATTCGCCGTTTCAGGTTATCCGCAAACTCCGGTTCGAGAATGCCGCGCATGTAGAGATTTTTGTCCCCAAACTTTACGCTCGGTGCGCTCAACACGTCGCTGTGCGCGGAGACGATGGACGACATGAAATCCTCTAGTGTCGCCTCCATTCTCATCTCGTGCGCTATTCCTGGTGAGCACATCACGCAAGCCAAGTCCCGTTCGTACTCAACCGTGTGCGCGTAAACGCCATCGGTGCCGACGTACATCATGTAATTGTTCATGCCTTTAGCGCACATCGTCGCCATCTTCAAGGTTTCGATGACGCACGCCGCAGCAATTATAGCGTTCGTGCTAGGAATCGCGGGAATTATATTCTTAGTCACGCCCTGCGTGTGAGCATACGTGACACCGGGAATCCCAAACGTTTGCGCGCGCTTGAGAGCTTTACTATAGACCCACGTCATGTGTTCCGAGTCATCGGCATCAAACGTCTCCCCGTGCCGCTCCGCAGGCCACTGAATCAATTTCGCATATTCGATGCAATGCGCCGCGTTTCTCGGCGTTTCCGCAAGCGTACACAACGGATACGTTGTCTGCGGCGGGAACAGCCACAACGTACAATGAAAGCACGGCGTTATCCCGGGAATAATCACCCGAGCGTGTCCTTTAAATCCCTCCGTGCCGCCATCCACGAGCGGTTTAATCGTCGTCGGATCCACGTTCCCTTCGCCATCGTACTCCAAAAACCCACAACACACGCTATTTATATACGCTCGCGCTTCTAACGAATCCAGCCCGAGGGCGATGATGTCAAACTGTCGATACCAATCATCCGGTTTCTCTTCGATGCGCCCGTGGTGCGCCGTCACCGAGCACCCGCTCACGCGCTCCTCGATCGCTTTCGCCGCGCACTCCGCCTTGGACTTCCCCACGTCGCTCGAGCGGAACAGAAACTGTCGATTCAAATTCGTCACGTCGATGGTATCCATATCGATCACGTCGATTGAGCGAAAGCCGCTCAACGCTGCCCAGAGCGACGAGCGCTGGTCAGCCGCGAAAACCATCACCGAGCTCACAACCGCCCTCGCTTCGCGCGCGCGTTTGCCGATCGAAATCGCGTACCTAAACCTTTCAATAACTCGCAACCGAGACCGCCGGCGCCGATGACTAAGATGCGCGCGCGCTCGCGCAGCGCGCTCGCGAGTTCGTCGCCGGGGGTGAAATCTGGTCCAACGAAGCGCCCTTGACGGTGGAGCAACGCGTCGATCGAGCGCCAACGCGCGCGCTCGCGCGATGAGCACGATGTGGTTGACATCCAAACCGTTTCGTGCGGACGCGCGTGAGATGCGCTCGATTGGTCGCGAGACGCGCGCGACGAAGACTGAGGACGTCGGCGCGCGGCGCGCGAGGCATGGAAAACAAACGCGCGCGCGATCGTGGCGTCGAAAGAAACGCGTCAGGTTTCATGAATGAATGAATTATATCGCGCTATGAAGCTACAGAGGCTATGGAATGAATTCAGAGGACGTCGCGCGAGCGCGCGGCGCGCGGCTCGGCTCGGATGTCTCGCGGACGACGCCCCAAGCGCCGTCGTCGCGCAGGACGAATCTCGCGGATGCTTCGCCCAAATGCGGGGCGAACACGACGCGAAATGTGCGCTCGACGCCAGAGGCGTCTTCATCGGCGTCTTCATCGGTGGCGTGGACGACGCTCGCGCCGGCGCGAGGCGCCGAGCGAGAGACGAAACATCGCGCGTTGACGCAATGTCCCCACGCCAGGCCGAGCGCGGGAACGACCAGTCGCCCGCTCGTGATGACTTCACCCAGAGATTTTAGCGCGCGCGCCCCGTCGCTCGCGCCGTCGCTCGCGCGCATTGAATCCACCACGTGATTAGTCACGACGCACGCCAAATCGTGTCGCGTCGCGTACTCCTTCAGCAACATCGTCGCCTTGTGCAGCGTCCCCGCGCGGCGAATGGTGTACGCCCAGGACGAGTCTTTCGCGTGTATTCCACCGTTCGCGCTCGCCCCGCCGTCGTCGTCGCGAAACGGCGCGGCCACGCTATCGACGACGATGAGCCGCACCGGAGCGTCCGCCTGAGCCGCGTACCGCAACGCCGCGCTCAGCGCCTCTAAAACTTCCAAAAGCGCGTCGCCATCGCCCAGGGCGTTCACGATGTATATCCTCTCCAGCGCCTCCGACGCGCTTTGCGCGTTCCCGAACGCATGGATGAACCTCGCGCTCGACGCTAACGCTCGCAACCGCCGCGTCGGCGGCGGTCCCTCCGTGTTCACATAAATCACCGATGCCTCCTGTCCACCCCAGCGCGCGACTATTTGTGCGCTCAGCGCTAACTGACAACACAGCTGCGATTTCCCACTCGCGCTCTCGCCGGCGATTTCCGTCAGCATGCGCGTGCGCACGCCTCCGCGTAAGATTTCATCCACCGCGCTCGCGAGCGTCGGGATCACCGCGTGCGATGCGTTCGCCCCCGATTGCGCGCGCATCGCCTCGTGCGCGTCTCTTTTCGTTCGTCCGTCTTTTTTCGAACGCGTCGACGTCGAACGCGAACTCCAACGCGTCGCGCACTGCGGCGGCGCCAGAGCGACAGCTGGAAAAAAATTCAAACGCGCGCTTCGCGCCTCCCCTCACAACTCTCCATGCCCGTGCCATTGAACGTCATCACCGGCGCCCCGGGGTCGGGGAAATCGCATTTCTTATCGCGCCTCGTCGCTCGACGACCGAAGAACGCGCGTTGGGTGATCATCGAGTGCGAAAGTTCACCGACGCGGCTCGACGCGGCTCGCGCGGAGGATGAGCGCGACCGGCGCGGCGCGAAGGACGGCGAACGGGCGACCGACTTGGAGGGCGACCGAGATCCGGACCAAGACCAGGACGATGGGTTCGTCCTCGTGCGCCGATTGAGCGGATGCGCGTGCTGCGGCGCGAGCGCGGCGTTGAAGGTGATGCTGGTGCAATTGTTACGTCGAGCGAAGCCGACGCGGGTGTTCGTCGAGACGAGCGGCGCGGCGTCGCCCGGGGTCGTCATCGACACCCTGACGAGCGCGCACGTGCGAGCGAGCGTGGATGTTCAGACGACGTTTGCGGTCGTGGACGTGCGCGAGTTCGGAAAGTTGAAGGCGAGAGCGAGGGAAAGTGAGATTTGGGAAGCGCGGCTGGCGTGCGCGGACGCGGTGGTCGGGTCGTTCGCGGATGCGTGTGACGATGGAGACATCAACGCGTTCGACGCGTTCGTACGGGATATTTGGCCGAAAAAGAACGCGATTGTTGCGATGACGAACGATGGAGCGATAGATTTGAGCATTTTAGAGCATGAATGTTTGTGGGAGGCGTCGGCGCTCGCGAAGGAGGCGGCGAATTCGGCGCGGGAGGGAACGGCGTCGCTCACCGTGCGTTTGCCAAAACTCGAGCGCGATGGTGCACCGTGGATGGGGAAGAGTTCTGTTGGTGGGTTTTCGTCGTGTGGTTACGCGTTTCACGCGGATGATGTTTTCGTGCGACCGTTGTTGAAGGAATTTTTCGACGCGTTTGTGCTCGGTCGCGCGGATGTCGAGCGCTTCAGAGGCACGCTGCGTCTGGGCTGCGATTGGGTGCGGCCAGACGTCGCGCGCGGTGACGATGGGAAGAGTGATATGGATTCGTCGATGACGCGTTCGATCGCGTTCACGACCGTGGCGTACCGGCGCGATAGTCGATTTGAATTGATTCGCAAACGCGGAGTCGACGCGGCGACGGATGACGACGAAGACGCGTTCTGGAACCTTCTCCGCGACAAACTTATGGCGTGCCGCAAACCCCCACGCGCGATGGATGGTGGGAGATTATGTCGTCCATGATCGCGGCGACGTCTCGACGTCGTCGATGGTCTCCTGTTTCACGCGCTTTGAATGAAGTGTGCGGTGAGCGAACGACGCTCGCCGCACACGTCGGCGGCGGCGCCGCCGCGTGACCATGTCCGGCACCTACGTCGTCCAAGAGTTTCGTCCGCGCTTTGCCGACGCCGAACTCGCGGTGAAACACGCGAATCACCCGCTTCGGGCGTTTAACCGCGTCGACGCCTCGCCCGGGGCATCGGCGCGCGGCGAGACCGTGTGGGAAGCTGGCGTCGCCTTGGCCAACTTTATCGCCGCGACTTTTCGCGGCGCGGACATCGCGGGCAAGCGCGTGTTAGAGCTCGGGGCGGGATGTTCGGGATACCCTGGTCGCACGGCGCAGCTGGCGGGGGCGAAGTACGTTTTGCTCACGGACTCGAACGAGCGCGCGCTGAGCGTGCTGAAGAGCGGAACGCGACGCGTCGTCCCCGGCGACAACGTCGTCGCTGATCCCGATGACGACCATGAACTCTGTGCCGAGCGCGATGCCGAACACATGATGTGTTACGGTTTAGCCTATCTCGACGAGCACGGCCTCGCGCGACTGGAGCTCCCTCGACTCGAGCTGGCGCGGCTGGATATTGCGGAGCCAGCGCCAGAGTTTTTCAACAGCGTCGATGCTTTCGATATCATTCTCGCCGCCGACGTGCTTTACGACGAAGACGAAAGAACGTGCACGGGATTATTTCGCACTGCGGCATCGCTACTCGCCCCTGGTGGTCGTCTCATCATCGCTTACGCCCATCGAGCGGACGACGAGTTCATCGACCCCATCGCGAGCGGCGAATACGGCTTTCAATGCGTCGGCATTCACGACGTCAAGCGCTCCGCTGTATCTCACGGTTGGACCACTGAGCTCGAAATCGTCGAGTTCGTTCTTTGATTGTTCTTAGATTCCTTATTCTACTAGTAGCCTTAGCTCTAGCTTCGTAGTTGTCGCGCCCTCCGCGTTCGCTTCCAACCTTTCTCGCCTCATCGCCTCACTGCGCGCCATGTCCATGGCGCCATCATCATCCTCGCGCGAGCGCGATTTCTTAGACGTCGTAACGTGTGCGATATGTCTCGACGTCTTCACCGACGCACACTGCCTCGGGACGTGCGGGCACACGTTTTGCTACTCCTGCGCGACGGCGGCGCTCGACGTCGCCGCCGACGCGAGCGACTCGGGACAAACCTCTGTGGCATCAACCACCGCGCGAGGGCGGTGTCCGACGTGTTCGCAGACATTTTCATCGCGAGATGTCGTTCCAAACGCCGCGGTGCGCGCGATGGTGGAGGCGTTGCGAGGGATGCGCGCGAAGGAGGCGGAGGCGCGAGCGGCGACCGAGCGCTTCGAAGCCACGGAGTTAGAGCGATTGACGCCTCTAGTGCGCGAGATCGGGGCGAAGCACCGAGGGATGGTTTTACAATCTAAAGCAGCGTCGCGCGGGGTGTTGAGAGAGTTTTTAATCGAGAGCCGACGGAGGAAGAAGGAGAGCGCGAACGCGCTGGAACGGGAGTTGCGATGTTTAGACGCGGATATCGACGCGACGAGGCGAGAGATTGAGCGATTGGGTGGTGGACGCGAGCCGATGCGAGAGAGTGGAGAGATGAGGGATAAAGAGATCATCGCACACGCGATGGAAGCGCTGGGGGTGATGTCGCCGAGCCGGGAAGAAGGAGACGAACCGGTGATTATCGATGACACGAAACGAAGGAAAGTGCTGCGACATTTCAGCGACTTGCAGAGCTGGTACTCGAAGCGGCGTTGCGAGAGCGATGGCGGTGCGAGCGTGAACGTTCGAACGAATCCCGTGGTTTTGGATGATTTTTCTACGCTCATCGGCTCGTTTCATCGGTACTCCAAGATTTCCGCCGCGGCGGAGATTAGGGAACCGGATGGGGCGAATTCCAGCACCATTGTGAGCAGCATCGAGTTTGATTCCACGCAGGAATACTTCGCCACCGCGGGGGTGTCAAAACGCATTCAAGTGTACAGTTTGACGCACGTTCTTGAAGGCAGGCAAACGCCCGACAAAGAAATCATGGCCAAGTCCAAGTTATCGTGCTTGTCGTACAACAAATTCATCAAGCACCATCTCGCGGCGAGCGATTACGAGGGCGTGGTCTCGTTGTGGGACGTCGAGCGAAGCACGGTGATCGCAGAGTTCGAAGAGCACGAAAAGCGCATTTGGACGGTGGATTACTGCCGCACCGATCCGAGACTGTTAGTGAGCGGCTCAGATGATTATTTAGTGAAAATTTGGAACACCGACCAGGCGAGCAGCGTGCACGAAATCGATATGAAGGCAAACGTGTGTTGCGCGCAGTACTCGCCTGAAAATGCGCACTGCATCGCAGTTGGATGCGTCGATCATAAAGTATACTTGTTTGATCTCAGAAAGTTGAACAAACCGGTGCAAGTACTAAATGGTCATCGCAAGGCGGTGAGTTACGTCAAGTATCTCAACGCAAATGAAATCGCGAGCGCATCGACGGATAGCACGATTAATATTTGGAACGTGAACACGGGTGAGCTTTCGTGCGCGTTGAAAGGGCACACGAACGAGAAAAACTTTGTCGGGCTCACCGTCGCGGGCGAACACGTCGCGTGCGGGAGCGAAACAAACGAGGTGTACATTTACCACAAGGAGTTGTCGTCGCCGATCACGTCGGTGAACTTTGCAGGCGGCGCTCAGGTTGAAGATACCAACGTGCCACGCGCCTTCATCAGCGCCGCGACGTGGAAGAGCGACAGCAGCGTGCTCGTCGCCGCGAATTCCACGGGTGTTATTAAAGTCCTCGCGTGTTAACGACGAAGAGCGATGAAAGAGTCGCTTTCCTTGTGCTAGTGTGTATTCTTTGATGATTAAAAATTCAATGCGCCAACTCGCTCGGTCAACGATGCGACTTTTTGGTTGCACTCTCATCGTGCAATCGAGTCTTCTTCTCCGGGTTTTTCCTCAATCGTGTGGTGGTCGCAGTCGAATAGCGCGACGGCGCACAAAATATCGCGCACGAGCGTTTCCTCGTCGATCGCTCCGCTCTCCAGCGCTCGACAATGCACATCGACGACCAATCCCACACGATCTTCCTCGTTGGATGAAAATGATGTCATCGACGACGTTTCATCATTCCCACTCCCGCGCCCGCGGCGATCCTTTCGCTTGAGCAGCAAGTGCTTGTCGTACAACTCGTCGTAAAAGTCCAACAAACCTTCGGCGACGGCGTGGAAGTCGCCGTTCTCCAACTTAGCGTGAATCTCTTGCACGCGAACGTTGCCGAGGCGCTTTACGCACTTATCTACGCTATCTTTCATCGAAGTCAGCCACTCCGGGTGCGACCTATGCTCCTCCGTGGCGTAATCCTGCACGAGCGTGTGCATCCTGATTTCGCGCGCCGCCACCAGGCGAATCACCAGCGGCGCGTTCCGCATTCGCGCGAACAGCAGAGGATCGACCGAGCACCTCCCAACGTGTGGGCCCTCGTCCTCTATGAACACCCACCGCTTCGGGTCCAACGCATCCCACGCGCACGCCACCAAGTTCGAAAAATGCTCCGACGTCGGTTGCGGCTCGCGCCCCACCCACCCAAACGCGCTTCCGGCGTGATTCGCCAACCCTTCCAAATCAATGATCTGCTCCCCTTTCCCTTCGAGCGCGAGCAACGCGCGAGTCTTCCCAACGCCCGTTCGTCCTCCTATGACGCACACCTTGGGCGCGGGGGCGTACGCCACACCGCATCGCTCCAACGCCCACTTCCGAAAACCTTTATACCCGCCCGACGCCACGCGAACGCGAACGCCGCGCAACCGCTCGCTCAAAAGCCATCCCACGCACGAACTCCGCATCCCTCCTCGAAAACACATGACAATTATTTCTTTCACTTCCTCTTCTCCGGGCGGTTTCCTTCGATTCACCTCTCGTAGAGCCTCCGCGCACGCCTCCACTAAATCATCCAACCGCGGCGCGCACTCCCTCATCCCGAGCACTAACGCCTCCCCTCGTCCTTCCTCTTTATACGTCCTCCCCACTCGCGCCCTTTGCTCGTTATCAAACAACCACACATTTATCGCGTTCGGGACGTGTCCTTTGACGTATTCCCCGGGCGAGCGCGCGTCCACGAGCGCGCACGTCCGAAGCGCGCTCGCTCGCGTCGCCTCCGCCGCGCTCGCGCGCTCCACCACCCCGTCCGCGCACGCGCTCGAGGCGAACGCCTCCATAGCGCGCGCGTCGAGGGTGTCGAGCGAGAGCACGGATGAAAACGCGATTCGCGCGCGCGCGCGCGCGTCCGCGGTCGACGCGCGTTCACTTCCATCCATGAGCTCGCGTCTGTCAATAGCGCCGCCACGAGCGCGACGCGAGCTCAACATGAGGTCGTCGTCATCGATCGCGATCGCGATCGTTTGACGTCGTTCACGGGGGATTTGAATCACACGTTGACGCATTGGCGAGCTTCCATGCGCGCGATCGCGCCTC
>Ga0222713_10006121_pt1 | contig 11500 bp, 13 predicted proteins | sample C33_649DmetaG_FD_165061 | JGI IMG/M metagenome (GOLD analysis project Ga0222713, IMG submission 165061) | Estuarine water microbial communities from San Francisco Bay, California, United States - C33_649D | ecosystem: Environmental > Aquatic > Marine > Unclassified | place: USA: California... | reverse complement strand
TACGTTACCGTAGGCTTGCATATTGTCTACGTCAACCACTTTCAATTGATTACCACCAACATTACGGATGATAACATCGGTTGAAAATAGACGTGTAAGCCTAGTAAACAAACCTGGTTTTTGATCTGCCATTATCTTGTTTTAATTATACCAATAAATATTTATTACCCTAATACCCATGACATATCTTCGAATTGACCACGTCCGTTGTTTATCATATATGGGTTTTGTTGTCCACTAGGTAACATAGGTACTGATGTATCAAATCCTGTTTTAGTGATATTAGATATCATAGCTCTGTTTAGATCCATTCCTTGTTCATAAAAACGCATTGCTGTATCACGAGTAAACAATCCAATACCTAGTGACATTACTAAGTCATCATTGTATCCTTGTTGTGCTTGTGCTTTACCATTTTGCCAAATAAACACACGCAATTCTTCTAATAAACGTTTTGATCTAAACACAAATGCCTTTTCTCGAATATACGACTCCATTTTTGAGATAACAAGTGGTCTTGTTTTTGTTGATGTAGTAAAACCAGGAACTGTTTGTTCATTTTCCATTTTACTTAACCATTTATCCATCTGCATTTCACCATAAGCACGAGGTGAATAATACATTTTAGGATATCCTTTATCTATAATTGTATTTACTACGTCCCAACCCACGTTTGCGTTTTCAACCACAAGTAAAGCATTATTATATTCAGTAGCAACAGAAACAAGCATATTACCATAGGTTCGAGTATCAACTTGTGACTTATATTCAGCCACTTGTTCACACGTCGTAGCATCGATGACGTGAAACGCAGAATAGTCGCTGCCATCACCGCGAGCAACGTCAGCACATACCAAATACTGCTTAGTATAATCAGGATACTGCCAAATCCAAAAGTCACCACCCATAAAGCGGCGTTCAACAGGTTCTTGTATATAAGTTTCTTCATAAAAAGATAATAAATCAGGTTCAACAACTGAATTACCAGAACCTAAAAAGTCGCAGTCATACTCTTGAGCGAACTCACGAGGTGACATATTTGCTCTTTCTCTTTGTTCCCATGCTTCATCTCTTTCAGGATGTAAATGCCAAGGTAATTTGATTGCCTTAAAGTCATTTTTTCCAATTTCAGCTTCAGCATACATTTTATGAAACCAGTTACCTACACCATTTGGAGATGATAAAGCAATGATTCCTCCACCAGTTGCAATTGTAGGTTTAATACTCGTATAAATCCTATCAATACCTTCAATAAAGGCAGCCTCATCTACTAACAATAATGATACTGCGTACGATCTACCTGCATCTGATGCAGCTGATGTAGCAACAATTTGAGAGTTATTAGCTAGTTTTAATGAAAGTTTATTATCTGATACTGGTTTTTGGTTACCTTTTAACCAGGAAGGTAAGTTATTATACATAAACTGTACCTTTTCAACCATTCCTTTAGCAGTTTCTTGTTTAGTTGCTATACACAACACGGTTTTATCTTTATTAAACAACATTGTCCATAAAGAATAACCAGCTACAAGGGTAGAGATACCTAACTGACGAGATTTGTTAATAATGCTAAAACGATTAGCTCTAAAATCACTTAAAACGTCTTCCTGAAACGGATACAGGTGAAATAATACTCTACCTTTTATAGGGTGTGTAATATAACAATATTTTCTAAAGAAATGTACAGGATCTGTAGCGCATTTAATGTACTCAGCCTTAATTATTTCTTTAATTTGTGCTTGACTCATGTATATAAATATATAAAAAAAGCCTGTTCTTGCGAACAGGCTATCTCATGGGTATGCAAGGGGATTATTTCGCTAACATCAAATATACTAAACCACCTGCAATTAAACCAGCACCAATTTTGGTAAACTTGTTTTTTGCCTTTAATTTAGCATTTTGTAATTGTAGCTGATTATATTGGAGTTTCCAATCTTTAATTTGTGTTTCTTGATTCATCATTATATTTCTAAATGATTTTTCTTTAGAAACATATTTAGATATTACTGTATCTTTTAATGATACTTGAGATTCTAATGTAGCAATAGCTGAATCTTTTAATACAATAACTTGTTTAGCACCATCTAATTCTACTAAATCCTTAGCAGCACTAACTAATACTGGTTGTGCTACTGGTAATGGATTGGTTACTGTGTCTTTAGGGTAGCGTTGGTTAAATGAGCTAACTAATGCTTGCTCAGATAATTCATCTATTTTAGATTTTTCTACCTCAATTACTTCAACAATTTTAACAACCTTTGTTTTTTGATGTGCTAATTTATCTTTTAATTCATCTTCTACTTGATTTAATGAATCAATAGCAGCATCATCTTTTGCTATTTCTAACTTCATGCTATCAACAGCATGTACTAAACTATCTTGTTTAGCTGTAAATTCTTTTGTTAAGCCAATATTTGATACTTTATCAAATGCTAACCATAACAAAATTAAAATAATTGGTAATATATATTTTTTCATGTTTTTATTGTTTTATACCTGCGTAATATTGCATTCTGCCTTTTGTCCATTCATCTAATGGTTCTTCTGTTTCTACATCTTCAATATCAATAGGCTCATATTTTTTGCCTGTAACTTTTTCTTGACGTTGTTGTAAGTATTTAGAACTAGCTAACAAACCATCCATTTTCTTTTGTAATCTGTCTTTCAAATCACGTAAGCGTTGTAATTCATCAGATGGTCTATCACTAATATCACCTGCAACACCTTTAGAGCGTTTAGTTTTTAAAATATCACTTTTAATTTTAGCCAAACGACCTTCTAAATCAGTATATTGCATAAATGCTTCGTAATCTGCATCTGACATTGAAGCTGCACTTACATCTGCTTTTTCAATTTCACCTGCTTCAGGTTCTTCTTCATCACCTCTCATTACTTTAGCAAACATAGCATCTACTTCTTCATCGCTTAAATCTCTATCAATACCACCTTCAATACCAGTGTCTTCAGCACCACCTGCAGCAGTTGGTTCAGCAGCAGGACGAGTTAAACGTGGAGCTCTTTGTTCCCCTGAAGGTATAATAACACCATCAGCTACAAGAGCCATAAAATCAGCGTTAATTGGGTTTTGTTTGTCATATCCCATTGCAGCAGCTACGTCTACTTTAGACATTGGTTCTTCTGTAGCTTGCATTGCAGCAACAATTCTAGATTTTTTACCTGTAAAGTCAGCTGCGGCTGCGTCTGGGGCTAATTCATATCGTACTGCAACATTTGCCATTTCTTCTAAATCATTTTCAGCTACTACTGGAGTTCTACCTGAGGCTAAGTCAGTTTTCTTTGCCTGCAAAGCTTGAATTTGTTTATTAATAGCGTTTAATTCTGCATCTTTAGCTGCTTTTTCTTGTGGAGAAATTTCAGCTTCGTTTACTGCCTCAGCAATAGCGGTGCGAATCATTTCTTGTAGTTCAGATCTTTTCATTTTATCGTTAATGTTGTGCATATAAATATTAAATGTTTTGTAAAATTGTTGCAATGCGTTGCTCTGTTGTACCTTCCACCTCAATTAATTTATTAGGTTTAAATTCTTTTAATGATTCTTGTATAGCCCAATCGATTTTCATACGATATCCTAAATCAGTTTCACGAACTCCATTATCTTCCATAGCTACTCCACGTGGAGAAACATAAATAACTACATCATAATAACTACGAAGATGCATAGCTGCTTCAACAAATGCACGTTTTTCCCAATCTCCTATTGATTTTGCTGATAGTGTAAATGAGCATACATCCCATATTGTTCTATCTGTAATGATATTTGGTTGTAGCAATTCACTAGCACGTTCAGCTAAAAATATAAACTGACCTGGTAATGTAGAATCAGTATTCAGTGGGATACCTAAATTACTAAGATATTTACTACGTTCAGTTTGTACAACATGATCTTTAAAACGATCAGTTTCACCTAATGCTCTAGCTAATGTAGTTTTACCTACACTCATTGTACCTGCTAATCCTATTTTCATTTTTTATTCTTATTATTTATTTTTTTCATTTGACGTGCTACTTTCTTCTGTTGCTTAACTTCTTTAGCCTGTTGTTTTAAACGTTTCTCAGCACCAGCTTTATATTTAATATCTACCTCAATAGGTCCTCTATTAAATTTATCTAAATCAAATTTCCATGTTTCAATAGTAAGTTCGTCTTCATAAACCCTAGTAAATTTCCTAGGTTGATCTTCTATTTGTGTTTCTTTTGGTCTTCCTCTCATACCGTAAATGTATGATATTTACTCTGCTTATACTCTAGCACCTGCTGCTTTACCAGCTGCTGTTTTGTAGAATGGAACACCGTTAGCATCTTTTTTAAAGTCTTCCCATTGTGTTTTGGTGTATTTAACTCCAAATAAATAATATTCAGCAGCACGCTTATTACCTTGTGGAATGTAAGCGGGGCCATCAAAATTATGCATTTTACCATCCAAATAATGAATAATACTTCCGTCTGTTGTTTTAATTCTTTTTGTCATATATTTTATTTTAAAAGAGATTCTGCTACATAAATACCATGTGCACCTGATACTGTAATACCACGAGCTGAAAGTGCATCGCCTACGAAGTGTACATTTGGGAATTGTGATAATGATAGATTATCGTAATTAACTAATGGTTCAGGACTTAAATATTTTACTTCAGGCATGTAAATACCCCAATCATTTCCCATTTTAGGAAATATAGTTTGCATATTGGTAATAAAATCCTCAATGTATTGAGCATATTCTTCACCTAATGCATCAAACAAAACATCCATTGTATCTACTTGTACAGCAGACACTGTGTTACCTTCTGATGTAAGTCCTGGTTTACGAGTTTTATTTGGTGAATAATAAGTACCAGTTCCATTAATTTGTAATTTTTGAACAACATCTCTACTCCAAGCAAATGGATCTTCAATACCCTTAATTTCCATTAGGATACCAAAATTAGTCATATTGTTTCTAAATTCCTCTCCTTTCTTAGCGTGGCCATTATAGCTTATGTCGCCATAGGTTTCTTCGACAGCAACATATGCAGCATTATTGTTAGTACAAAAGCTGCGAAGAGAAACATCAGGAAATTTTTGATAAAGTTTAAAATCATAACTAACATCTATTAATTTTTGAAAATATTTTTGTGGTGCTTCAAATCGAACACCAATTTGTACTGATTTAGGTTCATTAGGTAGTTGATAATCATCAGCTAATTTTTGAGCAAAATCAATACCTGATTTGCCTACTGCGAATATTAATTCATCATATTCAATAGTATAAGAAGCATCATGTTTTTGATTTAAACATACTACTTGTTGGTAATGAAAATCAATATTTCCCACAGGTGTATTCCATAAAAACTTAACACCTTTATCTAATAGATATTGATACCATGTTTTAGCAATTTCATGTAAGAAATTAGATCCAATGTGCCATACAGGAAACATTCTCAAACCAAAATATGGTTTAATGAATTCAGGTTCTTCTTGTGGGTCAGACATGAATATTTCATCTGGTTTAGGGTGGAAACGAGTAAAATTATCTACTACTTGTTTCATCAATTCCATTGCTTTTTCCTCACCACAATACTTAGCTAATTGACCACCAATTGCTGTATGATAAGTTAATTTACCATCACTCCATCCACCAGCACCTAACATGCCTGTCATTACTTCTTCTGGTAGGCGATTGATAGGGTCATTACCTTTGTCTATAATGGTGATTAATTCACCAGGATAGCCATTATCTACTAATTTAGTTGCAGCATTAATACCTGCAACGCCTGCTCCAACAATTACAATACGTTTAGGTTCTTGTTCTTGTTGTTGTACAATTGGACTTCTTTGTTTGGTATTAGTACCTGGTGTTCCAAATAGTCTCTGTGTGTGTTGAAATGATCTTTTGTAATTCATAATTTAAATTAAACATGTAAATATAATAAAAAACTTTGACATATACAAATAAAGGTAGCCCACCTTTTGGGTGGGCCACTACTCCAATATAATTATCTCTTACGAGCGAACAGGCAATGAATCTGTTCTATCTTAGTAAGCTATTCTAGGTACTTTATCAGAGGCTCGTTTAGCAAATAAAGTATCATCATATATTTTATTTACATAATCTTCATATCCTCTAATATAAATATAATCATTTGTTTCAGGATTAAAAAATAATAAGTCTTGATCTTTTAAATATTCATCTGCTATACCTACTGCTATTTTTTTATTAAATGCAGAAGCATCTATAAAATCCTTATCATTAACTCTAATATTTGCTGACGGGTATAAATCTTTTAATAGAGTATTTACAATATTAATATATTCTTCTTTATTAGAGTCTTTATAAGCAGATTGGATATTTTCAACCCAAGTTTTTCCTTTCATAGAAGAACCATATAATTCAACTAACTTTTTAAAGTTAGGATTATTTAATATTTCTGCTTTGCTACCAACACTAATATCACTATTCATTACTTTAGCACCACTACCTTTTATTTCAATTAGATTACCATTAGAAACAATATCTCCTTTATTACTTTTATAAGTATTTTTTAAAAACACACATAAAGCAACTTCACCCATACCTAAAGCAGGTTGGGCTGAGCCTTTAATAGAGATAATTTTATTAATAAATTCTTCTGGGAAATTAGTAGGGGCAAGTAAAATATTTAGATTGTTATTTTCTACTAAATCACTATATCCAACAGTAGGATTTTGTAAATAGGATTTTAATTCTTCTAACAAATCAAATTGTTTACTATCAGCAATAAAAATTACTTGTTCAATTAAGTCTTCACGACCTAATTTAGGTTTTAATAATTTAGCTACTTGCTGTTCTAAACTTTCATTATTATTTGTATCTCCTATTCTTTGAAGATATTTTAATACTTTTTGTTTTGTAGAAGCATCAGTAGCTACTAATGCATTTAAAATATCATCATCAACGTCTTCTCTAAGAATTTCAAATAATATTTTTACTTTTTTAGGGTCATTTAAATCAACGATTCCATCGTGGCAACGATATGACCACTCTTGTAATATTTTATCTATAACTGTCATATTTTAAGCTTCAGCTGGGGTTTCTTCTTCTGGAGCTGGTTCTTCAGCTGGTGTTTCAGCTGGTGGGGTTTCTGCTGGTACTTCAGCTGATGGGGCACTCATAGCAGCACTAAATGCTTCTGCTCCTGAGTCTGGTTTTTTGGCTTCGCCTGCACCACCATCTTTTTCATCTACAGCATAATCTAATTCTAAAACATCTGCAAGTGCTTGTTGAGCTCTTTCTAGCTCACCTAAGTTTTGCATATTATATCTTTTACCAGCTACTTTTACTGTATAATTTTTTCTACCATCATATCTAATATTAAAATCTTCTCCATTAATCATTTCAACCATAAAAGTTGTTGGTTTAGGAGCAATAATAGATACATTTGTAATAAAACGAGCAAATGATGGTGACATCAAGTCTTCCATCACTTTCTTTAGACCAGGAAAGCGATATACTAAGTACATCGCTCTAGTAGCTTTTTTCTGGCGTTGCTCTTCTTCTTGAAGTGCTTTACGTACAGCTACTTTAATATATTTTTCTAATAATAATTTTTTATTCATATTAGTCTGATGTAGTAGAATGACGTACCACTGCTACCCAAACACCACTTGGCATTTGAGTCATTTTTTTCACATTTGTTCCGTATCCTGCTGATGGGTATTCTCTTTCTATTTTTTCTATAGCTTGTTCAACAGCAGCTTTATCTCTAGATGAAATAATTTTTTCTACACTTCTAAATCCAGCTGGTTCTGTTCTTACTTTAACATTTTCATTCATTTCCTCAGCATCAGATTGGCTATATTGAATTTCTTCTTCAGTTAAATACTCAGCTATGCTATGCATGTAATCAGAAGCTAAAGTAATATAAGCTGAAACCCAACCTGGTAATTGTTGATTTGGTTTGATCATCTTATAGATTTTCAATCCATTTTTTACCATATCTCTCAATTCACCCATAGCCATTGTAGCTTCGTGATCTTGAGTTGGAGGCCAACTTAAATGAGTTTCTTTCATATTAGCTGCTACAGCTTTACGACGATTAGATAAATATTTATCTGTTTTATCAACTTTTCCGTCATTGTTGATATCGTCATCTTCTTTACCTACTGGATCTAATTCTTCAGACATTGCTTTAGAAGTAGCAATAGCACCAGCTTTAGCATCAGACATGCCTGATGCTTTTAATTTATCAAAGATTTCACCACGCTTTTTCTTTTGAGCAGGTGTCATCTTTTTTTCAAGAAGATCAATAAGTTTAATCATTTTATTTTCCTTTAGCTACTACTTTTTTTAAAATAGCGCCAGCTACTTTTTGGCCGGCTTCTTTTGAACCATATTGTTTAGCTGCTGCTTTAGCGATTTTAGCAAATCCTTTACCAGGTTTGCCTACATCTTCACCTTTTTCAAAGCGAGCTTCGTCTATATCTTTTTTAACAGTTACTTTAGTACTTTTACCCCAAAGTGCAGTTCTTTCTTTACCATTTTTCTCTAAAGTAACTTCAACTTTACCGCTTGGTGTTTTAGCACCAGCTGATACTGAAACTACTTTTTCGCCGCTTCCTAAAACATCACCTTTTTTTAAATTTTGAGCGGATACTGCGTTAGGAGAAACTTTATAGCTAGCTTCGTTTACTTCTTTACTTTTTTTTTGTCGTCAGCTTTTTTATCTTCTTTAGCGTGCTCTTCTTTCTCTTCAGCTTTAGATTCGCCTTTTTCGTGCTTAGTTTTCTTTTCTTTTTTCTCTTTAGGCTCTTTCTTAGCTTTTTCGATTAGACCCATCATTTCCTTAATCTTTTCAGTTTCAGATGAAACTTTACCTTCAACTTCAGAAATTTGGTTATCAAGCATTTCAGCTAATTTGCTGTGTGCAGCTTTGATTTTTTCCAATTCGTTTACAAATTTTTGCATATGAGCATATTCAGCAACGAATCCAGATGATTCACCACCTTCAGCAATTTGGTATTGACCCAATGCTTCTCTCATACCTTTTAAACTTTGTAATTCTTTTTTAAGGTGTACAAGTTTACCACCGCTTTTAGGTAAACCACCTTTTTCCATAGCTTCAGCGATTGTTTGACGGATTACGCTGCGTACTTCTGTTAAATTCATATTGTTTGTTGTTTATATGTATAAATATGTTAATTAGTCTAAATCCTCAAGACCTGTGTCGTCTTTTGTTAAGTCACGAGCTATGTCGCGCATTTCACCACTAGCCCAATTCTTTTGGGATGGTGTTAATTCATCATTAATTGCATTTTCAATAAATGGAAAAAATTCGCTATCAGGCAATTTATATAATGATGCGAAAAATAATTCACGTACGCGTGGATCATCTATTTGGCTCTGATTATATACAGCAGATATAGCATCGTAAATAAATTTGCCATACTGTAGATCACGAGGTTCATTCGATAATTTGTCCACAGCTCCGACAATCGCTTGGTTTTTTTCTTTATCGGCTCCGAAGCCTTCAGTTCCAACAATTTCATAAAGTCCTTTTACAATTTCGTGAACGAGCATTGGAAAACAAATAGCACGAGCTTTAATTACAAATTGCTCGTTTTCTTCGTCATATTCCATCTCACTTTCACCGCCTGGCATATTTTGGTTTTGAGCAATCATTGCTAACAACATAGCAATAGCATTCTCATCATCATATATACCAAAAGCTAATTTTAATATTTCATTATATTTTGCTACTAATTCTGGATTGATAGCATCTAGATATTCTTTAAATAATAAGAACCCAAAAGCACCTCTAATAGAAGCACCTTGAGTAATACCGTTAATAATACGGCGTTTTGCTTTTAATTTTTCAGGATCATCTTCACCAAAATCAGGTAATGATGGATCCTCTTCAGGTGATGGCTCAGGTAATTTAATATCACTCATATTAACTATTTTAGCATCAATTTTGATGTTTGCATAGTCAATAATTGGGTAAGCATCAGTTACCATTTGAGCAGCTACCATTTCGAGTTCATCACGATAACCATCCTCAGCGGCAATAATTTCATCTAACACTGCTTGTGAACGAGCCATTGTTTGCATTAATGACTTATTGCCAAGCATAGCACGTAAAGATTCACCTGATTTACCTTTTAAGGTAGCCATTGTCTTAGGTGAAAATATTTTATCATATTCTATTTCTAATAAACGTGCCATTATTTTTTAGACTTAAAACGTTTAACAATTTTAGCTAACATTTCTTCTTCATTCATTGAAGCCTTTGGCTTTGGTTTTACATCAGGATTTCCTAATGGACGACGAGGTTTTGGTTTTTCACCTGGTTTACCTGGTGCTACTGCTGGTCCTGGTTTTTCAGATGGTTTGCTAGGTGCAGTTGCAGGTCCTTCAGAAAGTACCTTTTCAATTACCTCACGAATTACCTCTTTTAATTTATTTTTGTTCATTTTTTTCGTTTATATGTTTACGAAGTAGTTGTTTAAATTCATCTAAATGAGTTGGATTAGCACCTAAATATTCATTTACAAGATAATTCTGAACCTCTGCTAATCCACGTTGTTGTAATGCTTGTAATAATTCACTTGGTGAATTAAGTGGTACCATTACGTTGCCATTAGCATTACCAGTTAATATATAGTTTCTATTTCCTGGTTGTACATTGATTGATGCTATAATTTGTTGGTTTGCTAATCGTATAATATAAATTTTACTAGCACCAACAGATATTACTCTACCTACTCTACCTCTATTACCTAAAATATTATTACGACGAGCAGCACCTCTATCACCATTTGGATCAACACGTGAAGCATTATTTACAGCTAACTTTCTATAATCAGCTCTTGGTAAACGCATGAATGCTGTATCTAAACCAATTTGATCCATTTCTTCTGCTACGTTAATATTACCACCACCTGCTGCTGGTTGAGCAGCACGAGGAGCATTTGGTTGACCTGCTGGTCTTCCTCTTCTACCAGCTTGAGCTGGTGGTTGAGGAGCGGCTCCTGCTTGGCCACCTAATAATTGTCTTGCTAATGATGGAGGTACATTTGCTTTAATCAATTTACCTGATTGATCAGATATTTTAAAGCTATTTCTTGGATCAGCAGCATTAATAAGTAAAGCCGTATTTCCATTCATAGCTGGTTTTAATTGACTATCTGTTACTACTGGTGGGTTGCTGGCTATAAATGCTTTTTTAGCATCAGTATCCATTGAATATCCTTGGTTACCTAATATCATTTTTAATCCGTTGGCATCAAATGATTGGTTTGTGTCTCTTAGATAAGCAAAATATGACGTCCATTGATTAGCATCCAAATTATTACTAGTATCTCTAATTCTCCAATCACCCCCTCTTCTACCATAATCAACAAGTGTTCTTTGTTGACGAGAATTAATTGTAGAAGGCATTAAAAAGAATATTGATCTTGATGTATCTGTAGTTAATAATACTGATGGGGTGTCTCCTACTTGTATTGTTCTTTGATTATATGG
>Ga0222713_10006119_pt1 | contig 11506 bp, 11 predicted proteins | sample C33_649DmetaG_FD_165061 | JGI IMG/M metagenome (GOLD analysis project Ga0222713, IMG submission 165061) | Estuarine water microbial communities from San Francisco Bay, California, United States - C33_649D | ecosystem: Environmental > Aquatic > Marine > Unclassified | place: USA: California... | reverse complement strand
CCATACAACTGGTGGCAGTCTGTGCCTGCGCCGGGATCATTGTCGGCGTGATCGCATTGACCGGAATCGGTGGCCGCTTTTCCGAGCTGATCCTCGGCATCGCCGGCGCGAGCCAGCTGTTGGCAATGCTGTTTGCCGCCGTGGTTGCCCTGGTGCTGGGCATGGGCATGCCGACCACCGCGGCCTATGCCATTGCCGCCGCGGTCATTGCGCCAGGACTGACGAAGGTCGGCATTCCGGTGCTGGTTGCACACATGTTCGTGTTCTATTTTGCGGTGGTGTCGTCGATTACGCCGCCGGTGGCACTGGCCTCGTTTGCTGCTGCCGGGATGGCGCAGGCCGATCCGTGGAAGACTTCGTGGACCGCACTGAAAATGGGCCTGGCGACCTTCCTCGTGCCTTTCATGTTCTTCTATTCGCCGGTGCTGCTGATGCAGGGACCTTGGCTGGGCATCGTGCAGGCCACTATTTCCGGTGCCATCGGGGTCTGGTTCCTTGCCGGTTCCACCGAGGGCTGGTTCGGCGGGAAATTGGCCATGCCGTTGCGCGTCATCCTGTTCTTCGCCGCGCTGAACCTGCTGCACCCGGGCGGCGTCAGCGATTTCATCGGTCTCGGTATCGGCATTCCCATCTACCTCTGGCAGCGGTTCCGGCAGCGCGCTGCAGCCGCCTGAGTCCAGACTCCGCCGGCGCGCTGTGAAAACACTCAGATTGCGCCGGTGATTTGCCGGTAAACGTCTTTTATTCAAGACGTTATCGTGATATCCTCACGGGTTATTTTTACACCGGAGTTTAGGGGATTTTCATGGCAGTCGAACGCACACTTTCCATCATCAAGCCGGACGCCGTGGCGAAAAATGTCATCGGCCAGATTTACTCCCGTTTCGAGCAGGCCGGACTGCGCATCGCAGCCGCGCGCATGACGCATTTGTCGCGCCAGCAGGCAGAAGGTTTTTACGCAGTGCACAAGGATCGCCCGTTTTTCGGCGAATTGGTTGCTTTCATGATTTCAGGGCCGGTGATGATCCAGGTGCTCGAAGGCGAGAGCGCCATCCAGAAGAACCGTGACCTTATGGGCGCGACTGATCCCAAGAAGGCTGCCAAGGGCACGATACGCGCGGACTTTGCCGACAGCATCGACGCCAATGCAGTTCATGGTTCCGATTCACCACAGAATGCGGCGACCGAAATCGCCTATTTCTTTCCTTCGCTCGACGTGTTTGCACGCTGAGTATCCGGGCTTCATCATCCCATGTCGCTCAATCTGCTGGGGCTGAACCGCGAGCGGTTTGAGGTGCTTTGCGGGGAGATGGGGGAGAAGCCCTTCCGCGCCCGGCAGATGATGCGCTGGATGCATCAGTCGGGGGTGGGGGATTTCGCGCAGATGACCGACATCGCGCGTGATTTCCGCGAGCGGATGACAGCGACTGCCGTGATTGCGGCGCCGCCGGTGATGCGGGACACCACAGCACCCGACGGCACCCGCAAATGGCTGTTCGATGTCGGGACCGGCAATGCCATCGAGGCGGTCTACATCCCCGAGGGCGAGGCCGACGATGAGGAACCGGGCGCCCGTCGTTATCGCGGTACGCTGTGCATTTCTTCGCAGGCCGGATGCGCGCTGGAATGTTCCTTCTGTTCCACCGGGCGCCAGGGTTTCAACCGCAATCTGGGCACAGCCGAAATCATCGGCCAGCTGTGGCATGCCAGCCGCAGCCTGACAGCCGACCTGGCCATCGAACGTCCGATCACCAACGTGGTGATGATGGGCATGGGCGAGCCGCTGGCCAATTTCGACAATGTTGTTGCCGCGATGCAGCTGATGCTTGACGATCATGCCTATGGGATATCGCGGCGGCGGCTGACGCTTTCCACCTCCGGACTGGTGCCAGCACTCGACCGGCTGCGCGAGGCCTGTCCGGTGGCTCTGGCTGTATCGCTGCATGCGCCCAACGATGCACTGCGCGACGAACTGGTGCCAATCAATCGCAAATATCCGATTCGCGAACTGATGGCTGCCTGCCTGCGCTACATCGAAAAGGCGCCGCGGGATTTCGTTACCTTTGAATATGTGATGCTCGACGGCGTCAACGACAGCGTCGCCCAGGCCAGGGAACTGGTGCGGACCGTCAAGTCCGTGCCGTGCAAAATCAACCTGATTCCCTTCAATGCATTTCCCGACTCGGGGTACCGGCGTTCACCTGCGCCGGCCATTGCTGCGTTCCGCGACGTGCTGCAGCAGGCGGGGCTGGTGGCAACGGTGCGCAAGACTCGCGGCGACACGATCGATGCCGCTTGCGGCCAGCTGGCCGGTCAGGTCAGGGATAAAACCCGGCGCGTGCAGCGTCGCATCGAGGAGAAGCGTATATGAAACTTTTTGCGAATTCGGCATTGCATCGAGTCCGTTCCCTGGTATTTCTGGCCGTGGTTGCACTGGTTGCGGGTTGCGCCGCGACGTCCGATTCGGATCAGGGGATCCAGCCGACCACGAATACCACTGGTAATGAGAGCGATGCACAGAACCGCGCGCGTATCCATACTGAACTTGCCGCCGGCTACTTTGATCTTGGCAATCTCGGCGTCGCTTTGGAAGAGGTGCGCATCGCGCAGCAGGCGGATCCCGGTTATGCGCCGGCATACAACGTTGCCGGCCTGGTTTATGCGGCGCTGAAGGACGATCGTCGTGCGGAAGAAAATTTCAGTCGCGCGCTGCAGATCAGTCCCGCTGACCCCGACGTCAACAACAATTATGGATCGTATCTGTGTCAGCGCAAGCGGGAAGAGGAGGGCATCAAGTATTTTCTGAGAGCCGTGCAGAATCCGCTCTACAAGAATCCCGAGCGATCCCTGGTCAACGCAGGCGTCTGTGCCCGTCGCCGTGGTGACGATGCCGCTGCGCAGGAGTTTTTCCAGCGTGCGATTTCGGTGCGTCCCAACCAGCCGCAGGCACTGTATCTGCTGGCCGAACTGGCTTTCAATGCCAACAACTATGCGGCAGCCCAGGGCTATTTGCGTCGGTTCGCGCAGGCCTCGGTGGCGAATGCCGAGGTGCTGTGGCTTGCAATCCGGGTGGAACGGAAAATTGGCAACAAGCTTGGCGAGGAAAGTTATGCCCAGCAACTGCGGAAAAACTTCCCGCAATCCAGGGAGGCGGCAGCCCTGCAGGCAGGACGCTTTGAATGAGCGACACGCCCTCCGTTGAAGAAGGGTCTGTCACCAACGAACCCGGATTGCGTCCGGGGCGGGTGCTCGCGGAGGCGCGTGTACAGAAGCAACTGGGCGTAGCCGACGTGGCGCTGCAACTCAAGCTCTCGGTGTCCCAGGTCGAGGCGCTGGAAGCTGAGGCCTACGACCGCCTGCCGGGGCCGGTATTCGTACGCGGTTTTGTCCGTAACTATGCCCGTCTGCTGGACCTGGACGGAGATGCGCTGGTTGCCGGCCTGGAACTTGAGCGCAAAGGCACTTCGGCCATGGCAGCCGTGCCGCGATCCCACAACATTCCTTTTCCGGCGAAGGGTAAAGTCAGGTGGCCCGCTTATCTTGCTGTGCTTTTGCTGGTCATCGTCGCAGTCGTCGTGGCCGACTTGCTGAGTTCACCGCTGCCCACTGCGCCGCGTCCGGTCGCCAACAGCGTTCCGGCCACGCCACCGGTTCCCGTTCCGTTGCCCGCACCGGTAGTCCCGGCGCAGCCCGATAAATCCGCGACGGCAACCGACTCCGCGGCAGTGGTCACAGCTGCTCCAGTCGAACCGGCACCTGCAGCCAAGGCGGCAGCCGCTGAAGTTGCTCCGGTTACGGCACCTGCCCGCAGCGGGCTGCATTTTGCCTTCGACACCGAGTCATGGGTCGAGGTCCGTGACCGCAACAACCGCATCCTGTTTTCACAGTTGAATCCGCAAGGTACAGAACAACATGTTCAGGGGCAGCCGCCGTTCAGTCTCGTCATAGGCAACGCCCGCGGTGTACGCCTGAACTACAACGGCAACGTTGTCGATCTTGCGCCGCATACCCGGATCGAAGTGGCGCGGCTCACCCTGGAATGACGGAAATACCGCCCATGCCCTGTTTGCCCCAATTCGGCCCTTCTGCCCGCCGTGCCAGTACGGGTGTCAGGATTGGCAGCGTGACGGTCGGCGGCGGTGCACCGATCGTGGTGCAGTCGATGACCAATACGGATACAGCCGACATCCCGGCGACGGTGGCCCAGGTCGCGGCATTGGCCCGTGCCGGGTCCGAGATGGTGCGGGTAACCGTCAACAATGCCGAGGCTGCCGCTGCGGTACCGGTGATTCGCGAGCAACTGGACAGGCGCGGCGTGAACGTGCCGCTGGTGGGTGATTTCCATTTCAACGGACACCGGCTGCTGACCCAGCATCCGGCGTGTGCCGAGGCACTTGCCAAGTTGCGCATCAATCCCGGCAACGTCGGCAAGGGATCGAAACGCGACGAACAGTTCGCCACGATGATCGATTTTGCCTGCAGGCTGGACAAGCCGGTGCGCATCGGCGTCAACTGGGGCAGCCTGGACCAGGAATTGCTGGCGCGGATGATGGATGAGAACGGTCGTGCTGCCCAGCCCAAGGATGCGTCAGTGGTGATGCGCGAAGCGCTGGTGATGTCCGCGCTCGACAGTGCGCGCCAGGCCGAAGCGCTGGGTTTGCCGCATGATCACGTAATCCTTTCATGCAAGGTCAGCGGCGTGCAGGACCTGATTGCGGTGTATCGCGACCTGGCCCGCCGTTGCGACTATCCGCTGCATCTCGGCCTGACCGAGGCCGGCATGGGCTCGAAGGGCATCGTGGCCTCGACTGCGGCAATGGCGGTGCTGCTGCAGGAAGGCATCGGCGACACCATACGCGTGTCATTGACCCCGGAGCCGGGCGGCGACCGCACCCGCGAGGTGATCGTGGCCCAGGAAATGCTGCAGACCATGGGCTTGCGCTCTTTTGCTCCTTTGGTGATCGCCTGTCCGGGTTGCGGCCGCACTACCAGTACCGTGTTCCAGGAGCTTGCCGACCGCATCCAGGGCTACCTGCGCGCGCAGATGCCCGAGTGGCGCGGAAAATATCCGGGTGTCGAGGAAATGCATGTCGCGGTGATGGGCTGCGTGGTCAACGGTCCCGGTGAAAGCAAGCAGGCCAACATCGGCATCAGTTTGCCGGGTTCCGGCGAGACGCCGGTGGCACCGGTGTTTGTCGACGGGGTCAAGACCGTGACGCTGAAAGGTGAGACCATCGCCGAGGATTTTCAGCGCATCATTGACCAGTACGTGCGCGATCGATATGCCGCACCCGTTGCGGCGCGGGCCTCCTCCTGAGCGGAAAGCATAAGAACATGGCGAAAACCGTGCAGGGCATACGCGGCATGAATGACGTGCTTCCGGCAGAAGCACAGCGCTGGGCATTTTTTGAGGACGTGATTGCGCGCTGGGTACGCGCCTACGGTTACGGCGAAATCCGCATGCCGATCCTGGAGCGTACCGAGCTTTTCGTGCGTTCGATCGGCGAAGTGACCGACATCGTCGAGAAGGAGATGTACACGTTCACCGACGAACTGAACGGCGAGCAGTTGACGCTGCGGCCCGAAGGCACTGCGTCGTGCGTGCGCGCGGTGATCGAGCACAACCTGCTTTATCCGGGTCCGCAGCGGTTGTGGTATCGCGGTCCGATGTTCCGCCATGAGCGGCCGCAGAAAGGGCGCTACCGGCAGTTTCACCAGGTCGGGGTCGAAGCGCTTGGATTTGCGGGACCCGATATCGATGCCGAGCATGTGTTGATGTGCGCGCGTTTGTGGCGGGAGCTCGGACTTGACGGCATCCGCCTCGAACTCAATTCGCTGGGATCTGCCGAGGCCCGCTCGCGTTACCGGTCAAAACTGGTCGCTTACCTGGAGAAGCATGCATCCGACCTGGACGAAGATTCACGCCGCCGCATGCACAGCAATCCGCTGCGCGTTCTCGACAGCAAGAATCCGGCACTGCAGCCGTTGATCGAGGCCGCCCCCCGGCTTGCTGACGATCTGGACGAGGTTTCCGCATCCGCGTTTGCGCATCTGCAGACTTCGCTGCGCGATGCAGGCATCGATTTTCTGGTCAATCCGCGTCTGGTGAGGGGCCTGGACTATTACAATGGCACGGTTTTCGAATGGGTCACCGACCAGTTGGGGGCCCAGGGCACGGTCTGCGCCGGCGGTCGCTATGACGGGCTGGTCGAACAGGTCGGCGGCAAGCCCACCCCGGCCTGTGGTTTTGCGATGGGTGTTGAACGGCTGCTGGCGTTGATGGTCGATGAAGCGGTGGCCGCCGTGGTACCGGATGCCTACGTCGTGCATCAGGGCGATGCCGCTTCACGACTGGCGGAACAGGTAGCCGAGCGGATGCGTGATGCCGGTTTGTCGGTTGTTTTGCATTGCGGCGGCGGCAGTTTCAAATCCCAGATGAAGAAAGCCGATGCCAGCGGCGCGCGTTTTGCGGTGATACTGGGTGATGATGAAGTGCAGGCAGGACAGGTTTCGGTCAAGGCAATGCGCGAAGCAAAGCCGCAGTTGCGTGTTTCGCTTGCCGATGCGAATGAATTGATAAAAACAAGGTAAATCAATGGCTTACGATCTTCAAGAACAAGAGCAGCTGTCAACGCTCAAGGCCTGGTGGGCTGAAAACGGCCGCCTCGTTATGGTCCTGGTGGTAGGCAGTCTGCTCACCGTGGCAGGAATCCGTGGCTGGAACTACTACCGTACGTCGCAGGCAAGCGCGGCGGTGGTGTTGTTCGAGCAGATGCAGGGCGCTGAGCGTGCCAATGACCATAAAAAGGTGATCGCGATAGCGGGGCAAATCCTCGACGGTTACGGGTCGACGGCGTATGCCGCGCCGGCGGCTTTGTCGGCGGCAAAAAGCGCTTTTGATACCGGCGATATGGCGCTGGCGAAAACGAGACTGCAATGGGTCCTCGACAAGGCAGGCGACGAGGAGTCGCGCGATGTCGCACGTTTGCGCCTTGCCCGGGTGCTGTTTGACGAGAAAAAACCGGATGAAGCGCTGAAACTGCTGGAGGTCAAACCCGTCGACAGTTTTGCCGGTCTGTACGCCGGGCTCAAAGGTGATGTGCTCAGTGCGCAGGGCAAGCGTCAGGAGGCGCGCAGCGCCTATCAGCTGGCGCTGGAAAAAAGTGATCCTGCCAGCCCGTTGCGGCAGATCATCCAGCTGAAAATCGACGCGCTGGGCGAAGCCAAGTGATGCGCCTGCTGGTCATACTGGGGGTTACGCTGGCGCTGACCGGCTGCCAGACCGTTTCCGGCATTTACGACAGCTGGTTTGGCAGCAAGCCCAAGCAGAAGGCGGCCGAACTGACCTCGTTCAAGGCCAGTGCCAGTGCCAGCATCGTCTGGCAGGGTGGCGTGGGCAGCGGCGGACGCAGCGCGTTTTATCCCGTGGTTGTTGGCAATACCGTTTACGCCGGCGGCGAGGCGGGTCAGATTGCAGCTTTCACGGCGAATTCCGGGGCCGGTCAGGCACGGTTTGACGCTGGCATGCCACTGTCCGGCGGCATAGGTCATGGCTCGGGACTGATTCTGGCTGGCACCGCCAAGGGTGAAGTGCTGGCGTTCGAGGCCAGCGGCAAGCTGGCATGGAAGACACAATTGAGCGGTGAGGTGTTGTCGCCCCCGGCTGGTGCCGATGGCGTGGTTGTGGTTCGTACCGGAGACGGTCGCATCCATGGGCTGAACGCAGCGGACGGCAAGCAGCGCTGGACCTATCAGCGGGCATTGCCCTCGCTGGCGATACGCAGTTTTGCCGGAGTGGTGGTGAGTCGCGGCGCGGTTTTTGCCGGGTTCCCCGGAGGCCGTCTGGTGGCCATTGCACTCGCCACCGGCAACGTTGGCTGGGAATCGGTAGTGGCATTGCCCAAGGGCGCCACTGAACTGGAACGCGTCGCTGATGTGACCAGTTATCCGGTGATCGACGGCCGCCAGGTTTGCGCCGTGGCATTCCAGGGCAGGTTGTCCTGTTTCGATCCCGCCACCGGCTCGACGCTGTGGGCACGTGATGTGTCCAGCATCGCCGGCATGGCCATGGACGCACGCAATGTTTATGTTTCCGATGATCGTGATGCGGTGCTCGCTTTTGATGGCAGTACCGGTGCCAGTTTGTGGAAGCAGGACAAGCTGCAGGGGCGCTGGGCCAGTGCCCCCCTGGTGCTCGGACGTCATGTCATCGTCGGCGATTTCGAAGGTTATGTTCACGTGCTGTCGCGCGAAGACGGCTCCTTCGCCGCGCGCATCGCGACCGATGGCAGCGCCATCCGGGTGCCGCCGGTGGCGCTGGATCTTTCAACCTTCCTGGTGCAGACGCATAACGGCGGCGTATACGCCATCAGCGTGCAATAACGGCTGATTTCCCGGCCCGCGGCGGCATGGCCGTCGCGCGCGTTATCCTACAGTCATGAAACCCACCGTAGTCATCGTCGGTCGTCCCAATGTCGGCAAATCGACGCTGTTCAACCGGCTGACGCGCAGTCGCGAGGCGATCGTGGTCGATGCGCCGGGCATTACCCGCGACCGCCACTACGGCGAGGGCAGGGTGGGTGCGCAACCTTATCTGGTCGTGGATACCGGCGGTTTCGAGCCGGTCGCCAAGGACGGCATATTGCATCAGATGGCCAGGCAGACCCGGCAGGCGGTCGACGAGGCGGATGCCGTGCTGTTCGTGGTGGATGTGCGTACGGGACTGACCGGACAGGACCGCGAAATCAGTGCCGAACTGAGACGCAGCGGCCGCAAGATCTGGCTGGTGGCCAACAAGGCCGAGGGCATGAATCAGGCAACCGCAGTGGCCGATTTTCACGCCCTGGGTCTGGGAGAGCCGCTGGCGATTGCCGCAGAGCACGGTGAGGGTGTCAGCGACCTGATGGATCTGGTGCTGGCCGATTTTCCGCCGGTGGCTGACGAACAGGTGGAGGGTGAAGACCGGCATCCGAAAATTGCCATCGTCGGGCGTCCCAATGTCGGCAAGTCGACGCTGGTGAACGCATTGCTGGGCGAAGAGAGGGTGGTGGTATACGACCAGCCGGGAACCACGCGCGACTCCATCCGGATCGAGTTCGAGCGCGCCGGAAAACATTACACGCTGATCGATACCGCCGGCATGCGCAAACGCGGACGGGTGGACGAAGCGGCCGAGAAATTTTCGGTGATCAAGACGCTGCAGTCGATCAGCGACGCCAATCTCGTGATCCTGGTGCTCGACGCGCGCCAGGAAATCGCCGAACAGGATGCCCATATTGCCGGTTTCATCCTCGAAGCCGGACGGGCGCTGGTGGTGGCCGTCAACAAGTGGGAAGGTCTCGACGAGATGCAGCGCGAGCAGGTCAAGCGCGACGGCGCACGCAAGCTCAACTTCCTCAATTTTGCACGATTCCATTTCATTTCCGCACTGCAGGGGCAGGGCATCGGTGCGCTGCTGCGCTCGGCGGATGCGGCCTATGCCGCGGCGAACGCCAAGCTCTCCACGCCGCGGCTGACGCGGGTGATGATGCTGGCTGCGCAGCAGCAGCAACCGCCGCGCCACGGGCTGGTGCGGCCCAAAATGCGCTATGCCCATCAGGGTGGGTCCAACCCGCCGCGGATCATCATTCACGGTTCCGCGCTGGAGCGGGTGCCGGAGACCTACCGCCGTTATCTGGAACGATTTTTCCGCGATGCGTTCAAACTGACCGGTACGCCCCTTAAAGTGGAGTTCAAATCGGGGCGCAATCCCTATGCCAAAAGTGACCCCAAACGCGGCTAACTCTATGGCCAGATGGGAAAAATTAGGCTAGAGTGATCTTTCGAATAACTACAACCAGAGGTTAGGCCATGAGTAACAAAGGGCAGCTGCTACAAGACCCGTTCCTGAACGCATTGCGCAAGGAGCACATTCCCGTATCCATTTACCTCGTCAACGGCATCAAGCTCCAGGGGCAGGTCGATTCCTTCGACCAGTACGTGGTGTTGCTGAAAAACACCGTGACGCAGATGGTCTACAAGCACGCGATTTCGACGGTGGTGCCGGCCCGTGCGGTGACCCTGTCCATGGATGAAAATAAAGACAAGTAATTGTTTTTATTTAAAATTTTAAATGATTGAACGTCCCGGGAGCGGCACCCGCGCGGTCCTTGTGGCGCTCGATCTGGGGCAGCCGGATTACGCTGAGAGTCTGGAAGAGTTGAAACTGCTGGCCCGCAGCGGGCGCGTCAGCGTGGAGTCTGTGGTGCGCGGGCGCCGCGACCGCCCCGATCCCGCACTGTATGCCGGCAAAGGCAAGGTTGAGGAAATCGACCGGGTCCGGCGCGAGGCTGCTGCGGAAGTGGTCATTTTCAACCATGCCCTGAGCCCCATCCAGGAACGCAACCTCGAACGCAAGTTGTCCTGCCGGGTCATCGACCGCACCAGCCTGATACTGGATATCTTTGCCCAGCGCGCGCGCAGCCACATCGGCAAACTGCAGGTGGAACTGGCCCAACTCGAGCACCTGGCGACGCGACTGGTGCGTGGCTGGACTCACTTGGAGCGCCAGCGTGGCGGCATCGGCATGCGCGGCCCTGGCGAAACCCAGCTCGAGACTGACCGCCGGCTGCTCGGCAAGCGGGTCAAGGTGCTGAAGGAAAAGCTGGCGCGGGTGCGCCTGCAGCATGCGACCCAGCGCCGTTCCCGCAACCGGGCGCACGTATTTTCGGTATCACTGGTGGGTTATACCAACGCCGGCAAGTCGACCCTGTTCAACCGCATGACGCGGGCAGAGGCCTATGCTGCCGATCAGCTGTTTGCGACGCTGGATACCACGACCCGCCGGCTGGAGGGCGGAACGGGCGCCGAGACGGTGGTTTCGGACACGGTGGGCTTCATCCGCCACTTGCCGCATACGCTGGTCGAGGCATTCCAGGCCACCCTGGAAGAAACCGTGCACGCCGACCTGCTGCTGCACGTGATAGACGCCGGCAGCCCCGACCGCGAGACGCAGATTGCTGCGGTCAACGCGGTGCTCGCCGAGATCGGTGCTGACAAACTGCCGCAGATCATGGTCTACAACAAGATCGACCTCAGCGGCCTGCAGGCGCGGGCCGAGAGGGATGAATGTGCTAGAATTTCCCGTCTCTGGTTGAGCGCAATGACCGGCGAAGGAGTCGATCTGTTGCGCGATGCAATCATGGAACATGCGCTGGAATCCGCGCGTTCGAATCAATCCGCAGCTGCCTGAACATTTCTGAAAAATGACTGAAGCTACGAAGTCCGTTCGCGACCGCTTTAAGGACGCACTCGCCAGGATGCTGGCTCCACTTCTTTCCCTGAATGATCCCCAGTGGGGCCGTCGCCCCGGTGGCGGCAACCAGGGTCCACCCGATCTCGACGAGATCTGGCGCCAGCTCAACCGCAGGCTGAGCCGGCTGCTCGGCGCCAAGGGCGGCGGTAACGGCGAATCGCCCGGCAACGGCGGCGGACCCAGTGCCGGCGCGGTCGGCGGCGGCGCGGGACT
>Ga0222713_10006117_pt1 | contig 11507 bp, 15 predicted proteins | sample C33_649DmetaG_FD_165061 | JGI IMG/M metagenome (GOLD analysis project Ga0222713, IMG submission 165061) | Estuarine water microbial communities from San Francisco Bay, California, United States - C33_649D | ecosystem: Environmental > Aquatic > Marine > Unclassified | place: USA: California... | reverse complement strand
ATTCTCATTATACATCTCAGAAAAAAACTGGCCTGGGGGAATCTTTTTTTGAGGTGATGACGTGGCAGCCTGATGACGTGGCAGCCTGATGACGTGGCAGCCTGATGACGTGGCAGCCTGATGACGTGGCATTCGGGGGGTCCCAAAGTGAGGTCCGGGGGGGTGGGCGTGGATAATGAAAGATCGGGGGGGGTTGTAAAGTGAGGTCGCGGGAGGGGCTCACCGATGGGCATCCGGCCCTGTGGGGGGCGCCTTCCACTCTTTCGAAAACTTGTTATACTCTTCGCGCCGCTCCTCTTCAGACCGCGTTTCCAAATGGTTGGCCGCGTAGTGTGCGTACCACGCCTTGCCGAAAATACTCTCGGGGTGGAATCGCATTCTGTGTGAGTGTCGAACCCCCGCCGCCTCGATGACACGTGGCGACAAAACCTAGTTTCTTCGTGGGACCTAACTGTAGGTGGGACCTTATGAAAATTAATTTAAATTCTTTTATAATTGTTTCGGACCTGTACCGGATGCCATGCCCGCGTCGTCGCCCATGTCATCCTCCAAACTTGGATCCTAATTGTGTTCGAACTTGAATTGCAATTCGGAATCTGAGATGAAGTTATGATCCAACTCGGTGACCCAACTTGGATCCTAATTGTGTTCGAACTTGAATTGCAATTCGGAATCTGAGATCCAACTCGGATCCTAATTGTGTTCCAACTTCAATTACAATTTGGATCATGACTTCAATCGTGAATCCGGCATTCGCGCTGCGCGGCCCACCCGTGCACGGGGGTTATTGGATTGTGTGGGAGATCTGCACGTGGGCGGGGACATTGGTTCATGTTCGAAATTACCCCATGGATTTTTTTTTAATTGTAACTCAAGTTGAACTCGTGCGACGGGGCCGGGGCCGATTTGGACTCGCGCTCTTGGCACGGCGCGTCGGCGTCGTGACACGCCGATTCTTCATGCCGGCAATCAACTTGCGGTAGTTGGCAATCTGAGACTCGTTCGCCCGAGTGTACTCCTTTCCGGTGAGCGCAAGGAACATGTGCGGATCGATGCGCCGATTCTGACCCACACCGGCGAGCGGGACATCTATCGTGGTTCCGTACAGACCCCTTGTCGGGTAAGTTCTAACTTTTTCACCGCGACGCTGGAGAATTCCCTGTGCCGCAGCGAGCATGCTTCTGGCCGTCTGGTTGATGTTCAGTTTGTTCGAGCGTCCAAAGTCAATCAGCCACATGCGCCGTATCCGGCCATTCGAATCCACTTCTACGATGATATTCTCATCATGCATATTACCGTGGGAAATGCCTTTGAGACCGAGTGTATTTATGGCGGTACGCATGCGTCTCTCGATATTCTCCCGATTCACCGAAGGGTGTGTCCGAACGTATTTTCGGAGCGTCATTGATTTCGTTCCTCCGACCCGTCCCATAATAAAGGCGGTCATGTGAGACGATGCGTTACCACCAAACAACTTTTTCGCCATGACTTGGTGGAACTGTGTAAGCGGGAGAACCTTGCCGTTTCCGTTTCGAAACGATGGCACGAGACCGGTGCCTTGAAGATTGCGCAAGGCGGTATACTCTTGTGGCACACTTCCGTTCACAAACTTGATCAGACGACCGTCGTTCGCGATGTACACCTTGCCGTCGACACCTCCGCCGAGATATTCGACCGGTTTGGGGCCTTTCGGGAAAAAGTGTTTGGCCAGCGCCTCATGTGGTGAGATTCGAGCCGTCAAGACGCGCTCGAGTTTTTTCGGGTGACGCTTGTTATAGTTGGCCGCCGTCGACTTCTTGTACGGTGCCTTGGTCAGGATCGTTTTCTTATAGTTATGGCTCAGGAACTTCCCGTACCGCTGCAAAAAGCCCTTGTACTTGTTTGCCGGAGGCTCGTGTCCGATCGGGTTGACGAGAATCATCGCATTGTTCAGAAGCATGTTGCGTGTCGCTTGTACGATCGCTTCGTTGTTCCGGTTGATCAGGTTCCCGAGAGCCTCATTAATATTGGCCCCTCGGTTATTTTCGTTCCATGTGGACACGTTCAAGAGTCGCTTGATTTTATTCTCACGACTGAGGCGGCTGCTTTGGAGGATACTTCTCACCCATAACCTCTTAGCTGATTCCATACTCTTTGACAAGAAAATGTATCGGGTCATGTGCGAGCAAATAAAACCCACGGGTTAGTTTAGAGTAATGAATACTCTAATGACCAAGTACATGGCAGGTTGCTACGTATACGGAGTTGTGAGGAACCTCGTATACGCACCAAAGATGAAAAAGGAAGAATACATTACAGACCGTTTCATAAAGTTTAGCATGTGGACCGCAGCCACGCCAATCATGGCCCCTACTTATCTTTACTGCGATCTTAAGAATATCGAGCAGATCCTACGCAAGATGCCTGGACCTATTGATCGGAGTCCGTGGTAGAGGTTGTTAGTACGTCGGATATCTTCTCGTCATTTTCATCCACGTGTTTTGCTGTGTCAATGGGCCGTAGACGGGTTTCGGATATGCGAGTTTAAAAATAACCCCTCTCGTGTTCGGGGCCGTCAATTGTCCGAGTGTGAGAAGCGCAGCCGCCTTGCGTTTGTTCATGACGGCCGGGCGCGCGGCGCGCCACCGTCTCTGGAGCGTCCGGGTCGCCATGATCTTGTGTGCGACCGCATTCAACTCACGGTGAACGTTGTTCAGCTTGTTGTACGCGGCTGTGATGTGCTGACGTCTGTTTGGATGCTGAGTCATCCATGCACGAACGTGAGCTTCTTGAGCATCGTTGACGTTGTTCGCGTTGTTAAATGCGTTCCAGTAGTTGTTCTGGACGCTTCTTAAAGATGGCGCGTTTTTCCCGTGAATGGTAATTAACGCACCGGTTTGTCTTCCACTCCGCATGATCGCCTGACGCACCGCTCTCCATTTGCGGATCGTGTTTTCGAGACTAGCTACCATTACCATACTCCTAGAATTTTATTTCCAGCAGTATGAAGAAAAAAAATATTGAGTCAGAGTATGAGTTCGTCTAATAAACGAACCGCGGTCAAAATCAACGGACCAAAGCCTTTTACACTTAATAGAGGAAAACTCATATCTATAGCTAATAATAGTATATCTAACACATATATTAATACTCTTTTAAAAAGACGACGAAACAAGAGACAGTACGTTGTTTCAGCCAACAACACCGGTAACGTAAACGGCTTTGCTATAATTGGTCCAAATTACAATGTTAATAACAGGAAATTCATGTACCTGCATCTCATTGCAGTGCGTAGCAAAAGTAACAAAGGGATATCACGTGGCAAAGGGGTTGGAACGGCGTTACTTGCACGAATCGTACGAAACGCAAAAAATAGAAAAGTGAACGAGATTCTTTTAAACGCTATTCCAAGCGCAAAAACCTGGTATAATAAAGTGGGTTTCAAAAGACCTAATTATAGTATGGGCAATAACAACATGATGGCACTCAACCTCCGTGCTTCTAGGTAAAAAATGTTGCCTCAGAGTATGAATCTCTTGTTTCAAAACTCGACGAACAACGGGCGCACGGGGTACAATTTAACCTCGGCTGCGCCCAACGGCAGCCTCCGTACCGTGTACAATGTCACAAAGGGTCGGAAGACGATTCGTCCAGGTATGGCGCGTCTGGCCGCAGGTCAGCAGGGTGTCGTGTTTCTGGCGTCGACGGATCGTGCCGGGAAACACAAAGTCATCATCAAGGTTTCACCCACTGACAGGGAGTTTTCGGCTGCGAAACAGGTGGCTCGCGTCGAATACAACATCCAAAAGGCTCTTTATAAGATTTCCCCGAGACACATCCCGAAACCAATCAAATTTTTCGACCATGATCGCTTCATCCCAGTGTCTGAATTTACGAACCGACGTCCGAGCATCTTCGATTACAACAAGCAGATGGTCATGTACACCGAGTACGCGCACGGCGGAACCCTGAAGAGCTGGCTGCGTAAGATGGGTAGTCGCGTCACCGACAAGGTGATGGCTGATATGATTCGCCAGATTATTTCGACTCTGAAGAAGATTCACTCCAAGTACCCCGAGTTTCGACACAACGATATGCACCTCGGAAACATCCTCGTCGACGACACGGGCAAAAAGGTTCGTTACTTGCTCACGGATTTCGGTCTGTCGCGTCTGACCAAGCGCGGATCGAACCCAGTCATCAACGCGGGAAGCTACAGAAACTCTGGGATTTCGAATGCGACGTCGTACAAGTACGACCTGCACTATTTCTTGAACGCTCTGGACAGCGAAATCAAACGCGGTCTTCCACAGACCGAATCGTTCCTGGGTCGTATGCTCCCAGGAAGCTACCGCGGTGCCAACACGAACAAGGTGGCTGCGTACCGCCTCAAGAACGGAGCGTCCAACGAAGGCTTGCCGTCCTTCACGGACATTCTCCGGGACCCGTTTCTTTCCGGGAGACCGGCGCGGGGTGCACGCGCCGCGTCGTTCACGTCACCCTCCGTGGGTGCGATTTTCAGAACGGCGACGCCAAACGCCAACGCAGCTGACATTGCAAGCCGTGCGCTCGCAAACATCCCGGGCGTCAACATCACGCGTCCGAGCGCTGCAAACTTCATGCGCATGTCGCCTCGGTCCCGTGCCGCATTCTTCACGCGCGGTCGTAACCGTAACACGTCCCGTGCGGTCGTGGTCCGTAACGTGACGCGGACCCGCGGCGCACCCGTCGTTCGCAACACGCTTCGCCGCGTCGCCGGGAACACCAGATTCCTGAACGTGAGAAGAACAGCCGGTGCGGTCGACCCTACGGCCAGAACGCTCACCAGACCCGCCGCGAGATTGGAAAACTCTCCTTTACGTCGGGCTATCGCGAGGCAGATGGTTCAGAATGCAATCAGCAGAATCTCAAACCGACCGACGTCGGTCCGTAGAACATCACCGGCTGCTGCCGCTGCGCCGGCAGCGAACGCCCCTCGTCGTCGCGAACCAATCGCTGCACCGACGCTCAGAGAACGTACGACCATGGCACGTGCGATGCGTGATGCGCGACGCACCGCCGTCACCCTGTCACGGGCGCGTGCCGGAAGACGTCTCACGCCGAAACAGATTCTGAACAAGTACGTCAACAACATGAACAACCTGCGTACGCTGACGCGTCGCATGCTCAAGGCGAAGCTGACCAGTTCCGGTGTCGCGGCTGCAAATGTAAACAGACACGCGCGCAACTGGGAGACAAACTGGCTCGCCACGCGCACGTCCGTGAACCACGCCGTCCGTAACCTCAAAAAGGGGAAGAACATCACGAGACGGGCGTACGCCAACTACGTCTTGCCGGTCGCCCATCGTCGCCACACGGAGAACCTGTCCAAGGGCAAGAACGGCCGCGTTCGCAAAGGCAAGGCGCTCCTGTCAAGCAAAAAGAAGGATGAGCTCGTCGCCATCGCGCGTCGCCACGGCATTTCAAACGCAAACAGCATGACGAAGAACATGATCATCTCGGCTCTGTACGATTAAAAATATTTGTACAATGTAATGACTATCAAGGAAGATGCCCGTAGCCTGATAAGGTTGTACGGCAACCACCTTCGCGCTCACAGAAACCTTAACACTTACGTGGGCGCTCACCCAAACAACAATTTGTCACACGGTGTTGGTCTGCAGCGTAGAAACAACATCGGCACAACCGAACAAGCCGTGCGTAGAGCCGCGGCAAACATCATGCGCAAACACAACATCCGTGCGAATAGAATGAATGGAAGAACTCTAGCAGGGCAGTCCGTGACCGTGTTTGTGCCACAGTTGCTCAGACGGTTGCGATTCAAGCACACCATGCAGGGAGCTGGTATACCGAACAACGTCATCAACGCGTACATTCGCCACGTGAATTAAGACATACTACATGAACGAGTACACGAAATAAAATCTTGTCACACCATAAATGCCAAGCAGCCCAAATGTCAGACGCCGTCCCGCGCTGACTCCAGCTCGTATACGTACCATACTTAACAGACTTGCTAACATTCGCAGACGTCCACGGACCCGGACTGCGCGCTCACCGCGTTCACGCTCGGTAAACTCATACCCCGGGTTGTTCGGGGCCCGTGGTGGACTATTCCGTTAAAAAAATCGTGTCTTCAGCACGCCAAACCACTGATTCGGAATGTCATTCATACAAACACAATGACTCTCCAAATTCTGTCCTACTACCCTATCGACGAGAACATGCTCGGCCCGACCCCGAACGTCACCGAAACCGAGTACATTCTCGAAGTCACAAAGAATGACGAAACGCCCCGAATCACAAACGTCGAAGGTGTCCACCTCAAAGTACTGACGAGTCATCGCGGGACGATCTTGTACTGTGCAGGCGGGGTGACCGTGTCTCGTGTAAGCCCCAATACAACGTGCGGAAACGGGTACTATGCAATGCCATCTCCGGGAACCGAGGAGACGGTTAATTTCTCAACGGCCAACGGTCGGTTCCGGGGTCAGGCTATTTTTCTAGACTAGACGCTGTGAGCGCGGCGAAGGGGGGTCTTTTTCTTCAACAGCGTCAGGTTGTTTGAAGCGTACGTCCCTGGTTTTTGACCATAGAATCGCACCAGACGCACGTGTTTACGCAGAACATTCTTCCGCGTCAACGGGTGTGTCTTCATGAGTTTTTCATTCGAATCCAAGCGACGCCAATTTTTACCGAACCACTTGTCGAAGTTGGACACAGTCATGTACAACTTTTTGTTGCTGATTGGGTTGTTGACTTCCATCGCGAGCTTACCCTTCCAGTTGGCGATGTTGTTGTGTGAGATTGGATCCATGTAATTTCTGGGCCACAGACGTTTTACAGGTATGTTAGATTCTTTGATACGTTTATTCATGGCCGAGTTATTCTGTACCCACGTACGACGATACGTGTTGCGCAATATCCTAGATCCCCAATTCAAGAGTCCCGGATGTTGGAGATTTGGTCTTTGTCTCAGTACATGCATCATATTGAACACACTCTGCTGCTGAGGATACGTCCACGGGTTGTGTGTGTTGTGTTCGTACAACGCACCATTTAGGGCTGATGAAATTTTATGTGTGTTGATGCTGTTGAGACTTTTCGTGCCTGAAAACGCGATGGGGAGAGGAACAGGGGGTATAGGCATACCATTGACCAAGAAAATGATCACTTTGCTATGATGACGTCGGTGACTCTCGCGTCGGGGTATATACGACGACCGTTATAATACACGTGACGTAGAACACTGCGGCCACGAATCAAGTACTGGATATCGAGGTTGACCATCACCTCGTATTCACCGGCGGTGTCCCACTGATTCGTTCCTGCGACGAACAATACGGGTGACCCGGGAAGGACGGTGATGCGCGTGAACAGATTTCCATAAATTGCCGCGTGTTTCACGTTGTACGCACCTGAACAGAACGATTTGAGCTTGTACCAGTGTCCCGGATTGCCTTTGAAAATGTCGAAACCAGCGCCGCGGTACACAATCATCTTCTTCTTCGTCTTGGGCGCGCCGGCGATGATGCGTTTCAGATCCTTCTTGTACATGTCAAGAGCATCCCTTTTGACAGCACTCGGAACACTTGATAAATGACGTGTCAATAGATCGTACCGAGCTTTTTCATCCGTCAACTCCCTGAATTGTCTCACCCAATTGGCTTCGATGCCATGATACGTCCCGTTCAGAATCATCTTACGAATCTGCGGCCAAAGCGGTGTCATGTGTCTCGATCCACCGAGACTTCTGAACGTTGGAATATTTCCCCTGTATGTGTACGGGCCTATCCACGAGTGTGAACGGTTCGTGTGTGCCTGAACGGTCCAAAAGTCGTAGTCGCTGAGTTTTGTAATGTACGCACTCTGACGTCTGAACCAATCCTGATCGAAATCCTTGGCTTGCATGGCGACGACGCTCCCAGATTCTATCAAAGGATTCCCGTTGGCGTAAACGGGTAGATTGACAGACCGACTGGTACACTTTTTCCGCGGAACGGTTGCAGGTGCGTGACAAAATGGAACTGACACGGTCGTCGAAGACCATCCGCGCAGTGAATTGCGCACCTGGTTTCGTCTGACGCGTGCACGCAAGAGCACGAGTTTAAGTCTTTTTTCGACATTTTTGCGCGCCTTTGGTTTTTCGGCGATATATCTTGTACGCAGAGCGTTCAGACGCGCGCGAATCTCAGCCAGACGCTGATTACGCTGAGCCGTCGAGAGCGTTGGTCGGGGGGAAGGTGTCGGCAATTTACCGGACACAGGCACTGGAGCCGGAGGCGCTGGAACCGGAACCGGTGCTCCGGCCGGAGGCGTGTACGCCGCCTTGGCACGTGCTTTATTATTGTTTGTAGCGTGGACGGTATACGACTTTTTCGTCTTGCTGCTGTTGATGTACACGAAGAGACCGCCTTTTGGACCGCGATATATGATCCGACCATTCTTGTTCTTTGGAGGACTTTTAGCAAGTGGTGGCGCTGGTGGAGCCGGCGGTGCAGCTGACCTTTTGAACTTGTAAACCTTTCTGTCACCCACCTTTACGTATTCCCCACCCTTCGGTCCCCTGAATATAGTACGACCGAGTACATTCTTACTCCCAGAGTTCATACCATTGGCCAAGAAAATGTGTCGTGTACACGACAGACTGTCGTTACGCTAGTTACAATCACCTACAAACAACAATGCCCAGCGCCATTCACACCATGACTGTTGCTCAGAAGCAGTGGAAGGGTGATGTCAAGGCTATGATCGCAGATGGCCGGCTCACCAAAGTCAACGTTGTCAACGGCAAGACTCTGTATGTACTCGACCGCAAGAAGCTCGGTATGCCCGAGTAACTATCTCAACAGGTGACGCGACAACATAGTCACCGAACGCGTGTTGCGAGCCGGTCTCACCACGGCGGTCGCTGCACGTCTCATACGTAGAAGCTGTGCAGGTGTCATTGTATAACGCGCAATTTGTGCCGGGGTCAACGCGTGGTGTGCACCCGCCGGTTGAAGAGCCCTACGCACGGCTGTTCGAGCTCTTGCCATATTTTCACGTCTTTTCTGTATAGCTTTCTTAGCCCTACGCTGTACAGCAACGACATGACGAAGTCTCTTGACTCTTTCTACACTACCGGGTGACATGTTTCGCGAAAGAATAAACTCACGTTCCCTGAGCGGGTGAGTCAATTGAATCAACGCCCTCATGCGATTGTTCATAGTAAAACGCTGAGGAGAGTTGTTGGCCATGTTCCTTGCAAACTTTGCATACTCAATCTGGTGCTTCAGCTTATTCAGACGCAAAAGGGTATTCATCAGCTCCTTTTTAGTTGCGTTCATTTACCATACCCCAACAAAAAATAATATGGTGTACATATAAAATGAAAAACGGTCTAGTTCGTACTCCCAGCGGAGGTTATGCAACTTGGAAGAATGGTAAAATAATTCTTTACCAGCCTCCATTCAACGCGAGCGACCCGTGGCGACCCGCCAACGCCAACGTCAACGCCAACGGCACAACCGGTTACAAGAAGGTTACGCATGGATCCAAGTACTATTGGCAGGTCAAGAAGAATGCCAATGGTAAATGGAAGACGACGAGCACCAAGTACTATGAAAAGAAGAATAGCAAATTCATGCCCATTACCGAACTCATTGTTTGATCCATCAACAATGGTTAGAGTGTGTGTAAAAAAATGTCATGTGCAAGTCAAGTCACCGGGGGATACTGGAAAGTCACTCAAACAAAAGCCCTACTAGCAATGGATACCCACCATGAACTTACTATGGCGTACGCGGCATGTACGAGTTGGGAAGAGTTCAAGAAGTTGGATAAGCTAAACAAGGGTTCGGATTCAAAGGTGAGATTGGCGAAAATGGAACAACTCGAAATCAATGATGCAATGATACATATTCAAAACGAGTTGAATAAAGCTAACCAGGAGGTTACAAAAGCAATTCAGAAATACATAGAGTCATGTGATTAATTCCCATTCCCATTCCCCTTTATCTTCTTAGTGTACACTAGATTTCTCTTTTTCCATATGTTCGGGTGGCTATTCATGTAATTCATCATCTTGCCCAACGGCCATTCGGTCGACATCGAGTTGTACCCCAGATTCTTCAGGTGTTTTTCGGCTGCGTTGAGTAGAATAGGTGCAACCCTAGTCCGTGGGAGTGGTGTTTTGTTTTTATACTCGTTTTTTACATAGCTTGTAAGGAAGTTGTTCATGTTCACGCTCTTCTGTATCTGCTGGAAGTGCCCTGTCGTTCGCGTACCAGACCTTGCACCGTTTACCCATATGTGACCCATGTAACGGTTGTTATTTGAGAGCAATATGATAGGTATGCCATTATTGAACCCGCTAAAGTTGCTGTTCCAGTTCTTGTTGTTGGTGAACTTGACTTTAGGGGACGGAGCCTTGGACGCATGGTGTAAGCGACCCTGTGATTCTTTTATGACCCACAGATAACTCTGTGCCGCGCTTTGGAACCTTCGTATGTTGTTGGGTGTCATATTACTGATTCTATATCTCCGTGCCGAGAGCTTGTTCCTTTCTTGCTGAAGAATAGGTTCGAGTTTCTTTTTGTTCTTAATAAGCTTCATCTAATAGACGATGACATTTTAATCTGAACATCGCTCACAACATGCAATATTGAAAAATCCCAGCCCGGATTAAAAATTCGTAGACCCGCAACACACTCCCGCCCCACGTGCATTCACCCCGTGCATATACACGGACGTACGTCAGCCTAACACGACAGGAGTTGGAAAAATTTTTTTGAGTAGTCATGTGAACATGCATATGCATATCAATATTGAATTAGAATTCCAGATTGAGAACCAACATGCACATGCATATGAACATTGATTCGATAATCCAAGATCCAGATTAATTTGTGATTTGGGAATCAACATGCACATGCATATCAACATTGATTCGATAATCCAAGATCCAGATTAAATTGAGATTCGAGGACCAACATGCACATGCATATGAACATTGATTTGAGGATCCAAGATCCAGAAGAATTTCAGATTCCAGATTTGCAATCAATATTGAGATGAATATGCATATGCATATCAATATTGAGAAGGTTGACGGACCGGGGGCTTCGCCCCCGGGACCGGTTCATTCCTCGTGACCACCCCCCTCCCCACAGGGCCGGATGCCCATCGGCCTCGATGCCGAAAAACGTGCGATGCGCCGCCCACGGCCCGCGCGCGTCCCTTCAGTCACTCACAAACACAATGGAAGTTTACATGCTCACGGTTCTGGCCATCCACTCGCCTAGCCCGAACCATGGGTTCGGTATATATAGCACGAGGGAGGCGGCGGATCAGGCGAAGGCGGCGGCGGTCGCGGCCCGCCCGGACATTCCCGAGTGCTGGTACTCGGTGTACAAAATAACCACGGATGCCCCGTTGGTCATGGGTATCCAAAGCATGTAGCCGGCTCACTAAAGAACCCCCCAAGGATCCTAAACCGGTTCATTCCTCGTGACCACCCCCCGCAAAATATTTGGGCACTTTTCTCC
>Ga0222713_10006116_pt1 | contig 11510 bp, 9 predicted proteins | sample C33_649DmetaG_FD_165061 | JGI IMG/M metagenome (GOLD analysis project Ga0222713, IMG submission 165061) | Estuarine water microbial communities from San Francisco Bay, California, United States - C33_649D | ecosystem: Environmental > Aquatic > Marine > Unclassified | place: USA: California... | reverse complement strand
CTTTAGCCATAGTTTGTAATGTTAAGTGTTTAGAAAAAAGACTGCCATATGCCTGATTGCACAGGCAGTCTGTTTGTCATCAAACCAAGACTATTCTTAGCTGAATAGATCCTTGAATTCGTCAGCGATGTCCTTGTTGGACGGAGCCTTTACAGCGGCTTTGGCTGTTGTGCTAGCCTTGACGGCGGCGGCGGTTACTTTTTCTTCAGTTTCCTCTTCAGAAACCGCAGCTTCAGTAGCGGCCGGAGCATCACCGTCTGGGTCGGCTGAGTTCAGCCATGCATCCATAGCGGTAGCCAACTCATCATATGTGAGTTCTGGGAACAGCTCGGTGACATTCTTCTGATTCTTGACCTTTTCCAGAACATTCTTGTCCGAAGGATCAAATGCCGTGGAAGTGTTTGGCTTCACACGAATAGATGTTTCTGGGAAAGACTTGCCGGTCTCTTCAGCGGTCTTGAACTCAACAACGATATCACGACCGTTCTTGGGATCGGTAATATCACCGTAATCAGGATCAGCGATGATAGCGAGCAGTTCTTGATAAACGCTCTTACCCATACCCCAGAACTTTACACCTTCATGTTCAAGGCCTCTGACGAGGATAGGAACATATGTGCGCATCTTGGGTTCAAGAGCGCGACCACGTTTCCACTCTTCCTTGTCTTGCGACTTCTTGAGCTTGTTGGCGAATTCCACGATAGGATCGGGACGACCAAACGACGACGGGGACAGATATGTCTTACCGTTCATGTTATAATGAAAATGCAGTTCGATGAACGGATTCTCAGGATTGTGCGAGTAAGGTACGATACGTACTACTTGCTTGCCCGGCGAGGGCTTCCACAGATGGGTGGACTTTGTGCCTTGATTCTTTAGAGCCTCAAGACGAGACTTAACTTTATTTAGATCTAATGCCATAACTTTCCTTTAACTTTTAACTTTTAATGATTAATGTTTAATTTTTGCCAACTGGTTGAAAACCAATCAGACGATAATGAATATAATGAATCAATGATGTGAGGTTGTCAAATCATAATAACTTATAACTGAAAACTAAGCAATCGTTAACTAATTAATTCAGCAATAACTATCATCCAACACAAGAAATAATACGGCTATTTTCTTTTTTTACAAGAAATAAACGCGCATTAATTTTGTTGGTACAACTTTTATTTTTTCATCTTTTACAATAACAAGCGAGTCTCTGAACTTGCTCCAGTCAATTTGAAAAGTATTGGAGTGTTGACCACCATTTTCTTCTTTTATCAACTGATTAAGAGCGTTGATAGAATAAAGTACATTGAAATCTTTTTTGCGATGAACGGATATTGTGCGTGGATGATGGCTTCCTGGCGATCTTTGAACATTATATGTAAGAAATATCTCATTAAGGGTTTCTTCGTTTTTTAAAATGTATATCTTTTCACCGTCAACCTTGTAGTGTTGGCATATAGATTCTATGTCTTTTTGATAAGAATTAATATTTGAAAACGTGCAAAGTAGCTGGGTGTTGGTGATAGGCATTTTTATTTTTGCTTTTCAGCAAACAACTTCAATTCATCTCTGTCGTTTGATTTTATCGGAGTTACTTCTCCACTCAAACTTACCACAGCCATCGCATTTCCAGCAGAATCTCTCCACTCCCCAAAGGGGGTAGAATTCCATCCTTTGGATTTAGCAAATTTTTCAGTAACTTCAACTTTATCCTTTGGTGGTTGGACGACGGTTTGATTGCTCGCTGTTTGAGATGCTTTTTCTCCCGACGGTTTCTGTTTGGCTATGTTTACTTTAAGGTTTTGTATTTCGGTATCAGACATCGGTTCATCAGCCACATCTTGTTTTTCTTCAGAATCTGGTTCTGTAGCAGGCGTCTTTTCTTGTGAAGTTTGAGGCAATGTAGAAGGCTTTTCTTTTTGAACCTCCGGCTTTTCCACGGAAGTTTTTTCCGCCGGAGGTTGTGCGGAAGCTGCTTGTGGAGGAGGCGAAGAAGGTACTGCCTGTGGGGATGTTTGTTGATCGGCGTCTGCGGAGGACGGCTGTTGTTGTGCCGTTCTTCTTTGTTTTCCACGTTTTTTATAATAAAGGTTCATCCCCCCTTTACCATGTGTAGGATCGGATGAAGAGTGAGTTCCTCTCTTGATAGCGGCGTCTTTATATTCCTTTGATGGGAATGTTACCAACCAACCTTCTTTGTTGTATGCTTGGCGGTCTGGGTATTTTCCTTCACATTTTAACGCTGATACAGCTTTAACAATATGTTCTTCTTCCAAATTACCGTCCAACGTTTCCATCAACAAAAACATGTGTTCGTTATTGTTTGGATCAAATGTACCGTTTTCAACCAACGGATTTGCACATACATCCAAAATAGCATCATTGACAATATCAATTACAGTTTTCATATATCTTACCATTTTATTTTTCCGGAGTAGACCCTTTATATTTTACGGTAACGCCTTTTTGGATTCCAGAAAATGAAAACTTTTTAGCAAATCCACTTCCATTTTCTCCTCTTGGTATATAATCCATAAATTTATTTCCACCGTCTTTTAAAAGTAATATTCCATCATATTTTAATCGATTTGCCAGATTTGCCCACATGGAAGATGTATCCCATTTTGGGGTTCTTTTAAAATAAGGAGCACGTTTTAATTTTGATATTACAACGGATTCCAACTGTCTACTTTTTTCATCCATCGGTTTTGCATTTATAGCAATCTCTTTACCGACGGGTTGTATGTTTTTAAGAGACTGTTGAATAGGTTCATTCGTAAATAAATCTTTATCATCAATCACCGCTTCAGCTTTTTCTCCGTCTTTATAAACCGATAACGTTGCTATTGATCCTTCTTCTCCAGTTTTGATTTGAGAAATTTTATCGAAGATAAAATTGAGCCCGCATCTGGCTTTAACTCCAAACGATCCTACATCGTTACTTTGTATAAAATATGTTGTAAAATCTCTAGCCGAATCGCCCGTCACCCATCTAAACTTTTTTGCATATTCGTCCAGTTCGTCTTTGTATTTGTCCATCAAACCAATTACATACTTTTGAACGTTGGGGTCGTTCATTCTGCTCATCAAGTCCTTTAGTTCATTTATAAATTCTATTGATTCAAATCCATCAAAAGAATTTCTCTCAATGTTTATAGATCCTTGATAGTCTTTAATATCAACCTTGTAGTTATCCAATACAATATCTCCAGTTCCAGTGCCACCGTGTGTGGCTCCCTTTATTATCCAAACAAAAGCGATTTCGCCTTTTCCTAAAGCTGATCTTTTTTGTCCCGTGTGAATATTATTCAATTCTATTTTTACCTTATTATCAAGACTATCATATATTTTGCCCGCCTTGATTATTGCATTATCTTTTTCAGAACCCTCGACAGCGTTTAAAGATTCGATAAACTTAATAAACGATGGGTCATTTTTGTTTTGAATTAAAAGATTTAGCAATCCATCCGCAATCGCGTTTGGTTTATAGTTCTTTTCGGAAATTGATCTTTTCAAGTTAGAGACATCATCATTGATCCGGTCTACCGGTGGTTCCATATCTTCCGGTCCCTTCTCCGCTGCCTCATCAAGCATCGGAGCTATGATTTCCAGTACCTCCTCTTTGGTCAATCCACGATTTTCAAGAACAGATGCCAGCGCCGCGATGTTGTTATTAGTCAAATGTCCTCCGACCATACCGTCTTCGCATTCCGCTGCCCATTCAGTCAAAATATCGTCTATAATACCTTTTTTATCCATAACATATAAATATTGACCAACATCCCAAATAATGGGTGTTAATTTATTATATATATCATAGACTTATCTGTTTCATATCACCATAATTCTTGCCGGCATATACCTTAACTGGAAACTTCTCACCTTCCATAATCTTTTTTATAGCTTTTAGACAATCGACTTTATCTTCTTTGTGAGCATCAAACAAAATGCTGTCATAGGTATACAAAGTAGGTTTGGTTTTCTTGTCTCTGGTATATTCCAAAAGAGATTTTAAGGTGTTTACAGCCATTTCTGTTTCGTATGCCTGTAGAATATAGTTGAACAGCTTGTTTGGAGTAGGATCGTCAATATGACACTTCTTGATCTTTCTCTTGAACAAAGGAGTTTCTATATAACCGTTTTCCTTAAAGAACTTCCAACGATGGTCGATATACTCTTGAGCCTTCTTGAAATACGGAATATACATCCACTTTTCATCGATTCCACCATACATTTGATGAAACGTAAGACCCTTGGAAACCGCAATATCTTCTTCGTCCGCTTCAGTTTTGTTGAAGTATGACTTAGCAAGATACTCATACGGATTTGTTTCCGCCGGCATATTATAGTTCATCAAATGAGCCATAAGCCTTGGATGAAAGGCGTTATAGTCCATCATCACAAGCATACCATCTTCTCCGTGTCTGGAAATAAAACAATCTCTTGAACCGTCCGTTTTATTCAGCGCGGCGTAGTTCACACCACCAAATCGGTTCGACGGTCTTCCAGTTGATGTAAACAGATTGTATTGAGAATATACATAACCATCACGAACATTATTTTTTTGAACATCTCCAAAGACGTTAACAAACTGCTTGGAATCTATCTTCAGACCAATTGATTCCAGTTCATAAAAGCAATTCGTCATCGTGTTGTTCACAAATTTGAAACCGTCTTCTTTGGTATATTTGAGATCAAACTTTATGGATTCACAACTTTTCTCGAAGATATTCGCATGTTTGAACAACGGAATGGATCTGTTCAGATTTTGGGTTCCTCTGAAGTTGGATTTCACAAAAACGTGAGCGTTGGTTTGGGCATACTCTTCATATTCCGTTTTTCCAGTTTCCAAGTATTCCACGATTCCTACATCAATAAAATTATAATCTTTCTTCAATAAATGAACAATGTTCTTTTTGTTTCTAACAAAGATGTTTGATTTTGCTTTACTCAGTGCATTTACAAACTTATCCATCAACTCTGGAAGTACTATCGCCTCATTATGGTTGATTGGTAAACACCAAGTGTCCCCGTCGGCCATAAATTTAAAAAATATCAAACTGACAGAATTATTCGTTGGATGTTTTTGATCGTCCAGCATGACCACATCAAAATAAAAAGTATCCGTGGTTATGCGGTTCAGAAGTATAGATAAAAATTGCTCTGTTTCTACTATGTTCACCCTTACAACATAACACGGCGAACAAAGTTGTCAACTATCAATATCCACGCCAAAATTCCAATTTATTATAAAGTTTGTTGGAAAGATCTATTTGAGTTTCTATTTTAACTCTATCAATTTCAGATTGATTACTTTCTATTACGCCCGTCTTTTCTATTATATTTCCATTCATTACTCTTTCCTTGGTACCAGAAATTTTCCAATTTAAACTTACAACATAATATAATTTTGCTTCTATCAACGGTGCCGTTGCCGGATTTATTTCAAATATTTTATTTTCGTTTATTTTTTTGGAAAAATATCTGGTTATAAACCCCGATTGATAATCTTCTTTTGTTGGAGCCGGTCTATATTCAACAGGAGAAATTCCAACCATATTAAGATTGGAAGTTCCATATTCTTTTACTATGTTTTCGTTGTATATCATTGTCCTACAAAGGTTGAAACTTTTCTTATTTGTGCTCCCACCGTTGTCTTCCAATTTCCAGGAGTTATGGTTTGTCTTATCTTGGATATTTGCCACACACCATTTTCCCAAGTATAAGCATATGGAACATGGTCCAAAGTAAACATACCGAGGAATGTAAATCCACCAATTCCAAGAGTTTCAAATTCAAACTCGGTGTTTGGCATGATAGCTGAGTTTGCGTATACTGCCGCGGGTGCTTCGTCTTCCATTATTATTTGACGCATCAACGTTTTGCTAGGTTCATTCAAATAATGATCAATATCATTTTCTGTATATATGTTAAAACCTTCATCGCTCGTATTTCTGGTCAATTTTTGCTTATCAGGCTTTTTGTCTGCCGATTCATTTTTTTGAGCCACATTTCCCGTAGGAGCAAGTCTATCTTGTGATACAAATTTTCCAAAAGAATCCGCGTCGGTTACGGGAACGGTTCCAGACGTTTCTTGTTTGGTTTCTTTTCCCCGTGCTTTGTTCTTTTTTTCTTCCTCTTCTCTCTTTTTAAGATCCTCCGATCCGGCTGTGAATATAACTTGACTAGCCATTTCGGGACTCATCTTTACATCCATACCGGCCGTCAAAATAAAAGAATGGTTGGATGATCCTGGTATTATTCTTGGAAGGCTAGAAATTTTTTCTTTGTCAAGAACAGGAGCAAACTTTACATCCATTACTGTGATTTCTGTGCCGGCTTGATTGGTATTTGGAACTATTCTTAGTTCGACTATACCAGACAATGCTCCAGATATTTTTTTTAATATAACATCCAACAGTCCTTTCACCGTTGAATTTTCCTCCACAATTCTCTTGATAAAATCCGTAGATATGTACAAGTCTTTCAAATATCCACAATATCCTATACTTTTTTGATAGGTTTTCTTGTCATTTTCATCTAACCCAGCTTCTGAAAATATAGGAAAAGATCGACCTTTATATTTTTGATCGGATATTTTACTACTCATCAAAGCAAACAAATCGTCATAGTCGCTTGTAAAATTGTTGTCTTTTATTACCTTTTGAATTTTTTTGAACTTCTCAAAATAGTTTACTTTTTCAAACTGAACATTATCCAATTTTCCCGTTGATGCTTTTTTACCTTTTGTGTCCGCATAGATATATTTTGGAGCATATTGGTTTGGAACTATTACTTCTGGATCTATAGATTTTAATCCGGGATGAGCGCTTATCAACACATCATCTATGTTGATCTTTAACCAAGTGAAAGGTTTTTTCTCTTCTCCATCTTTTTTCGCAGGATTATCAACCACAAGATCCTTGAATCTTATTTCAAAAAAATGATTCAATATTTCAACAAAGTAGTCCATTTTTACCCAGCGTCTATTGCTTGTTATTAGCTTCTTGATTTCAAACACTCTTCCATACGACTCGGGATATCCAGTTTCTCTTTGAGATGATTCTGAGCTTGTTCTCGTAAACGCATGAATTCCTGCCCCTCCAGCTCCAGCCATATAATTTCGAGGAGGTTGGTTCGACTGTGGAGAAGATGTTGATTTTGTAGCAAGGTTGTCCCATTTGTTATATTTGTTGAACTCCTTGAAACTTTCTATTTTTGTTTCTTTGTTGTTTTCTATTCTTTTTAAGGTTTGGTTTCCATATTCCTGCCCCTCAAACAACCAAGCGACACTCAATATGGTCGTTGAACATTCATACACGCCATTGCCGTTTATCTTATAGTTGTATTCGGTTATATATCCAAAATGTGCATCATAATTTCCACGGGATTTGAACGTATTTTCCATTATCAATTTTGGATTACCAAAAGCGTTTCTTAAAGTATTTACATCATAACTTAACAAAGACGCAGGATTGTAATTATCCCATCCCCATTCGACAAGACAGGTTACTCTTGGAGAAAGAAAGTATGGAGTAAGATATTGCAATTGGTCGAGAGAATATGCTTTCCATTTTACAACAGCCTTTCTACACATTCCACTAAACGGAGAACTTTGTCCAGAAGTTAATTCTACATCAACCGAATCTATAGACGGCGGTGGTCTGTGTGGAAACGATCTTACTCCATTAAAACCCATTCCTTGAGAAGATGTTTTATGTGGTTTTCCGTTTGCGTCATATCCTATAATAGATTCTTTGTCTTCGTTAAATCCGTATCCATTGTTGAACCCTTTTGTTCCACCCATCAAAAAACCTTCAAGATCAAAGTCAGCGTATTCCGAAATTCCATTTGAAAAAAATCTTACCCAAGGAGTATGTACCTTAGAACTGTCCTTTGTTGGGTTAAATCCATATTCTTTTCCTCGCTTTTTGAGTTCATCTATAACCCAAGGCTTAACCGGATGTAATCCCCACGGAATAAATGTGTTTTCGTTTGGCATATGTTATAACCAAAAATTTTATGAATTTGCTTTACCAAATCTCGATAGAATATAGTCGATGTTTTGTGGTATTCTTAACTGCTGTCCCACCTTTGGTTTCATTGTTCCTTTGATATTATTGGCCTGAGCAATGATCCACCAAAGAGATTCGTCTTTATAAAACTTTTTTGCCAAAGAATCCAAAAAATCTTCGGAAGACGCAGTAATATAAAGATCATTACTGTTCACAGGTATGATAGGGTATCTCGTTGTTAAAAATACTCTTTTTCCATCAAAACGGTTTGATATATTTGAATAATTTGTAGAGTATCTGTTCATAGTTTATCAGCCGCTGACAAATTGTAATGATCGTTATTTGTTTCGGATCTTTTCTTTTCCATCAAATTCATATTCACACTTATATCAGCTTTTATAGGAAGTTGTAAAGCCTGTTCTGGTGTTTCATATGCAACATATTTATTCGAGCCAAACCCATTATAGTACATATACTCCCCTGTGTTTCCTTTGCCTCTTTTAGTCTCCCACATACCCGCGTCGTCTGGTATATTAACAGCCACAGATGTTAAAACGGCGGGTTGATCATAATACAAATCTCCCATTCTGAAGGTGATCATAGGAGGATACATGAAAGAAGATATATTATCTGACTCAGATGCGGTATATTTTGAAGGTCTGGCTAGTCCCACCAAATAGTTGATTCTTTTCCACATAGGAACCAATTCTTTCAAACTATTAGCGTATACCGTAAATCCAAAAGATAGGGTTCTTTCAAATCCTTTATACAAATAAAGTTTGTCGGCTCTTCCCAAATATTCCACAGGATCCCATGTAACTTGATTTGCTTCACTGATGGAATTGAGGGTTGCTCTAAACGGAATATACTTTTCATTGACCAAATCATAAAAATAAAAGAAGATTAAATCTTTTGATTGATCCACCCCATAGGTCAAATCTGTTGGTTCTTCCCCTCTGTCTCCGCTTAGTGGTTCCAGAGTATTGTATTTATCATATCCACCTATTATGTTTGCTCCACTTTTTGATTTTGACGGATCATCTATCGTCGGATATGTCAAAAACGAATTTTTATTATTAGCTATTTTACCAAAGGTCTCTTTCCCAATTTCGGAATATGGCATGTATGTTCTCGTTGGATCATTATAATCCTTGATATCGGTCAATTTTTCCGTCGATGGTCTTGATCTAATATTTAACAAATTTTCGTCCCAACTTTGAACAGCCTTCATTCTTTCATCAAACTTGGTTTGACTGTCTTGGGTATATCTACTGGTTACCCTTGGTAGAAGATTATTGGCCGTTGCTCCGGTATATGTTGTTTTTCCAACTCCAATCTCGTTGTATGTTTTGAAGGTTGTTTCTTTTTGAGCCGGTCCAGTTTTCACTTTTACTTCCTTCAGTCGTTCCGTAGATTTTCTAAATTGCGGAGCAGCTGCGACCGACATCGGTTCTTTCAATTTTTCTATTTGCTTATCTATACTGATGTTTAATATTCTCGGGTCGTCGTTTGCTCTTCCTTGTACAACCGTAATATCTCCCTGAGTCAAAAATCTATATTTTAAAGTTGGAGTGTATCTATGATACATGTCAACTTTTCTTGCTTTTGCACCAATAGACGGTTCTGGTTTTGCCGATGCTGTTCCAAGAATTGCCGCTTTTAACGATCCCATGACCGTATCAACAAATCCACTCGAACTAGAACCCGCGTTTGGAGGAGTATTGTATATAGCCAACATACCGCCCTTGTCAGCGTACATGGACTCATATGCTCCAATTATTCCTTTATATTCTGGTCTTATTTCCCATTTATTATCAGCCCCTCCACCAAATCCAAATGGGTTGGTGCTTGGTATAAAGCTTTTTAATTTATTTATTAAAGCTTTTCCTATGGCTGCACCAAGAGACGGTGTAGGATTTTGCGTAGGATCTGTACCAGCGTCTGGAAAATATGTATTAAATCTATTTCTTCCAGAATCTCCGCTTTCATATCTCAGCAATCCTTTTTTCATTGTATTGCTGGTCATTGTTCCATACGAAGAAATTGTAGCACCCGTTGCCGTTCCTTCTGGTGCGGATTCTATATCTTTACTTTGAATACCAATCAAACTTAGCAAAGAATTTCCTATAAAGTTTCCTATTCCACCGGTGGTAGGAAGAAATCTTACCGGTTTCTCTATCAACCCAGTGGATCCTTTAGCTGCTGTGGCGCTGATCAAGCTAAGTGGATTGTATATTCTCGTTTCATTAAAAGCATTTTGTCTTTGCAGCAAATACTGCTTTCCTATATACAACACACCCGTTCCGCTTGATGCAAACTTGACAACTCTTTTAACATCCAACGCCGTGGATCCAATAGGAACAGCCTGCGAATCCGCGTTTGTAATGTTCTTGTCAAAATCACTGCTACCAACGGTTATATATACAAACGGTTGTTTTGATCCAAATCTTATTCCTGGACCTGTGTTTTGATCATATACCGAATACTTTTTATATATAGAGGTCGATTCTTTTTGAAAAGACGCAACCCTTTCTTCCGGTGTAGATCTTTGTATCGGAGATAGTGGTTCTGGAATTGGTTGGTCTACTAACATATTTTATAAATATCTGATTGCGTTGGTTATTCTCTACCTCTTGCTGCCATAGCCTGAGACACTTTTGTTCCGTCAAGATTTACAGCTATCGCTCCTTCTCTTAACAATGTTATAAGTTCAACCAACTTACTTTCGACGGATGCAGCGGATGTTTTTTCCGCCGTACCTGCTGCTGTGGTTGGTTCTAGCTTTTCAGTAGAAGCGGTAAGAGCTTTCAACGACTCTATCTTTATATCCTTGGTTTCACCAAGCTGTTCGTTAAGTTTTTCCAACGAATAAACCAATCTACCAACTGCGTCAGAGAATGCGTCCACCATGCCAAATTTGGATGTTGCTGATGCTATGGTGTTTATTGCATCCGCTGTTCCTTTTAATTTTTCCCCAATACTGACAAATTTTTCTAAACGGTTAATTGGATCTCCACCAAGAAGTTTTCCTGTAAACCCTCCCAGCCCCGCCGCGGCTTGACCAGCTCCAAAAGCAGCAAGAGAATAAGAAAGTGCGGTTATTCCTCCAGCCGCTACATATAGTAGCGGAGCCATTAAACCAAGTTTAATCAACGGTTCTATGGATTTGGTTACTGATTCAGCAAATATAGCAAAACCTTCAGCAACCAATTTTACACCATAAGCAAATCCAATAAACGCAAGTGACAATGCTCCTATTGCCAATATTCCAAGCCACGCGCCAAAATTTAACCCAAGAGCAGATAGTCCAACGGACATAGCTGTCAATCCAGCGGAAAACGGTATTCCCAAAAATGCTATGGCTGCCATCGCGGGTATTCCAACTAGCATTACAGCCAATCCAGCAGCGGCAACGGCTAAAGCCAAAGATCCAAGTAATACACTTGGAGAAGCCATCGCCGTCAATCCATCAGCTAAACCACTCAAAGCTTTTTTGAC
>Ga0222713_10006115_pt1 | contig 11511 bp, 19 predicted proteins | sample C33_649DmetaG_FD_165061 | JGI IMG/M metagenome (GOLD analysis project Ga0222713, IMG submission 165061) | Estuarine water microbial communities from San Francisco Bay, California, United States - C33_649D | ecosystem: Environmental > Aquatic > Marine > Unclassified | place: USA: California... | reverse complement strand
GAAAGACGTGCGGCTTCTTGCCGTTATTCGTCAGTTGCATGTACGTCCAGAAACCCGTCATCAAACCATGGAAAAAACCATGTTCGATGTCTTCCTTGTATTGGTCGAATTGCTGCGCGGTAATCTTCAAGCCCTGACACATGTGATAAAGGAAGCCGCCGCAGTTGTGCCAAGCCGTGTCGTCCACGCGCCTGCGGATGTGCCAGCATCGCTTGCACAACATGTCCTCGATGAAATCAAGGTACTTGTCAAACAAGTCATTCAGAACATAATCGTCCAATGAATTGTTCGTTGTGGAGCCGATTTTAAGCATATACTTTATCTACTTTTTGAAAAATCAAAAATTGCCCCGCCGGATTTTTTTGGGACAGGGCTTTTTGCTTTTTTAAGGCTATTGGGAAGGATTTAAAAATTGATGGGTATTCGTTTTTGCAAAAAGTCCTGTGTGGTTGGAAAGTTCCGTGCGCGGGCGCGCGCGAGGGGGGTCGGTTAAATAAAAAGAGGGGGTGCAGGTGGCGGGAGGGGGGAGGGGGGGTCTGTTTTTTTTTAAAACTTTTTCAAAATAATTTTTGAATTATTATTTTTGCAAAAATATTTTTTTTAAAAAATCTTTTGAGTACAAATGACTTAAAAGTTTTCTAGGCTACAAAAGAAAACCCCCACCGTATTCGGGTGGGGGTGATGCTACTTGGTGCGGTTCCGGTATGCCTTGATGATGAAGGCAATGATCAGTCCCGTAATCATCCGTGATACTCCCAGTTGTTGTTGTCAGTTCCTCCTGACAAGATCTATTCGTTACCAACTTAAGTTATCCAAAAAGATTTGGGGTGAATGCATTCTGTACAAGTGGGTTAAAAAAACCATGGGTAAAAAAAATAAACCCCACCCTTGTGGGGTGGGGTGGGGTGGGGTGGGCGGTCAGCTAATCCGCTGCCACTTCTGAGGGATGGTGAGGATTAGGACGGGACCTTCTGGGTCCATGGGGTCATAGTACACGGGGGCGTGTTCCATGAACCCGTCAAACATTTTAAGCGCCTTCTCATGGGCGACGTCCGTTGGGACGCCACCCTTGATCATGGCGTTGAATATCTTCTGTATCAAGATCTGAATTTCAGCGTCCACTTGACGCTGTTCCTGAGCGCTCAGGCTGAACACGCCCGTGGGGATGCTGTCGATGGTGGTGTCGGTGGTGTTGTCGGTGGTGTTCATAGTCGTGATTCCTTTTCAGGTGTGTGTTGTTCGTTGGCGTTGTTGCCTTGGAACAACAGCTATTCGTTACGAAACGCGATTGTTCAAAAAAATCCTGGGGAATGCATTCTGTACAAATGGGTTAAAAAAATATGGTGTAAAAAAATAAACCCCACCCTTTACGGGGTGGGGTTTGCTTCCAAGGTGATGGATATTAGATCCACCACCTTCTTCCAATCTGGAAGCCAGTTTTCCAGAACTGGCGATCCGATTCAAAAATTTCGATAGCCTTTTCCGCCAATTCTGGCGAAGCAGGCAGTGCCTGCCGGAAACCGTTCTGCAATGTGCGGACGGCGTTTTGCACCGCCTCGCTAAGATTGTGGTTCCTTCCGGTCCAGTTTTGGACCCAATTTGCTGCCAATTCAACGTCGATGGGGGTGCCATTGGGGTCGATTTTGACCACCAAGACCCCGTCAAGGGTCATGTGGGTCACCCCGCTAGGGGCGACGGAAACTTTGAAGGATTCCGTCCCCGATTCCCACCGGGGGGTGGGGACGCCGTAAGAGGCGTAACTCGGGCGAACTGCATCCGCCTCAGCCACCCATTGGGCGGCTTGAGCGGGGGTTTTTGGGTCCGTGTGGACCCAGTTTTCCTCGAGGCGCACCGCCCCGAAAGGTGTGGGGGTGCGGGTTTGCACCAATTCATTCTTCCCTTCCGCCCACTGGTGCCCGAAGGCACCAGCCAAGCGCAGGGCGGCTTTGAACTGGATGGGGGTCTTGAACCCCCAGTTGGTCACGTTGCAAATCTGGTTAATTGTGGTGGTGCTCATTGTACTGTCCTTTGTGTCCTTGGGACTATTCCCTTGGAACAACAGCTATTCGTTACGAATCGCGATTGTCCAAAAAAAATTTTTTACATCGCGCTCTGTACAAGTGACATAAAAAAATAATGAATAGTAAAAAAATTACCCCACCCGGTGAGGGGTGGGGTAGGGTTTAGCTGACCTGCTCCTTGTGAGTCAAATCAGCCGCTTTTTGCTTTCGGTTCTTATAGTTTGAAAACTTTTTATAGCTGCACACCCAGCAACGGGCGTGCCCGCAGTCACCGGGTTTGATTTTCCGGTGACGCCCCGGTTGACCGGGGTGGAAAAAAAATATCTCAACACTTTTGGCACGCCACTTGGCTTTCAGGCGTGCCATATCCTGATGGTAACGTTTCATCGTTACCCCCTTTCTGCCCTTGGGGCAAAGGCTATTCGTTACAAACCGCAATTGTTCAAAAAAATCGCTGAAAACGCTGTGAGTACAAATAAGCTAAAAAATAAAGCGGTGCAAAAAAAACCCCACCCGGTGAGGGGTGGGGTTAGTGATATTAAGTGATATTACTTGATAGTTAGTGCTCTCTCGAGCAATTTGATCCCAAACCAAGATCCGCACAAGCTAACCACGCCTGCTTGCAAGCAGGTAGTGGCGAACTGAGAATCTTGATAAAAAGGATCGAGTATTTGCCTGCCCGCCAGATGCAAGGGCAGAAAAAATCCCAGCGTTATCAGGGCAATAAGCGCACTGAGAACCTTGGTGAGCGAGACAATCTTTTGCATGGCGTTCATGGTCGTATTCCCTAGTGTCCTTGGGCTCATTCCCTTGGAACAAAAGCTATTCGTTACGATTGTGGAATACTCAAAAAAATTCTTGGAGTAATCGATGGGTACAAATGAGTTAAAAAAAAGAGCGTTAAAAGAAAAAACCCCACCCGGTTAGGGTGGGGTCTGGATCAGTCTAGTGGATCAGGCTCGTGGAAAAACCTGCCTGAACACAGAGTAGCTGATGGTTTGCTCTTCAAGAAAAATCCCATCAATATGGTATCGCACCGTCCCCTTTACCACATGACCGGGGGGCGGCAAGTTTTTGCGCCGGTCGTACACAACTTGGAGCGCCTCGATTGGAGGCTCGCCCACTTTTTGGGCGATACGAGCACCCTCGTTGGTGTGCTCGTATTCGATGAACCAGTTATTGATATTGTTTTGCATCGCGCAGTTCCTTGGCGTCCTTGGGTCAATTCCCTTGGAACAACAGCTATTCGTTACAAAACGCGATTGTTCAAAAAAATCGTGGCAACACCTTGGAGTACAATTAGGTTAAAAAAATATGGTGAAATAAAAAAACCCCACCCGGTTAGGGGTGGGGTTGGAAGGATCAGGTAGGTTCGACCATCACCTTATCCTTCCAGTACATGACGCTTTCCCGGAGCGCCTTCACAAAATCGCTGTCGGTCATTTTGGTGGCGGTGCCTCCGCTCAACTCAAAATGGTTCGCAATCAGCGTTTCGGGCGGCATGGGAGCCGGTTTTTCATCAGCTGTGGGGCTGGCGTTGACGCTGATTAACTCCCACAATTCTTGGGACTCGTTTTCGCTTTTCTCAGCGAGAACATAGTCCCTGTAAAGAACCGCCCACACGGTTTTGGCGGGCTGTTTGCAGCCCTTCGCCCGGAAAACCTTGCGAGGATCCTCCCCGGGAAAGCGCGCCTTATACTCTGCGATCAATTGCATATCGGCGTCCAGCGTCACAACGGCGCTGAAAAAGCCATCAGCATTGATGGGGACGAGAACAATCCCGTCCCGGTATCCCGGTTCCGCATTCGGGAGTCCCGCCTTGATGCGGGACACCAGTTCCTCGTCTTTCACCGTCCAGCTGGTGAAGGGGGACTGTGCGGTCTGACGGCGCACGAAAGAATGGATATGGATCATTTTACTTTATCCTTGTTGTCCTTGGGACTATTCCCTTGGAACAACAGCTATTCGTTACAATTGCGGATTACCCAAAAAGATTCTTGGAGTAATCGATGAGTACAAATTAGTTAAAAAAAACAGCGTAAAAAGAAAAAACCCCACCCTTTCGGGTGGGGCGGGGATTAACCCCAAACGATTCCTCCATTTTTGCAAAGCAGGTCGATTTCATAGCGTTCCATGCCGTGCATGGCGCAAATTTGGGTTATGGCTTCGGGGTCTTGAGTCTGCCCCTTCTTTGGGTTGTATCCCCATTCCCGGAAAATGTGGGGCTGGCTAACCCTGCACAAACCCGCCCCCATGACTGTGTTTAACTTGTTTGCCATTGGATCATTTTCCAATTCGGCAAAATGATCGTAGTGTTCACTTTGTTCCACCTTCTTTCGAAGGTGAAATAGTGTTTTTGAGGTGGTTTCTGGCAGGCGTTTGAGCCTGCACAAAAACTTTGGGCACCTGCTTTTCGCATATATCCGGCTCATCACATACTCCTTGTTTGTTGGCACTATTGCCAACAATATCCATTCGTTACGAATCTTTGAGAGTCGAAAAAAATCCTGGAATTCTCAAAAAGTACAAATGGGATAAAAAAATGATTGTTAAAAGAAAAAACCCCACCCGGTTAGGGGTGGGGTCGGCATTACTCTGCCATCACTTCGTAGTTTGCTGGCTGCAAGCTTACACGCAAGTCGGTTGGCAGATAACAGTCATATTGACTGTTATGCAAATCTTGCATGAGACGGGCAAGTGCGTTGAAAACGCCCCGGCGAACGATCATCGCCAAAACACCGGTTTCGGGGTGTTGTGGAATTTCAGCCAATTCAATTGGCTGACTTTTAGTCATGCCACCCTTTGCCTTCCAGTTATCTACGAACGGATCTTCGTCCGCTCCGTAGTTTTCAAAATTCTGGATGTTCATTTCGAGGTAGAGTTTTTTCTGCCCTTCGTTGATCGCACAAAGGGCTTGATACAACAAATCTCGAATGTCGATTCCCATGGCGCAGACTCCTTTGTCCTTGGGTCAATTCCCTTGGAACAATATCCATTCGTTACCAAAACGAATTGTCCAAAAAAATCGCATCGAATAATCGCGAAACGCCTAATGTACAAATGAGTTAAAAAAAAGAGCGATAAAAGAAAAAACCCCACCCGGTTAGGGTGGGGCATGGGCTAAGCCGTTATCCATTCTATATCGGATGGAAAACGTATAAATTCATTCCCATAATACTGGTGGACCAAAAAATTGGTCCCCTGCGGCATCCAACAAACTTTGAGATTGGGATACCCAATGGTATCGCTTTCCCCATCTGGGTATTTGGCTTGCGCAGCCTTTACCTTTTCAATCTCCCCATCCAATATCAGCTGAACGATTTCCGCATCGAAAAGCATGCGGAGTCCATCTCCATTTTGCGATTCTGTTGACCACCCAGCACCATAACCGGTGCTGATGAGAATCGCGACTTTTCCATCCCGTACAACTTTTTTGATCTCGTCCATGGTCGATTCCTTTTGTGTCCTTGGGACTATTCCCTTGGAACAACAGCTATTCGTTACACTTGTGGAATACTCAAAAAGATTCTTGGAGTAATCTAAGTGTACAAATGAGTTAAAAAAAAGAGCGTAAAAAGAAAAAACCCCACCCGGTTAGGGTGGGGTCTGGATTACTTTTTGGGATCCCATATTCCAAGCCAACGGCACCATGTCTTGATGGTGTGGGGAACATCATGCTCCCCTTCTTTTTTCTCCGACGCATGGTAGGTCTCATGCCATTCTTTGTAGAAATCCAAGCTGTTTTTTAGATGCTTCTCCCGATAGGTCTCAATATCACTGACAGAGTCAGAAAGCTGGGCACCCAGACACAAACCAAAGCTTGCGCGCAGAGGATCATCTTTTTCATCAATGACATAGAAATCAGCGCCATTGACATGACCAAGGTAAACCGTTTTCCAGAGCTCATTCAGCTCTGCGTTGGCTTTCTTGTGAACAGGCGCAGTGTTGTTAATCGGTCTCATGTTCGATTCCCTTTGTGTCCTTGGGCTAATTCCCTTGGAACAATATCCATTCGTTACAAAAAAGGATTGTTCAAAAAAATCGTGGAATACTCGCGAAGAATACTCAAAGTACAATTGGGCTAAAAAAATATGGGTAAATAAAAAAACCCCACCCGGTTAGGGGTGGGGTCGGGGTCAGGTGCGGACGATTCGCCCGGATTCGTTCACCTGTAAACCTTCGAAAAAGTCGAAGGTGTGGTTTTCGTCTTCGTATAGGAACCAGTCGAAATTCTTTTGGTAAACCCGGGCGGGCGTCCAATCATTCAACCGTTTTTTGGTGGTGTTGGTGGTCCACCCGTTGGTTTTCAGGATCCACCGCCCATCCATGGTTATGGTGATAATGTCGGTGTTGTGATATTTAATCACAAACACATCGCCATCACGGCGAAGGGTTGTATTGCAGGCGATTTTCTTTTCCGCCCGCTTGCCCAACAGTGTTTGAGCCCTGAACCAGCTGATCGTACCCTTGACAGTGCTCATGCGATTGTCTCCACTCGCAAGTTAAGCGTCCTTGGCGTTGTTGCCTTGGAACAATATCCATTCGTTACAAAAACGGATTGTCGAAAAAAATCGTGGAATACTCGGACAAAGAATACTCAATGTACAATTGGCTTAAAAAAATATGCGTAAAAATAAAAATACCACCTGCAAGCCGTTCGGGGTGGCTTGCAGGTGGCTAGCGCAGTCATGATATATCAAGACTAGGTCTTGATAACCATAATCTGCGTGTTCCGGTTGTACCGGACAGTCAAGCGCGCGCCTTTGGGCGCGTCTTCTTTGTTGATATATCGCCCATCCTCGGGCGACATAAACATGTTAATTTGGAAGTCCTTCCCGGCTTCCCAATCCGCCTTGACGGCTTTGGCGGATTTGTAATCCCGCCCGTAGGCGGGAACCAGAGCGAAAAAAGCGCCCATGCGATTGTCCTCATTCGCAGGTTTCTTGTTCGTTGGCGAAGTGCCTTGGAACAATATCCATTCGTTACAAAAACAGATTGTCCAAAAAAATCATGGAAAGCCTAAAAAACTACTTTGTGTACAATTGACGTAAAAAAATAAACAAAAATAAAAAAACCCTACCCGGTTAAGGGTAGGGTCGGCGTGGATTAGGCGCATTCATATGCTGGGATTTCCAGCATTGCCTGAGCCTTCTGGCTATTGAAGCCCTTTTCCAAGGCGATGCAGACGGTAAGGTCTTTCTGCATCAACTGAAGGGGTGCCCCGTGCCATGAGCGACGGGCGGCAAGCCAGTCGCACAAAACGGTGTAACTGGCAAACCGGGTGCGGTACGAGTACCGGTAGTTTTGGGAACCCTCAGCCAAGTGAATGGCGAGAATGCCCTCATAGCAGTCCCTTTGGACTTCAATGCTGTTAATGGTCCGGTTTCGCGCGAAATCCAAAATTCCGCGCAGGTTACGGGACCGGCTCACAATCTTATTTTCGACATTGTCGAAAATCTCATGCACTTCACGCATGACTTAGTCTCCTTGTCCTCAGGTTAATTCCCTTGGAACAACAGCTATTCGTTACGAAACGCGATTGTTCAAAAAAATCCCGGGGAATAATCAACCGCGTTGAATACTCCAAGGTGTACAATTGGGCTAAAAAAAACTAATGAATAAAAAAAACAGCCTAGGCTGTTAACCTAGGCTGTTTTTCCCCATCGCGGGAAGATAAGAGGCTACCACCATCCTCTCAGGACGTGACCGGCAGCCCCGTGAGCTTGAAACATGGTCACAAGGTCATTAAATTCCTTGTGCGGGATGTCCGGGTCGAACTTGCGGACATCGCTAAGCGGAACCTCGCCAAGCTTCCTGCCCATTTCAACCACGGTGGCGTTCGGAATTTCCTCTTGATAGAGGCTCACGCCCGTGATCGCCTCGACCAGCGCGTTGTAAACCTTGCCACGGAACGAATCGTTCCCGTGACCGGAAAACATCCCGCCGCAGAGATCGAAAGACCCTTCGACGCTGCCAGACCACATGCTGTCCAGACCCATCACAGTCTCCCTTCGCAGTTAGTTGTCCTTGGCGTTGTTGCCTTGGAACAAAAGCCATTCGTTACGAAAATGGATTGTTCAAAAAAATCTTTTGAAAAAAATCCCAAGTGTACAATTGACGTAGAAATATCTACGGCAATAAAAAAACCCCACCCGGTTAGGGGTGGGGTCGGTGTGGATTATGCTGCGTCGGATAGCACGCGCAAGATGGTTTCTGCATCCCTCTTGCTTATGCTGGTGTTGTGACCGTCCTTATCGCACGGTCCCATGATGAAAACGCTCCCGAAAATTTCAGGTGTGCGTCCATCAGACTGGATAATGAATTTCTTGGTGTGGGGATTTTGAGGAAGTGACAATAGCCTGCCTTCCTCATGCCAAACGATATTCATCGTTTGACCGATTCCCAAAACCTCAATGTACCCGCCCACAAGCTGCTGGGCAGCTTCCAAAGTATTGGCGATTTCGACCAGTTTTGGCTGGTCGTTCAAGGGCAGATAAAGAACCTTAATCGTCTTTTTCATTTCTTTCCCTCGCAATCCATGTCCTTAGCGCAGTGCCTTGGACAAAAGCTATTCGTTACGAAACGCGATTCACAAAAAAAATCTTGGAATACTCCAAGTGTACAATTGGCGTAGAAATTTCCACGCAAATAAAAAAAACCTGCCAACCGCTAAGGATTGGCAGGCGCAGATTACTCAAGATATCATCCGATGTCGCATGCTTCCTGATAAAACATGCGGTTCACTTTGATATTCATGGTCTGGAGAAGATCCAGAACAATTTTGGGCAGGGCGGTCACGCCTTCGTAGTCAGCCAGTTCCCCGTCTTCCACCACCAGACCCATTTCTGAGTAGTGGATATCATCCTGAAATTTGGGACTAAAGACCGGGATGTCATTGCGGATCACTTCCGCACAGTAATTTTCACCGTCCACATGGGTGACAACGGCGTCAAATTTCCCTTGGGTCAGTTTGAATTCGACCTTGCTCATTTCTGTCCCTTTCGCACTTAAGCGTCCTTGGCGTTGTTGCCTTGGAACAAAAGCTATTCGTTACAAAAACAGATTGTCCAAAAAAATCTGTTGAATACTCAACGCCGTTGAATACTCCCTGACATCGAATACTCCAGATGTACAATTGCCCTACAAAAAAAAAATCTTGAGGATTTTTTCTAAAGTTCCGTTTTTGTAACGAATAGGGGTTGTTCCAGAGGACTTCCCAAAGGAACACCAGTTGGCACTAGCAAAAGGAGTTGCCAAATGTCAAAGTTCAAGCAGAAAGTGTTCATCGTAACACTTGACGACGGTCGCACTTTGGAATGCAGGGCTTGCATCCAGAGCGATGTGTACGAAGCCTGCGAGGAAATTGGCATTCCTCGCATTCAGGTTCGCCGGATCGAGGCGAATGCTGAAACCACCAAGAAACTGCGCCGACAGCGTTACAGTCGGGCAAGGGCTCGCATCGATGTCAACACCTTCTTCGCCACCCGCCGTGAAGAAGATGAAACTGTCGAAGTGGGCGACGAGGACTAACCGTATTAGTCCTGACCAATCAATGAAAAACCCTCTGCTCAAAAGGCAGGGGGTTTTTTTATGCCCATTTATTCACAAATTTGCCCCTTCACACCGCGTGGAATAATCAACACGCGAATACTCCATGCCATCGAATACTCTACTACCAATCACTTTACCCATACTCTTGCCTAATCTAGCTTCACAAATTGCAATTAAAATAAGCCATAGCCTTCACAAAATCACACCCAATCAAAACTTATACCCTTCAATAACCACCAAACAACTAATCTATCCAATGCTATAATCTACTTTTGCCATAACCATAGGCATTGATAGCAAAATAAATAAGCATATTTTAGTTTTAACGGGTTTTTATAACAATAAACAATCTATTAACTGTACAAATGTTAACTATATTTTGATTATTATTGAGATATTTGAGTTGTAATGATGTGATGTTTGATTATTTGTTTGATTGAATTGGATTGATTATTTGATGTTTGGGTTGGTGATTGGTTGGTTGATGTTGTGAGTGGTTGGTTTGCAATCTTGTTTTATTGGTGGTGTGAAACAGCTAGGGTTTGGTGCGGGAATAGAGCGGGTTTAGAATACTCTACTAGGTGATAGGGGGCGTTTATGAAACTGACGGTGTGGCGATTGAGCCCATATGCTTGCCGCGTTGAGCCTGCTGAGAAAACGCTGAAAGGTAATGCGAATAAAGAGGCGGTTATTTGGTGCCATCCATTTAGTACCGCGAACCGTTTGGGTTGGTGGATCTATCCCCCTGCTGATCTGGATGTGACATGGGATGGGGAAAAGCTTTCCCATGAGATGCATGGGGAATACCCGTCTATTGAGCGCAGCATTATTCAGCAATTAAGCAATCGAAAAGAAGAAGTTTGGTGGAACCGCAGCAAATTTACGTGGGGTTTGGTGGAGCCAAATGTCTTCCAGATGTGGACTGGATTGATTTTCCAGACGCCACCGGGCTGGTCTTTGCTTGTTCGAAGTCCAATAAACCATGAAAAAGAGCCCTTCCACATCATGGAGGGCGTGATTGAAGCAGACTGGATGCAATATGATATCTGGTTAAATGTTGTCATGGATAACTCTACGCAGGTCGCGAAGTTCAGACGCGCGCAGAATACTCCAATCGCGCAAATCATCCCTGTCCAGCGCGCAGCATATTCTGCGGATTGGGAGCTAGAAACTCGTGCCGTAGAGAATGCTACGGAGGAAGGAAACCGCGTTTTTAGCTTCTGGTATCAGTACAACGTCAAGAAATTCAACGGAGAAAAGAAACAACCACTAGGAGAAGGGTATTTCAAGGACGCGAAAACCTTCTACCGCGAACGAAATCGATGCCTTGACGCGTCAGAGATGCCTATTCCTGCCCAATTAGCCCCAAAAAGACCCTTTTCCCGCGCCAAAACCCCTGTGATCTACTCAGGCATCATCAAGCCAATGACCGCGCCAAAACGCGAAAAATAGCCCCTTTTTGACGTGGATATGCGGACATCCCGCGTAAAAAGGGGTTTCCAAATGGCTAAATGTACAATTGGCTTAAAAAAATAGGGGTAAAAACGAAAAAACCCCACCCTTTTGGGGTGGGGTCTGGATCAATCCCATTCTTTCTTGTCCCCGCTGGCTTCGTTGTCGTTGTAGCCAGCGGCGTATTCCCGCCTTTCTTCAGGGGTCAATTCGGTGATTTTTGGTCCGTTGCAGGTGCCCAACGGATACCAATGGGGCGAAAATGCCCTGCCGTAGTAGGAATCAGCGCTGCCCCGGTCGTACAACCCGCCGTGGCGACGACGATCAAACTGCACGCCATCGGGTGGCATGGCGGGTGGCTTGCCCGGGACGATCTTGTCACCGTTGGCGTCGAAACCAATCTTGATGAAAGACTGGCTTGACAAAACCTTGAAATCGCTCATTTCATTCCCCTCGCAGTTAGTTGTCCTTGGCGAAGTGCCTTGGA
>Ga0222713_10006113_pt1 | contig 11511 bp, 30 predicted proteins | sample C33_649DmetaG_FD_165061 | JGI IMG/M metagenome (GOLD analysis project Ga0222713, IMG submission 165061) | Estuarine water microbial communities from San Francisco Bay, California, United States - C33_649D | ecosystem: Environmental > Aquatic > Marine > Unclassified | place: USA: California... | reverse complement strand
CACTTTGTCCATTTTTGTTTCAAGACGTGTAATTTGATCTTTCATACTGGATCCAGAATTTGGCTTTAATTCCGATAGAATATCTTCAACGTATTTTTTCACAATCCACCTTCCGACAATGCCAACGGCACCAATAATGGAGATTACTGTTAATATAAATCCTGCCCAATCTTGTGCTGACATGAGATAAATTATATCATTATTTGAGAAAGATTATTCACAAATGTATGAGAATGACATGTGAAACTTATCTTCTGGGTTTGGAGAAAATGGAGTATTGTAATCCATTGGTTCGTCATTTCCAGATCCTGCGTGTTGCCACAATGTCATAGTTGTGCTGGAAGGAATTAAGTGTCCTTTAAGGCTGTAATGTCTTAGAGTTGGCAAAGTGTCGTGTGCAGATCCGCCATAAACATCAGTGTGGTATTTAGAAGCAAATGGTAGCGTTAAAGAATATGCCCCAGTTCCAAAATTTGTAACAGTGGTATACACAACATCAATTTGAACAACTACTAAGTTTCCAATTTTAATATAAGAACCAGTTGCTGGTGTTCCACTAAATGCAAGTCCAGTTCCAGACCAGACTGGGCTATAAGACTTTATCTCTGTAGTTAGTCCGCCAGCATCTCCAAAAGCGGGATGTGTAAACCGTGCCATTATTTATTCTGGCTTTCCAAGTTCGTCGTAATTACTGCTGCCTTCATTCCGTTAGCGGATGCAATTGCAAACATTGCGTCTTTCGGCGGTAGCTCAAATGAAATCGAATGGTTCGGCAAAATTCTAAAGCCGTAATCAGTCGAAGATAATGAGTCTGTTCCGCCAAGATAAATATATCCCGTATCGTTCACGTTTTGAATGGTAAAGTCCATTCCAGAATGTGTTCCCAGCGGAGTCAAGCGGGTAACAGTAGAATTGCTTAGTGTATGTAAAATATGTGCTGTCATAATTAAATTATAACACCATAAAAGCGACGGCGGAAATAGAATCATTAAAACCCCCATATACAATCTATGAATGCAAGCATTCGGACATGTCTAAATATGGTTGACTTTTCTAAGTATCCGTAGTATACTGGATATACATGATATCTCAAATAATTGAAACCCTAAAATCTGGTTTGGTTGATAAATTAAAAACCCATCACAGCCTCTATAGGCTACCTTGCACATCCGAATATCTAGAAGAGCTTATAGCCTCAATTCTGGCTGAAGCGGGGTATACAAATGATTGGCAACCAAATAGAAATCATACAGCTAGTATAGATATAAAGCTAGATACGGGAATGACATTTTCTGTAAAATCAGGGACATATTATATTGATAAAAATACCCTCAAATTTTCTGGATCAAGACTTGGTAAACACGATAATATATCAGAAATGGTAAAGAGTGTTATAGACAATAGTGCTGAATATTATATATGTGTATCTAAAGTAGACCAGGATTGGTCCCCTACCCCCGCATTTTTGGATACCAAGACATATTATCTATTTGTATTTCCTGCAAGTGATTTACGCTATGACTCTGACTGGAGTGAAATACATTCTGATAAGGGATCTAAATATACTATGGAGATAGAAGGGCTAAGAGCTGTTATTCATTCTTCTATGTCTCATCAATTATGGACATGGGTTTCTACAGATACCGTCGGAGATCCATATAAGCTTGATATAATGTAAATATGGGAGACGACGTAAAACCTTGGGATTTGCTTAATCCAAATGAGCCTAGAAGTCCAGAAGAGCTTGGGGCATACCGCCTTGAAATATGTAAGGCATGTCCTGAATACCGACAAAAAACTAATCAGTGTAAACTATGTGGCTGTTTTATGAAGTTAAAGACTACATTGATGAATGCCAAATGCCCTATAGGCAAATGGTAGCTATTCTTTATAGATCTTTATAGTATTCCAGATTAAATATAGGGCTATACCTGTAAATAGGACACCCATACCATGAAACCATATCCACATTATTTTACTAAATAGATCATAGGTATCAAACCAGCTCATCTATTTTGATACCGCCTCTAAATTAGATATACGTTTTTTTAGAGGTTTAAGCATATGCAAAACCAAAAGAAAATCTAGTCCTAGTCCTAAAAATAAACCAAATAAAAACCATAGTAATGAATTCATATACTCCACCATCCTCTTATAGTGCCTCCCTCTACTGGGCATTTATACTCTAAATGTTTGCCTGATGCATAATATTCTTTAAATAGTCTTAGATCTAGTTCTCTATCAGGCTCATGAGTATACCGCCCACAATCAGGGCAAATATCAGCATAGACATATTCATATACATGGCGGCAAGGCATTTTTCCATTATACCCTAAATCTGAAAAATTTTTCATTTTGGGAAAATCTGAATATTTTTCTAAGATGTACGATGCAGTATTTAAAAAAATAAAGTATAAAATAATAGTGAGCACACCAAGGGGATCTGGTGCCAGCTTTTTATTTTATACTAGTGCCACCAATTTTATTTTGACTAGTGGCACCTAGTTTATTTTTTTAGTGAATTGGCTTAGTGCCTTGTAGATACCCGTCAATTCCCAAGATGTCGCAAGTAATTTTTACTCGCTGATTTTTTTTGAGTGATGATTTATACAAGTCAATAAAATAATAGACATCTTCTTTTGTAGGCAAGTTCATAGATGAAGTGTTGCCACTCATGCTAGTTATTGTTAGTTTCATTTTCTACCCTTTCATTTTCGTAGTGTGTTCTGTCATAGTTAGCAAGTGTCCCACCATTTTCTAGGTGGGCTTTCCTGCGTAATTGTTCATCTGAGTAGGTAGCCACTATGCTACACACTCGCAAGGCTCAACGCCGTAATCGTCATTGTCGCCATAGAATATAACGCCGTGCCCATAGCACTCATCACAATTTATTCTTTCTAATGCGTTTATCATTTACTTACCCTTTCTTACTTCTAATACATTGTAGGTAGCGTCTTTCTCTACTACTTGTAATTCTTTCATAAAATCTAATAGTGTTTTAGTAGATGTAAAAGTTTCTACACCTAGCACCTTAGTTTTCTTACCATTCCATATTGCGATAGATATTTCCATTTTCTTAGTTATCCTTTCTTATTTCTTATAGTGTAGCAGGGGCTACTGACATAGCCTCTACTGTAAATCCATTAGCCACTAGGCTATCCATTAGGTCATTTATCTGATACTCATTTAGCATAAGTCTATCTGATACTGTAATGAGGTTATCCTCTTTTGATACTGTGTAATTTAGTGTTAGCATTTTTGCTACCTAACCTTTCTTTTTGTTTAGTAATCTTATCCTATACCCTGCCACTGACATTTTGGGGTGTCTATGGGGTATTCCCCGTGTGATTTATCTCACACTATTTAGCGAATCTATACAATTCGGACATATCGCAGGGATACTGCGTTTAGAGACATAAGTGGTCTGACCACAGAGCATACAATTTTTCTTACTCATTAGAAATCCTTTCTGTTAATTTCTTATACTGCGTATTCTACACGAATACCCTGACAAAGTCAAATCTAAACACGGCGTGTCGCTGTGGTGTTCATCACATGTCCTAAATGTCCGAATTTCCGGCGCTGTGATAGACATCACAAAAATAGTTTTTAAGTATGTCCGATTTATCCTGATTTGTTCCAGCAAAATGTCAGACCCCCCTGTTATACTTTCAGTATTAGAAAATAAAGAAAGGAGTTCAAAATGAACTTACTAAATAATAACTTCTACAAAGTTCCTAACGGATACTTTCAGATTAGTAATAACACTAATCTAAATTGCGACCATAAAGGTTTCGCAGATAAAAAAGGTTTTACTTTCTCTAATGGTAAAACTTCAATAATCAGAACTTGCGAAAGTTGTGGTTCTGAAAAAAGATTTAGTTCTTACAAAAAATAATAACTAAATAAAAAATTCTCTGCTAATAAAAATTGGCAGAAAAATTTCCGGCCCCCGCAGTCGGGCGTGTCGCTTTAAGCTGGGTGTGATAATCCTCACAAAAATAGTTTTCCGACACGCCCAAGATTAGCCCCAAAATGTCAGTGCCTCGTGTTAGACTTACAGTATCAAAATTAAATAGTGCTAAATGAGCCTAGCAAATAAGTCTAGAAATAGAATGAGCCTAGCAAATAAGTTAGCACACTAAAAAGAAAGGAAAACTAAATGACTACAATTGAAATTGTCTTAGAAAATGGTTTTAACATTCAAGATAAGATTTGCGTATTTTGCTCAAATACCCTTGATCGTTGGGATACATTCTGCCACTCTTGCCAAGAGTATAAAGGCGTGATGAATGTCGTTGACGCCGTAGACTACTACGGAGTAGACATCTTGGGTGTGTGAGGTAAATCACACGCCACAAGCGTGGGTCTAATTTGACTTTTACGCTAAAAAATGAAATAATAGATTTATAAAGAAAGGTAAAAACTATGAAAACTTATTCAATTGAAGATTTGCTCGTTGGGCAAACTTATTATCCACGCTCTCTCGCTCGTAAATACCAATACGGCGAAATTAACTTTGCTGAAAAGCGTGAAAATATCTATCTAGGCGAGGAATACCAAGCCTTCGCAATTCGCTTCAATGGTCATCGTTGGGCTACTGTTGCCGTAAGGGTGGCAGACTAATGAAATTAGATGAATTCAAGGCTCTTATTGAGAGCCAGCGCAAAGCGCAACAATTGACAAACTTAGAGAAAATCGCTAAAATAGTTAATAACACAAACAACAAGAAAGGTAAAAACTAACTATGACAAACACAACTTATACAGATTTCCCCTTTACTGCTAATGGAGTAAAGTTTATTTCAAGAGTATTTGATAACTCTCCTTTTATCTCACACATCAAGCGCCTGCCTGAAGGTGCGTTTGCTTCACTAAATATTCAAGCAGTTTTAGAATTAGTGGGCGATGCTTCACTTCTAACTCGTGATGAATTACTAGCAGAATTAGAAAAAGTTAATGACGGTGGCTCACACGCTTTTATTCTACTAGATGAGGAGTCTAACTAATGATGACTAGAAAAGACTATGTCCAAACTTCAAACATCCTAAAAGGATTTGCGGATGAAATTCATCCACAAGTCTTTGAGGATTTAGTAGAGGAATTCGCTCAATACTTTGGAGCAGATAACGAAAGATTTGACAAAGCAAGATTTGAAAAGGCTTGCGGAATTGATGAATTGGGGTTAATTCCTGTATGACAAATTTAATTTTAACTATCGCAATAATTTCATTTGGAACTTTATTCGGAATGAGTTTAATTACTATGAGAAAATTAGAAATTGAAAACAGAAAATTGCGAAAAGAAAATGCTGAGATGAAATGGAATCAAATAAAAGTTTGATTTAAAATTTTGCAACTTTAATTTAAATAGTTAGAGTTGCAAAAATGCCGGGGGGTTATCCACAGCCTTATCCACAATGTGAATTACGGCACACTTTACGGGATTTGTGAATTTCCTCACAGAAACGCCGTCTCAAAATCTAAGATAGATTTGAAAATGTCAGTAGAAAATGATAGGCTAGAAGCCTGAAAATAAAGAAAGGATAACTAAATGAAGAAAAATATTTTGATTAGTTATGTTGTTGATGTTGATACAGATTTAGATGCGTATTTTGCGCTTCAGAAATCTTTGAGAAGTTTGCCTGATAGTGAATTGGCAAAATTTGATGCTTTTGAAATTCTTGATGTAAAGGAGAATAACTAAAATGGGTTTAGATATGTATCTCTCTGCTAAGAAAAATGTAGAGAAAGTAAATTGGCAGGCTCTTAGAGATAATGAGGAATTATCCTATGATAGCCCTGAAGTGGTTAGCCCACTATGGAAAAATATTGTAGATGTTGCTGATATGGCAGATGTTGCTACAGATATTTATGGCGTTAATGTTGAAGTAATTTGTGCTTATTGGCGCAAGTCTAATCAGATTCATAAATGGTTTGTCGATAATGTTCAAGGCGGTAATGATAACTGCGGTGAATACTATGTATCACAAAATAAATTACAGGAACTACTTGATCTAGTGAATAGAGCATTGGCAGAGCGTAATCCTACTTTGCTATCACCGCAAGGGGGATTTTTCTTTGGCTCTACTGATATTGATGAGTGGTATTGGCGTGATTTAGAAAATACCAAAACTAAATTAGAGCGCATATTTGACCTGCCCCAATTGTCCGATTTGTCCTTTTACTACTCTTCTTCGTGGTAAAAGGGCGAGGGGATTTGAAAATGTCAGCCCCCTATGATAGGATTTCAGTATTGAAAGAAAGGAAATGAAAAATGGATAAAATGGAATACGCACTAAACGCAATTCGTAATTGTAATGCTTGTGAAGGTAAAGGTAATCTTTATTGGGCAATTGGAGAGGACTATGACTTTGAAACTTGTGAGTGTAATCCCTATGAACTAATTCTAGATGATGACGGAGATGTTATTTGGGATAATGGTTTGCTAAGTGAGCCAGAATTGGCTATCTTTGCGGGAATTGAGGCTAACTAAAATGGGAAGTAATTTTGCTCATGACTTATCACTACTTGATGACATGGCTATTGAAAGGCAGGTAGCAATTCACCTATCTGCTAATCACTACCCACCCGTTCCACGCTCTATGGTTCAACCTTGCGTTGAGGCGATAGATGCCGTAAATGACTTAGGGCTATGGGACTTAGAAATACCAATGCCTGAAGGAATAACCTATAAGGGTTTGACTACTGCCCCTGCTTGGGCTATTATTGAACAACACCACTTAGATTCGTGGATTATTGAAAGAGAGGAATACTAAAATGGAATATAACTATGTCTTGACTACTGCGTATGATGGAGAATTATTCTCTACCCTGCGCCTTAGCGATTTTGCAGAAGCGTCAGAGGCTTGGGCTAAATGCTCAGACCACGGAAATGCTAAAGAATACGCAACCTATAATCTTACAGACCCAACAGGAAAAATGTTCACTAAAAACTTTTATTCTGATGGCAGAGTATCAGTAAAGTAAAAATGTCTGATACACTAACTTCTATGGATTATAGATTCGTAGATATTCTTAATGCTGACCAATTAGAAGTAGGAGATCTAATTGGTTTAGGCATTATTGGAATTGTAGAAATTATTTCAATTGATTCAATTAAAGATGGATTCTCACTTATTGTTTTAAATGAGTTTGGTGAAAAAGAAGATGTTGAAATTTCTGATGATGAAAAATTTGAATTGTTTATTTTAGAATAAAAATCCCCCGCAAGCGGGCCGGGGGTCCGAAATGTCCGTTTTACGTAGATTGTTAAAAACCTCCCAATTTGCTTTTTAATTTTATTTATGATATTATTTTATTTATGTGGAAAAAACCTAAAGAGGAATTGCGTAGATTAATGGAATTACGTAGATCTAACGCAGCTCGGCCATTACGCAATAAAAAAGTTTATTCCCGAAAAGTTAAGCATAAAAAATTGACAGAACAGTAAAAAAATGCTATTCTAATATCAGAAAGGGCCCCAATGAAATTAAAAAGAAGTAATGACAGAAAAGTAGCCAATGCAGTATCTCCTAATGGAAAGACTGCTACTATTGCTAATACTTTTGGTCTACCCGCAGGAAAAGAGTATTCGTGCCCTAGCCAAACACCGACATGCGCTAGTGTCTGCTATGCAGGGAAGTTAGAAAAGATATACAAAGGTGTTAGAGATACCCTATTGCATAATTGGAATTTACTAAAAGACGCAGACCATGATACTATGGAAAACCTATTGCAAGATATGATTAATGATTTTAAGGCTGATTGCGATAAACGCAATGCCCCTAAATTATTCCGTATTCACTGGGACGGCGATTTCTTTAATGATACCTACACTTTTGCATGGAAGCATGTTATCTTAAATAATCCTGATATACAATTCTGGGTTTATACCCGTGTGGCTACCGCCGCAGATATGCTAAAAGATATTGAAAACCTATCTCTCTATTTCTCAACAGATAAAGATAACAAAGATATTGCTATTAATCTTAATAAAGATAAGGGTATTCGATTGGCCTACCTTGCAGATACTTTTGCAATAGGACAGGCAGATATGAAAGAGATGATTGGCAGGGTAGGCGCAAAATGCCCTGAGAATAAAAAGGCTATTCCCCTAATTGACAAAGAGGGCTCTGCTTGTGTAAAATGTTCCTTGTGTGTCTATAATAAGGCGGACATAGTATTCTCTGCTAAGAAAAAATAGAAAGGGTAAAAATGGAAACAATAACTATTTTATTACTTATATTCGCTCTATTGCTAGTATCGGGAATAGGGCATAAGTGATTTACCTCACAAATCTCAAATAATGAGATTTTTAGGGAAAGGGATTTGACATTATTCCAAAAAAATGTCATAATAATACAGTAATGAAAAACCAACAGAAAAGGAGCAACACAATGTCAGTATCAGTAGCAACCTATAAGGTAGGCGATACCTACACCTCACAGAAGTCAAAAATCACAGGTGTAATCAAGGAAATCGTGCCAACCAACAAGAACACAGTTCGGGTGAAACTTGATGTCAATGGCGCAACTCGCTGGACAACTTGGAAAAACAAGTAATTCCTAATACAGGAAAAGTCCTGAGCAAGACTACTAAAACTGCTCAACTTGATTTCTTACCTAGAAAATGCTAGGATAGATACCCACCAAACAGAAAGGAAAAACAAATGGCTAGAAATGGCAAAAGTATAAATGTCAAGATTGCTACAACTAAAGTAATCACGGCATTAGAAACTAAGTTAGCCCAACTCAAGAAAGATAAGGCTAATCAAAAAGTAAATGAGGAGAAGCATAACAAGGCTCACGAAAAGTGGCGCAAAGATGTTGCTAAACTCGCTCTTACCGCTATCAACAAGGCAGAGGACTTATCTGCTAATGTTCGCTACAACGGAAGCGTAAATGTTGATTTCAATTTACCTAAAGGTGCTATTGACCTACCTGCTGAACCTGAGAAGGATTTTGAAACCTTCCACGATTGGCAATACAAGGAAATGGTAGATGAAATTGAGAACGCAATTCGTATTCTCAAGATGACAGATGAGGAAACAGTTTCCACTTCTACTTACAACACTATCGCTCGTTATCTCTAATTGAGCAAAGGGGGAGGGTATTTGACTCCCCCACCAAAAAATGCTAAAATAAATACAAGACCCTAAACAGAAAGGTAATAAACAAATGACACTTGGCGGATATACTTACAGAGTAGGCGATTTATTCACTACTTCTAAAACAGGTATTACAGGTCGCATTGAAAAGTTTGTTCCACAAACTAGAAATGTCACTAAGGTAATGCTACGCTTAGCAAATAACCAAACAAGATTTGCTATGGTAAAAACTTACTAATAGAATTGTGGCGGGTTCCAGACTAAGGCGCCTGCCCGCCACAACAAAATTGTAGCGGTTTTGAATGTGTAATCGCAATTGCCCCGCTACAACCTAATTATCCTGAGTAAGATAAAAAACTGCTCACCTCCGATTTTTTGGGGGCCGGAAAATGTGAGAATGATCACAGAGCTGGTTTACGGCAGGATTTGTATTTTTCCCTGATTTCTGCTAAACTTAATAGATAACCAACAGAAAGGAACGCCCCTAATGATATCAACCGCATTAGCAATACAAGAAGCAACAAGAGATGCCGTCCACGATGAGGAAGTAATGAGTATGGCTGCTCATATTTTTCATAGTAGAAACGAAGTAGATGAGCAAGAGTTTGCTCAAATGCTTTATATGTATTCTGCTCACTTATCAGCGATGACCGCTACTCTAGTAACTCACGCCTGCTTGACCGAAAGCCAAATAAATGATATGCTAGAAACAATAAAAGAAATGGATTCAATGGGAAAGGATATTGAAAATGGAAACAACTAATGAAACATATCAGCCACCAGTAGTGCCTGAGCACTACAACCCTAATCAGTTAGTAACCTATAAGGTTATTGATGTTGATTCAACAGAGAAGTATGTATCGTATCCAACAGTAAAAGTTGTAGACCTTGAATGGGAATTAGAACAAAAACGATACAACACTAAAAATCTTGCACAATATATTTCTCATGTAAGCATGTTAGAAAACCGTCTTCCTGATTATCTTGATATGGATTCAGAGGAAATAGTTGCAGACATATGCAGTATATTTGGATTTAATCCTACTAAGGAAATTCAATTTGAGGCTACCGCCACAATCACAGGAACAGTATTGGTTCCCTTGGATGAAGTTGCTAACTTCGATGTTAGCGATATTGATATCAATGTTTATGCTGAACTAAATTCGTATGACGGAGAAGCAGATGTTGAGATAGATAATATCTATAAAGTGTGATAGTGGGGCTATCCAGGACCTGAGCACGTCCTCAAACTGCTCCTCAAAATTCCGGCACATTTTTCTGATCTTGTCAAGCTTTACGTAGGATGTCCGATTTGCCCAGATTCTTAATAGTATGAATTGACATTGTCAGCCCCACCTGATATGATTGTCTAAACAAATAGAAAGGAAATAAAAATGGCACATATGTTAGAAACGCAAAACGGCGTTGCTTCATTTGCTTCTTTTCGTGAGCCTGCTTGGCACGGCCTTGGCACAGTATTCACAGAAGAAAAAACAACAAGCGAAATGCTTGCTGCTGCTAATCTAAATAATTGGAATGTTAGATTAGTTGATGTTGAGATTCCAAATACTCTTACCTCAGACAAGAGTTATTCTTATGTTGTAAGAACAAACCCTACTGATAACACTCAGACAGATATTCTTGGTGTTGTTGGTGAGCGTTATCACGTTTTACAGAATGAAGATTTATTTTCATTTGGTGATAATATCCTAGACGGAGGTGGCCGTTGGGAAACTGCTGGTTCAATCAAAGGTGGTCGTGTAGTATTCGGCTCTCTTGCTCTTGAGCGTGAAACAGTATTAGACCCTAATGGTGTTGCGGATAAAGTAAAAACCTATTTACTTATCAACACAAGCCACGATGGCTCTATTGCTATTCAAGCGTCAATAACACCTGTTCGTGTTGTATGCGCTAACACTCTCAATCTTGCTCTTGGTTCTAAGCGTGGCAAAAACGCTATCAAGCAATCATTCAAGATTCGTCATACACAGACCGCTAACGGCAAGGTTCAAATTGCTCGTGAGGCTCTTGGTCTTGCTAATGCTTATATGGACGCTTTTGATGTTATGGCTAAGGCTATGATTGAAAAAGAAATTACAGCGCAACAGTTCAATGATATTGTTCTCGCTGCTTATCCTAAGCCTGAGAAAGACGCTAAGGGCGCAATCAAAAAGTGGGAAAATAAAGTTGATGTTATCAACGATATTTACACAGGCCAATTTAATGGAATGATTGCTGGCTCTGCTTGGGGTGCTTTCAATGCGCTAACTGAACGCCTTGATTGGCACAGAAATGCTCGTGGTGGTTCTAACGAATCTCTACTCGCTGCTGCTAGTGGTTTTGACGCAACAATTACCGCAGAAAAAAATCGTTTGCTAAAAGTTGTAAAAGATGTTTTAGCAAT
>Ga0222713_10006111_pt1 | contig 11515 bp, 10 predicted proteins | sample C33_649DmetaG_FD_165061 | JGI IMG/M metagenome (GOLD analysis project Ga0222713, IMG submission 165061) | Estuarine water microbial communities from San Francisco Bay, California, United States - C33_649D | ecosystem: Environmental > Aquatic > Marine > Unclassified | place: USA: California... | reverse complement strand
TGTCTTTACCCCAGAATTTTAACTTATCTTTCCAATTTTCTTCTTTATTTGTAGATAATTTTTCTGTTTCATCGCCTTCTATTTCTTTTCTATACTTTTCCTGACCCTCGGAATCTTCTTCATTTTCTGTTTCATCTTCCCAGAATGCTAATTTACTAATAATTCCTTTTTTCTTTTTCGGCTTTGTATCATCAATCTCTAAATTCGAATATTTAATGTAAAAAACCCCATCACTCCTATTTTTATCTTCAACCAGAAAACCAACCATATCTATTGCTAAACTTAACCTTCTCCAAGAACGACTATAATTATCAGATAGGATAATATATTTGTAATTTTCATCACTGACCAACTCCGCTCTTTTAATTTCTTGGGCATTATCCAATAACTGCTGAGCATCAAGATCTGTGTTCCCCAATTTAACCATTAATCGGCGCAGTAATTCATACTGAATTTCAAGATCATCTTCCTTGAAGTTACTTTTAATTTCTGTGTTATTTTGTTTTTCATCAGATTTATATTCTTGAATCTTATAAACAGTATCCGGGTTTACCGTGCCCTCATAATGTTTTGCTTTTCTTTCATAGTGCTCATCAAGACCTTTTAAAACTGACCTTTGTGACAAATATATTTCGGTTGTTCCTTCTTCGATACCGTCTTCAATTCTTGTTCTGAATTTTCTTCGTGTCCCCGTATTGGCCAACGCGTCAAGCCAGGCATCAAATTTTCCCAATGTTCCATCGTCTTTATTCAAATCAGATTCTGCAATCCAGCGTGTTTCAATAATTCCTTTTCTTTTTGATGAGCTCACTTCAAAGCCCATATCTTCCCAAAAACTCTCAACCACTGGCCATACTTGATTTGGTGATGCTGGTATTACCAACCATCTCATATTTCCTGATTTCACAACTTTTATTTTTTCTTTTCTATTTTGTAAAAGATTAGCCGCTTCTTTTGCTTCGTCTTTATTCTGGTATTGTTTAAGCGAAGTGGGCTGGCCAGAAATTGAGTACTCATTCGAAGTATTTATTTCATCAAGATCTGGGGGAATTTCTAATTTTTTTGATTTTTTTGAGCTCACATAATCTGGTTGTGTCACTTTATCAATGATAGGAATTTCTTCTATGGACATACACCCTAAGAGCAGTATTGGTATTAAAACTAATAACAAAAATCTAAACATATTTTTCAAATTTTGAATGAAATTCTGAAGACAGCTGAATTAAAGGGAGTCTAATTCCTGAATCAATTAGCCCCATCTTATTAAGCAAGTATTTTACGGGTATCGGATTAGATTCAACAAATAAAATATGATGCAACTCATCCAGTGTTTGATTAATTTTTTCAGCTTCACTGAATCGATTTTCATCGACTAGCTTACACATCATACTCATTTCTTTGGGTTTAATATTTGCCGTAACCGAAATGACCCCATGACCCCCCTTTTTTAGGAATTCAAAAGAGGTGCTATCGTCACCGCTAAAAAATAAAAAACTGTTATCCACTTTATTTTTGAGCCATTCTATCCTTGATAAATCTCCAGTAGCATCCTTAATCCCAATAATATTCTCTAGTTTTGATAATTTAATTACTGTGTCATTGCTAATATCAGAACATGTTCTCGTTGGAACATTGTACAAGATTTGAGGAATCTGCACCTCATCATTAATTTTTTTATAATGCTGGTAAAGCCCTTCTTGTGGCGGTTTATTGTAGTAGGGAGCAACAATCAATGCCGCTTTAGCTCCTAGTTCCTTGGCTGATTTTGTAAGGTATATAGCCTCTTCTGTTGAATTAGCTCCAGTTCCAGCTATAACAGGGATACGATTATTCGTATAATTAATGGTTTCTTTAATTAAATTCGTGTGTTCATCAAAAGTTATCGTCGGCGACTCCCCTGAGGTTCCCACAATAACAATACCATCGGATCCGTTATGACAATGAAAATCAATAAGCTTATGCAGAGATTTATAATCAATTGACCCATCTTTGAACATGGGAGTGACAATGGCAACAAAACTTCCTTTGAACATGCGTCTTTTTGGTGATAAAAATAAAGATATATTTTACTTTATTTCAAAGTCATATAAATTATTTTTTTATATATATAAATGTTATATTTAAATAGATTTATATTCTTTTTATTTATAATAAAATTTGGTTATATTACTGATTAACATTTAGCCTTAAACCTCTATAATCTTAACATGACGGAATATTTACTAATCATTATAAGTGTTGTTCTTGTGAACAATATTGTACTTACCAAGATATTGGGATTATGTCCATTCATGGGTGTGTCAAAAAAACTGGATACATCAGTCAGTATGTCCGCCGCAACTGCTTTTGTTTTGACAGTTGGCTCAATAACAAGCTGGTTGGTAAATTATTATCTTCTCATCCCCTATGGTTTGGAGTATTTAAGAACAATATCTTTTATAGTCATCATCGCGGCAGTGGTTCAATTTACCGAAATGGTTATGGAAAAAAACTATCCCTACCTTTATCGCGTTTTAGGCATTTTTCTTCCTCTAATCACAACTAACTGTGCTGTCCTTGGAATTCCACTGCTTAATGCCCAACTTAGCCATAATCTCTTAGAAGCTGCTCTTTTTGGGCTTGGTGGTGCTTTAGGATTTTCTTTAGTGCTAATTCTCTTTGCATCGCTTAGAGAAAAATTTGAAGGTGCTGATACGCCAGAATTAATGCGAGGAAGCGCTCTTGCAATGCTGACCGCGGGTTTAATGAGTTTATCATTTATGGGGTTTATAGGGCTTGATCGTCTATGATTGAAGCTATCCTAATTACACTTTCAATTACGATTTTCATAGGCCTTGTTCTTGGGTATGCGTCAATTAAACTTAAGACAACTGGAGATCCGATAGTTGATAAGATTGATAAAATACTTCCACAAACCCAATGCGGTCAATGTGGTTACCCGGGTTGTAAACCATATGCAACAGCTATTGCCAATGGTGAGGCTGACATTAATCAGTGCCCCCCTGGTGGCGATGATGGGATTCATAAACTTGCTGACCTGTTAGGTGTTGAGTACAAGCCGCTTAATGCTGAACATGGCGAACCAAAACCTAAATCAGTTGCCATAATTGATGAGTCAACTTGTATCGGTTGTACTTTGTGTATCCAGGCGTGTCCTGTTGATGCAATTGTTGGGGCAGCCAAACAAATGCACACCATCATTGAAAAGGAATGCACGGGGTGTGAATTATGCTTACCTCCCTGCCCCGTTGATTGTATAGATATGCAAGTAATTCCAGAAACAACAGAAAATTGGAAATGGAAATATCCAATTTATAAGATCAAACAACAGAATTAATTTATATGAACATCACAGATAAAATTTTCAAATTTTTTGGGGGGATTAAACCAGAGGGTCATAAGCAGATATCCACGCGCAATCCAATAAAGAGATTGCCTTTGTCCAAAGAACTTATTATTCCCATCAGACAACATGTTGGGAAGATGCCAAATATTATTGTGAAAATTGGTGATCGTGTGCTTAAGGGGCAAATTCTTGCAGAACCAGTGGCTAATTTGTCTGCAGCTACGCATGCATCGACATCGGGGTATGTTAAAGAAATTAAACCGATGAACATTCCTCATCCATCAGGACTACCGGATCAATGTGTTGTTTTAGAGACTGATGGGAAAGATGAATGGATTAGTCTTGAAAAAATTGATATTGAAAATATTAGTGTAAGTAATTTATTAGAAAAATTAAAACATTCTGGCGTAGTTGGGTTGGGTGGCGCAACTTTTCCATCCCATATTAAGCTCAATACTAATAGGATAGAAACATTAATAGTTAATGCAGCTGAATGTGAGCCTTACATCACTTGTGATGATATGGCCATGCAAGAAATGACCCAGGATTTTGTCGACGGTATTAATCTTATTATGCATATTTTAAATATTCCAAAAACAATAATTGGGATTGAAGATAATAAGCCTCAGGCTATATCGAAACTAAATAGTGTATTGAGTGGCTCTAAAAATATTCAACTAAAAATTATCCCAACCGTTTATCCAAGCGGTGATGAAAAAAGATTAATCTATTTGATGCTAGGTGTAAAAATTCCAAAAGAGAAAAGACCAACTGAATTTGGAATTCAGGTATTCAATGTTGCCACACTCATTTCAATTGCTAGATTTATTAATTACGGGGAACCTGTTATCAGCAGGGTTGTTACTGTGACTGGAGCGTTAAGTCAACCCAACAATTACCTAGCTTTAATTGGAACACCTATTCAACAACTTATTAAAGATGCTGGAGGAGACCCTAGCCAAGAAGTTATTATGGGGGGTCCAATGATGGGTTTTAAATTACCTCATACAGATGTTGGAGTAACCAAGGCCATGAACTGTTTACTGGCCGTCACAGATGAGATGAAATCTAAAGCTTCCACCGAGATGCCTTGTATTCGTTGTACTAAATGTGTTGAAGTCTGCCCGGCACAACTTCAGCCGCAAGAACTTTATTGGCATGCAAAATCCAAACAATTTGAAAAGTTAACCGATGATTATAAATTATTTGATTGTATTGAGTGTGGCTGTTGTTCATATGTTTGCCCAAGTAATATCCCTTTAGTTCAATATTATCGCTATGCAAAAAGTGAGATTCGCGAGCAATCAAAGTCTTCTGAAATTGCAGACATTGCAAGAGACAGAAATGAATTTAGATTATTTAGGCTTGAAAGAGAAAAAAAAGAGCGGGCTGAAAGAAATGCTCAAAGAAGAGCGCAAGTTAGTGATGAGGATAAAAAAAAATTGATTGATGAAAAAAAAGCTGCCATTGAGGCGGCTATGAAAAGAGTTGCGGAGAATGAAGAATAATGACCTCACTTGACTCCCCAGCAATTAAAAAGAATATGTCCGTTTCGGTTATCATGTTCACGGTCGTATTTGCCCTCATTCCTGCTTTAATTGCACAGATTGGTTTTTTTGGTTTACAAATTCTTGGAAATCTAATTATTGGAATCTCATTTGCGCTAATTTTAGAAGCTGTGTGTTTAAAACTCCGTCATTATCCAATCAAGCCTTTTTTAAAGGATGGTTCAGCCTTTTTAACCGCATGGCTTCTTATCATATCCATTCCATCATCAACCCCGATTTGGGTTATGTTAGTTGGTCTATTTTTTTCTATCGTAATTTCAAAACATGCTTACGGTGGAATTGGCTCAAATCCTTTTAACCCGGCAATGATTGGATATGCAGTTCTTTTGATATCATTTCCAAAAATTATGACAAATTGGCCATCGGCAGAGTACTTTGATTTCAATAATTTTTTAAATTTTTCGCAATTATTTTCTATGTTTACATCTTTAGATGTTGTGGATGGAATTGTTAGCGCGACCCCACTGGATGAAATTAAAACAGCCTTGTTTCTTGGAGAACCAATAAAGAATTCTTTTTCACTTTTTGATCAATTTAATGCATACCAAATCATGTCAATATTTTATTTAATTGGCGGATTATATTTAATGATCAAAAAAATTATTACCTGGCATCTTCCTGTTTCTCTAATATTAAGTATCTTTTTATTTTCATTTATCCTGCATCAGATAAATCCAGATGTATTTATGCCTAGTTTGTTTCATTTAATGAATGGCGCTACATTTCTCGCGGCTTTTTTTATTATCACTGACCCTGTTTCCAGTCCAACAACTTTAAATGGAAAAATTATTTTTGGGGTTATGGTGGGTTTAATTACTGTCATCATTCGTAACTTTGGCGGATATCCAGATGGGATCGCATTTGCAGTGATTTTTATGAATATTTTTGTGCCTTTAATTGAAAAGTTTACCCAACCCAAAGTCTTCGGTTATGAGTGAATATAAAATAATTTTCAAGACCGTTGGATTGATCTCCTTTCTCGGTTTAATTTTTGCTATCAGCCTGAGTATTGTTTTTGAAAGTAGCTACCCGATTATTGAAAAAAATAAATCCGATTTTAAAAAAAAATTATTAGACCAAATTTTGTTGGGGGTAGATTACAACAATAATATTTTAGAAAGCTTTGTTGAAATCGAACCTAATGAATTATTAAAAAACAAACTTCCATCAAAAGCCTACATCGCAAAAAAAGACGACCAACTAAAAGCCGTACTCATTGAGTCTATAGCCCCTGATGGTTATAGTGGAGAAATCTTTATTTTGACTGCAATTGATGAAAATGCTGAAATTATCGGATCGAGAATTATTGATCATAAAGAAACCCCAGGTCTAGGTGATTATATTGATCAAAAAAAATCTGATTGGATTTTAAATTTTAATCAAATGAGTCTTGAAAAGACTAACGATCAAAATTGGCGAGTTAAAAAGGATCAGGGAACATTTGATTACAAAGCTGGGGCAACTATTACTCCACGAGCTGTTATCAAGTCTGTAAAAAATACTTTAGCTTTTTATAATAACCATAGAGATTTATTTTATGATTAAAGATCAATTTCACGATGGGATGTGGAAACAAAACGCGGGCTTAATACAGTTATTAGGTCTATGTCCAACACTTGCTGTAACGGTTAATATTACAAATGGTTTTGCTCTTGGCGTTGCAACTATTTTTGTCATGATTTTATCAAATATTTCCATATCCCCGATCCGTCAATTTGTTCCTGAATCTGCGAGGGTTCCTATTTTTATTTTAGTTATCGCAGGTCTCGTCACTATTGTTGACTTATCAATTAATGCACTTTCTAAACCTCTTTATGACGCCTTGGGTATATTTATTCCATTGATTGTAACTAATTGTATTGTGTTAGCTCGTGTAGAGGCTTTTGCATCTAAAAATCCTATCCTTCCATCTTTTTATGATGGACTTTTTATGGGGCTGGGACTCACTTTAGTTTTAATTATTCTCGGAGCTATGCGCGAGATGATTGGTAACGGCACATTATTTCAAAACCTACATTTTTTAATTGGCGATGACTATAAATTTTTAACCATTCAATTATTTAATAGTGACCATGGTTTTTTATTAGCTGCTCTCCCTCCAGGGGCCTTCATAGCCCTATCATCTTTAATTCTTTTTATGAACTGGATTAATCAAAAACAAAAAAAATGAATTCCAAAAAAAGATGGGAAATATTTAACGCTCTTAAGAGAGAAATTAACAATCCCACGACAGAGCTTATTTTTAAAAATCCTTTTGAGCTCCTCATTGCAGTTATTTTATCTGCCCAAACGACTGATATTCAAGTCAATAAAGTCACCGAGAAACTTTTTAAAATAGCGCCAACCCCAGAAACTTTGGCAAAATTATCATTTGCCTCAATAGAATCCATAATCAATAAAATTGGCTTGTATAAAAATAAAGCAAAAAACATTCAACAAACCAGTCAAATTTTAATTAATGAATTTTCAAGTCAAGTTCCCAGAAAGAGAGAGGACTTAGAAAGGCTCCCCGGGGTGGGAAGGAAGACCGCTAATGTGATATTAAATACGATTTTTAATGAGCCAGTCATCGCCGTTGATACCCATATTTTTAGATTGGCTAACCGAATCAATTTAGGTCAGGGAAAAACACCTCTCGAAGTTGAAAAAAAATTAACTAAAACTACGCCGAAAGAATTTTTAAAAGATGCGCATCATCTTTTGATTTTACACGGACGGTATACCTGTAAAGCGCAAAAGCCTAATTGTGTGTGTTGTTGTATACGGGACTTATGTGAGTATAAATATAAAAATATTTAATCAAAGCTCTCTGCTGCTCTTCGATCAAGATCCCTCATAACCAAATCTCTTTCATCATCCGACATATCAAACCAGTTCACGATCTCATCGGATGTTCGGTAACATCCAACACAGCTGCCTTTATCATTATAGGAGCATATTCCTATACATGGAGTTACAATTTGTTTTGTCACTATTTCAACACTCCATGACAGTGTTTATATTTCTTTCCACTTCCGCATGGGCAAAACTCATTTCGTCCAATTTTTCTTTGCGGCTCTTCGTTCACACCAAGATCATTTGATGATGAACTAGCCTGATTGATTTCATTTTGATTTTTTTCATCAATTTTTTTTGCCTGGTCCTCACTCTTCACTTCAACCAACATCAAAACTTTCGCAATTTCATTTTTTATATTAATGAGCAATGTCTCAAACATGCTGAATGCTTCTTTTTTAAATTCTTGTTTTGGATCTTTTCCACCATAAGCTCTCATACTGACACCTTGGCGAAGATGATCTAGAGCAGATAAATGCGAACGCCAATGATGATCGATAATTTGTAGCATAATTGATTTTTCAAAATGTCTAATTGCCTCCACTCCCGCAATCTTTTCTTTCTTGAAGTAGTCTTTCTCTGCCATTTCAACAATATTTGAAGCAAGTTGAGAAATTTCGATGTTAGCATCCTCATCCAGCCATTTCTTGATTGAAATTTTAAGATTATATTCAAGCTGGAGTCTATTTTCTAACCCCGAAACATCCCACATCTCTTCCACACTCTCTGGGGGAATATATTCAAAAACAATGCTTGAGATTGCTTCATTTAAAATATTTTTGACCATCAATTCTGATTCGGAAGAATTTAAAACATCATTTCTTTGCTCATAGATAACTTTTCTTTGGCTGTTCGGTACTTCATCAAATTCCAACAATTGTTTTCTTATCTCGAAGTTACGTCCTTCCACTTTTTTTTGTGCACTCTCAATAGATTTACTTACCCAGCTGTGTTCAATTGGTTCATTATCAGGCATATTCAGCTTCTGCATAATATTTGATATCCGATCAGAAGCAAATATTCTCATGAGAGAGTCTTCCAGCGAGAGATAAAAAGTACTTGAACCCGGATCGCCTTGGCGACCAGATCTTCCTCTTAACTGATTATCGATTCGCCTCGATTCATGACGCTCCGTTCCAATTATATGAAGTCCTCCTGCATTAATCACAGTTTCATGATCTTTTTTCCATTGCTTCTTAATATCTTCAATTTTTTTCTTGGTTGCTTGAGTTATATTCTTTTCGCTAGAAAGTCTTTCTAATTCAGGCTCAACATTTCCTCCTAAAACAATATCTGTTCCTCTTCCTGCCATATTGGTAGCAATGGTTATCATCCCTGGTTTTCCAGCTTGTTCAATGATGTGGGCTTCTTTTTCATGTTGCTTCGCATTTAAGACTTGATGATTTAATTTATGTTTTTTTAAAAAATTACTAATAAATTCGGAATTTTCAATTGAAGTTGTTCCAATTAAAATTGGTTGGTTTTTTTTATTTCGCTCGAGGATATCACTTATCACTGCGTTATACCTCTCCTCAGAAGTTCGGTAGATTTTATCCATGTGATCAATTCTTGAAATTGTTCTATGAGGAGGGATGATGACTGTATCTAGATTGTATATATGTTTAAATTCTTCGGCCTCAGTTTCAGCTGTTCCAGTCATGCCTGCAATTTTATTGTATAAGCGAAAGTAGTTTTGAAAAGTTATTCCTGCCAATGTTTTTGACTCTCTTTGAATTTTAACTTTTTCTTTTGCCTCAATAGCTTGATGAAGGCCATCAGACCATCTTCGGCCTGGCATCATTCGCCCAGTGAACTCATCTATTATGACAACACCCCCATCTTTAACCACGTAGTCTTTATCTTTGACAAATAAGTTATGTGCTTTTAGAGCAGATTGCACATAATGAAGCAGGCTGATATTTTCAGGATCATATAAATTTGACCCCGCAGTTAAAACGCCTAACTTACTCAGGACTTTTTCTACACTTGTGTGGCCATTTTCAGATAAGATCACTGCTGATGTTTTTTCATCAATCCAGTAATCGCCGTCACTATCTTCTTTTTCTTGTCTTTTAAGGCTTGCAACAATTTGATCAATTTTTGCATACAAATTAACATCAACGTCTGATTGCCCAGAAATAACCAAAGGGGTTCTCGCTTCATCGATTAATATGGAATCAACCTCATCAATTAGTGCAAAATTAAGTCCCTTTTGAACTTTTTGGTTTTGTTCATAAACCATATTATCCCTGAGGTAATCAAAACCAAACTCGTTATTGGTTCCATAGGTGATATCAGCGGTATAAGCTTTTAATTTTTCTTCTGTAGGCAGCTGAGCTTGATTTACTCCGACAGTTAACCCCAAGAATTTATATATTTTTCCCATCCAATCTGCATCTCGACGAGCAAGGTAATCGTTGACCGTTATGACATGAACCCCCTCACCAGATAACGCATTCAAATACACAGGTAGAGTTGCGACTAAGGTTTTTCCTTCCCCAGTTTTCATTTCTGAAATTTTACCTTCATGCAGGGCAATGCCTCCTAATAGCTGCTCATCAAAGTGTCGGAGTCCAAGCGTCCTTACACTAGCCTCCCTCACGAGAGCAAAGGCTTTTATCAATAGTTCATCAGTAAATCCTGTTTTTTTATAAACATCTTTTAGGGTTTGGGTAGTTTTTTGAAAATCAATATCTTTTAGCTTCTGCATATCAGGCTCTAAGTTATTGATCTTATTCACGATTACTGAATATTTTTTTAATAGTCTTTGATTACTGCCGCCAAAAACAGCATTTAATATAGTTTTAAACATGATTTTATTTTTTCTTTAGATATTGTCTTGGATCAAGTGAGCGACCATTGAATCGTATTTCATAATGAAGATGAGGTCCGGTTGATCGTCCTGTGTTGCCAACAAGGGCAATGACTTCATCTTTACTAACCAGGTCACCTTTCTTCACTAAAATTTTTGAAGCATGGGCATATCTTGTCTCAATGCCGCCACCGTGTTTAATTTTCACATAATTTCCATAATCGGGAGCCTTTCCAGCAGCGATTACCATTCCCGAGGCTGTTGCTTTGATTTGATCTCCCTCTGAAGCAGAAAAATCTAAGCCTTCATGAAAAGAACGAATACCTAAAAAAGGGTCAACTCGCCATCCATAGCTGGATGAATTGTACCCCACATTGACAGGATAAAGATCTGGTAGGGTATCTTTTAAAACACTCTGCTTTAACAAAATGGACTCGGTCTCATTGTAGATATCTTCTCTTATTTGTATTTTTTTCATGAGTGCTTGCAAAGCAATTTGAACATCCTGGTCTCTTAATTTATTGTTAATAAAAGGTCCGCCCTGATTTTCATACTCTTTTTCTTTTTTCGGTAAAGAAGGAAGTTTTTGCTTACCCACAATTTGTTTTTTTAGGATCCCTTGCAATCTTTCAGTTTGATTATCCAATTCCTCAACGCGTGCGTTAATTTCACCAATTTGTTGGATATACATTTGTAAACTTTTTTGATAACTACTAAAACCCAAATCAAGCTTAAGAGTATCAACATTTGTTAAGTTATTTTCATTATTTTTTACAATCAAATATTGATAAACTGAAAAACTAGCAACGAAGATGATCAAAACCAGTAGAAGAATAAAGACCCTAAAATCTATGGCAAGTGGTTTTCGTGTATTATTTTTACTTATTAGTAGCAGTTTCATAATTAGCTTAACATTATATATGGAATCAATTAAAAAATTACTTAAAACAGATC
>Ga0222713_10006110_pt1 | contig 11517 bp, 9 predicted proteins | sample C33_649DmetaG_FD_165061 | JGI IMG/M metagenome (GOLD analysis project Ga0222713, IMG submission 165061) | Estuarine water microbial communities from San Francisco Bay, California, United States - C33_649D | ecosystem: Environmental > Aquatic > Marine > Unclassified | place: USA: California... | reverse complement strand
CAATAAATCAAATCCGTCAGTAATTAAAGGAGCTGGTGTGCAAAGATATTTTATTACAGATGATATGAGTCAAGGTATTTTAGAATATCTTGATAAAGAAAAATATTTATCTGAAAATACTGGTGAAAAATCAAAGGCATATTTCTTTAAAAGAATTGCATTGCAGGGGATTACAGGTGTTGACGATAAAAGAAGACTTGTCTCAACAATTGTTGAAAATGGTATGTTTCTTGCGAATTCATGTAATTATATTGTTCCACAAGAGGGGCAAAATTTATACTTCTTGCTTGGGATTTTTAATTCACAACTTATGAATTGGATTTTCAAAAAAACATCGACAAATAGTAATGTAAATTGTTATGAAGTCAATTCACTCCCAATCCCCCCCCTCCCCCCTTCAGAACAAACCCCATTCATTGAAAAAGCCCAGCAAATGCTTGATTTAACAAAACAACTAAACGAAATTGTGAGTGGTTTTTATGATTATTTACTCGCAAAACTTGGCAACCCAACGAAGGATTTAAGTAAGCTCAAAAACTGGCACAAACTTGATAATAAGGGCTTTTTGGAATTAATAAACAAAATTGCAAAGGCACAGAAAATCTCAATTGATGACGAGGTTTTACTTGACAAATTTAAGGAAAAGTCCTCAATAACAAATGATTTACATGGTAAAATTTCACGCACAGACAGTGAAATTGATAAAATGGTGTATAGCTTGTATGGGTTGAGTGAGGAAGAAATTAGGGTTGTGGAGAGTATGAATTAGAAGAAAGTAATATGCAAAGTAGTGATAACAAGCCGATACATTTCTCCGATTACTTCAAAATAGACAAGGTAAAACTTAAAAAACTAGGCACTTTTGACCCTATTTTAAATTACGATACTACTCTTTTTGTTGAGCCTTTACTTTTATCAAAAAGCTCGAGCAATATAATTGCAGAAGCAAAAAAGACATATGATGAATTTTTCTTAATCATTTTAAAGCTATTGAGAAAATCAAAACAAGAAAACGACAAGGCGTGGCAAGGAGCAAAAAGGCTTGTTAATTTTCCTGAATATAAATACACTTGCATAGGATATGCTGGCATTTCAAATGGTGGAAGCGGTCTTGGCAAAGAATTTAATGATAAAATATTAAAAGGAGCGAAAGAAATGATTGAAATTTCAAGAGATGAGCCTGAAATTTTGCCATTTCTCGCACTTCTTGAAGAAGGAATTGGTGGAGATAGAATTTCCGATATGACGCAAAAAATAATAGATAAAGAAATTTGTGAATATACAATTGATATAATGAAGCAAATTGATTTTCAAGGCAAGACGGAAAAACATCAAATCGAAAATGGAGAAATTTATTATTTACCGCACAACCCTTATTCAAAATGTTCCTTAAAATTGTTGCCTGAGGATATTTTAATGAGCTTGCCAGTGGCAAATAATGTTGCAAACTGGACATTACACGCAATAGACGAAAATCGCTCTCTTAGAGATAGAGTTAATCGAGACTTGGGTAGCAATTGGGAAAGAGATACCAAAAAAAATCAAAAAGAAAAAATTATTGATAAAATTAAAACAGATAATGAGTTTTATCTTGAAATAATTAGAGCCTTAATAGACTCAAATATTGAGCATTATGATTTAGAAAAGGATAGCGAAGGGCTTTACAGGTGGCTTTTAGATAGTGAAAAGTTTATCAAATTACAATCTTTTGAGAAAACTGAGAAATGCGAGGATAATTTGGATAGCATTGCTTTTGAAATTCAAATAATTATCAATCATTTTCAAGATTTAATAGAGAATAAAGAGCTTTATAAAATGTTTTGGTCTCAAATTGGTTCAAGATTGATTAATGTAAAAGAACATTATTCAAAGATGATTTTTTATGTTATTTGTGATTCTTGGTTAAAATCCAAAGATAGCAATATTAAGGTTTGTCAAAACAATGATGCAAGAGATTTAAAATTTACAATATCGAATAAATTTAATGTCTTTGTAAATATCAAGCACGCAAGTAATAATTATCTTAAAACATCATACGAAGACCAGTTGGATTTTTATCAAAAAAAACAAAACTCAAAAGGCTTTTTTATGATATTAAATTTCAGAGAAGAAGAAAGTGAGCAATTTAAAAATGTAAAATTAATTCAAAAACCAATTTGCAATGTCATTGAAATTGATTGTCAAAGGCAAGAACTTATTCAAAGGCAACAAATTAAAGAAAAGCAAGGCTTAATCAATTACGACAATGAATTACTAGATTTTGAGGATATTAAAATTGAGCCTCTTGAAGAAATAAAACTTGATGCAATTGATTTTGATTTTAGTTCTCACGATGTTGACTTAGATTTTAAGTATATTGAATTTGAGGATATGCCAAAAATAATTGATAACTCAAATTATATCAAGGGAGCACAAGTAAGGCACAGCAAAACAGATACTATTAAAATTGAAGTTATCAAGCCAATGTTCTTGTATATTCAAAAAGAATGGGAGACAAAGGGTAGAAAGTATAATATATCTGAAATTTCAAAGAAAATAATAATACAATTAAGTGATTTATCCACGGAAAAATTAATGAAAATATACCAATTTCAAGATAAAGCTATACTTGATAAAGCTATTAAATATTGCCAAACAAAGGGAGGTGGAGAGATAGATAATTGGTGTTATAAAATCAATAAAAAGGAATTTTAGATTTTTCTTTTTGCTAGCAAACAGAATATTTCTGCTGGCACATATCTACATTATTCAAAAAACCATATCTAATATACAAGCAAGATTAACTTCTTGTAAATGTCTAATTTAGAAAAACTCTTAAAAGAGAAATACAATATATCTGAAACAGAAAGCATTGAGGCTTCACAGAGCCTCGTAGACCTATTTAAGATACTTCACAAAATAGACACACGCCTTCAAAGAGAGCAGTCAATTCAAGCCATTCCAACACGCACAAAATCAAAAATTAATAAAAAAAGCAATGAATATAACGGAAGTAAATATTGAGTTCATAAAACCAAACAACGGAATTATAGCCTTTGCAAGCCTTGTTGTTGACGGCAACTTATACCTTTCAAGCATTGCAATTCACAAGAAATTAACCGAAGAAGGCTACCGCATAACTTACCCAAGCAAGGGAAGTTTTTCCATTTTCCACCCAATAAACAAAGCAACCTCCAAGCAAATTGAGGAAGCCATTTTTAAAAAATTAAAAGAAGTAATGAGTAAGAATGAATTATGTCAAAAAGGAAATACAAATACTCGTTAGTTCACGCATATTTTACATATAAAATACCCGATATTGTAAGGTTGTTCAAGGAAGTAAAATTGCACGATAAAACTGTGCGTGAATGGATTAAATCGGGCAAGTTAAAAGCATTTCAACACGAAGGAGAGTGGTATGTTTATGGCGGTATTTTAAAATCATTTTTAAAAATAAAAAACGAACAGTCTAAAAAAACATTGGAATTTAATCAATTTAGGTGTGTAAATTGCAAAACAATTGATGCTCCAAAGGGTAACATTATAACAAAGCTAACACACGGCAGAAATGGTTCTTTGCTTGCAATAGGCATTTGTAATAAGTGTGACTTAGAAAAAGCACAAAGACCTTATAAGCGAATTTACGAGCAAGAAATACGCAAAATTTTTATCATCAAAATAGATGAAGTGATAACACTATGCGAAACCTCTATTATCACTAATAACACTCACTTAAAAATAGAAGAAAAAACCACCCAAAGTGAGCCATACGCACACCCTATAATTTCAATAGAAAAACCATTAGAAAGCCTTCCATCTCAAAAGCAAGGGAATGATACCAAACACACAAAAAAAGCTACAATACACGCACAAAATCAAATTAATCAACTTTCACTTTTTTAAATACTTATGGCAAATGTAATTGATGTTCGGTATAACAAAAATAATGAGATTATAAAATATCAATTTTTTCAAAAGCTTGCACATAAAAAAGAAGGTAAGAAAAAACCAAAAACATTTGAAACAATAAGAAGTTATGCAAACGCAATTCACGAATATGAAGTGTCAACAAAATTCAAAGATTTTAAAAAATACACATATAACGATGCAATACAATTCAAATATTATATCTTAGATAAAAAGAATAAAAATACAGGCGAAACCATTTCGGAATCAACTTTTACACATTATTTAGGTTTCGTTTATGAGTTGTTTGCACACCTTATTGCAAATGATAAGAACTTCAAACATATTACACAAAATGATATTGATTACATCACGCCAGACCAAAACACAAGCAATATTGCAACACAACGAAGAGAGCCAAAAAGTTATTTAATAAGTGAAATACTTTCCACAATAAGAAGTATAAAAGGAAACACACCATTTGAATTAAGAGACAAGGCTATGATTAGCTTAGTTTTACTTACTGGTGCAAGAATAGAGGCAATGATGACGGCAAGAATGGATACGATATTTTATAGCAGTCAATATAAAGTGTGGATTTTTGAACAAGACCCCAAAAAAGGCGTAAATACCAAAAATAGGAAATACATTTACTCTTGTTTTGTTGGTAACACGCAAGATTTGATAAATAATATTATTATTTGGCAGGAATACTTGATAAATCAAGGTTTTGATGAAAAAGACCCTTTCTTTCCTCAAATGAATTCAACATTTACAAAAGAAGGTTTATACGCAACACAATTAAACAAAATAACAATTGAATCTGATTCTTGGGTGCGTGAAAGTGTATTTAAAAAGTCTTTTATTAAAAACGGATTGAAGTATATTAAACCGCATAATTTTAGGCATACACTTACAAGGGCAGTTAAAAAAATGCCAAACGGAGTTGAGTTTGCAATTGCACTTGCACAAAATTTTGGGCAGAAAAATGAAATGCCAGTGTTATATTCAAGTTACGGCGGAGATTACATTGCAAGGCAGGTTGAGTTGCTTTCCAACTTTCCACTGGAATAAGTTGAAAATAACAAATCATAAAATATGATAAAAAACAAAGAAGTAATGAAATTAAGATGCATAACCCATATCTTTATCTTGAAAAAAAAGAATATGCAGAAACTTGGATAAACGGTGGAAAAATTCCAATCAGGCTTGCAAGTTGTTACAGAAAAGATGAAAGAAACGGCATTTATACAACAGACGAGAATATAATTTCTTCATTTCCTGTTCCAACACGCTCGTGGGAATGGGTTTTGCAAAAAAAAGGCAATGCTAAGGATGGTGGCAATATTGATACAATAATTAGCATACACCCCTTTACAGGAGATAAGATTGAAATGAAATGGAGTGACGGCTACATTCTTTCATTTTGCACAATCAAATGCAGTAAGGTAATGCAAAAATTGGATAAAAAAATATGTGTGCAAATTAATGATATTTTTAAATTAAAAAAATGTATTGATGAGCAGATGAATTGTATTGGCGAATATCAGCGTTGTAAATATACAAAAACGCACCAACGAAACCATTTTTTAAAATCAAAAGATGACGAATGGCAACAAGAATATAGAATATTTTGGAAAGGAATCAAGCATTGCCCACGAAAGGGTTTTCATAAAGAATTTTGGGTTGATATACCAAAAAATACAGCAAGAATTTGCAAGTTATAACAAGTGCAATTCAAAATATTACAATTCCAAAAGATATTCTTTGCGAAATTAAAGACGCACTGAAAAAGTCAATTGAAGTTGAATTCAAAGAACATACTGTAATTATTGACCAATTAAATCAAGAGTTAAAAAATATCAAAACAAAAACTTATAACTGGAATTAAGATGTGCCGAGGATTTATCAATTACAAAAGAGGAGAGAATTGAAGTTCTAAAACCTCTGCGAGAAAGACAAGATGAAATTGAGGTTGAATTAAGTCAATTACAGCAAGCGGATAAGAAATTTGAAATTACTTTGGATATTATGTTAGACTTGGCATCAAAAAGTTACTCTCTATTCCAAAGTTCGAGAAATGCCGAAAAACGAGAAATTCTAAAAATCCTTTTCTCGAACTTATCTCTAAATAAGGAAAACCTTGATTATACCTTACGACAACCGTTCAATTTATTCACAAATTTGCGTGAATTTCAACAATGGAGCGGGTGAAGGGATTCGAACCCTCGGCCTCAACCTTGGCAAGGTTGCGCTCTAGCCAGCTGAGCTACACCCGCATCAAAACGCAAAAATATTCAATCATAATATTTTTTAGAATGTCAAGATTTTTTATTTGACTTAATATTTTTTTTGTGTAATGTTGCTATTCAAGTAGTGAATATTTTTTTTAAAGGAATGCAAAATAACACAGTTAGCAAGGAGGAATTGCAAAAAAGTAAGAAAGAATTAGAAGAATTGCTAAATAGTCTTCTTGAAAGTGGTAAAAATTTTGATAGTGATATTATAGAACAAATATTTGCTTTATTGGATTTCATTAATGATCAAATAGAATACGATGAATTTCAAAGTAATGCCGTAGAGCAACAACAGTCCAATTCTGGCAGTAAAGTGAACGAAAAAGATTTATATTTGCATGATGTTGAAATACAAAGAATTTATAAAGAAAATGACGGTCAGGAGGAGACGGTAGTATGTGTTGGTATAACTGGTGAAGTGGGGCTTGAGGGAATGTTTTATAATTTTGTACAAAATGATGATGAAAAATCAAAAGTGTATTTTGTAAACGAAAATGATCACTGGATAACGGTGCGTCTTCAAAAAACCAACAATGGTATAACATACCAAGTTGCCGATTCACTCCAAAGTGAAGGAGCAAAAATACGTTCAGAAAAAATTGATGAATTATTGAATTATAAAGGTATTGAAAAAAAGCCGTTTAAATCAATGATACAGGAAAATAGTTATGATTGTGGAATTTATGCAGCACTAAATGCTGTTGATATGGGTGGTTATGATGTTGAAAATAATTTGACAACCGCCAAATCAACATTTTCACAAAATAATGTTAATTTCCAAAGAAAATTTATTACAGAAGAGAGGCAGTCTGAAAGACAGTTTGAAGAAGACACAAAAAGAGCAATTGCATTAAGTAATGTAGAAATGAGTTCAAATCAACAAGGAAGTATAAATTTTGAAAATATACAATTAGATAGCTTTTCAAGTATTCAAAAACAAGATAGCAACATAAAACCACAATCAAGGTTTCAAAATGTTGCACAAGGACAGGGTGGTTGTGGTCGTCAATAATAAAACAACTTGACAATTATTTTACTCATAATAGTTTCGGTTAGTCCTTATTATAATTAATAAATTTTTTTGTAGAATATGTCAGTAGACAGGTCAAGCTATGCCATTGATAAATACCGCAATATTGGAATTATGGCACACATTGATGCCGGAAAAACAACAACAACAGAAAGAATTCTTTATTACACAGGTCGTTCACATAAAATTGGAGAAGTACACGAAGGTGCTGCAACAATGGACTGGATGGAACAAGAAAGAGAGCGTGGTATTACAATTACCTCTGCAGCAACAACATGTGCATGGAAAGATTGTCTTATTAATATTATTGATACCCCTGGGCATGTGGATTTTACAATTGAGGTAGAGCGCTCGCTTCGTGTTCTTGATGGTGCGGTTACAGTGTTTGATGGTGTTGCAGGTGTTGAGCCGCAATCTGAAACTGTGTGGAGGCAGGCAGATAAGTACTCTGTGCCGCGTATCTGCTTTGTAAATAAAATGGATAGAACTGGTGCAGATTTCTACCGTTGTGTGAGTATGATTGTGAGTCGCCTTGGTGCTAAACCGCTTGTTATGCAACTTCCGGTTGGTGCTGGTGATGAATTTGAGGGCATTATTGACCTTATGAAAATGAAATATATCGTTTGGGAAGGTGAACAACTTGGCGCTTCGTTTCAATATATTGAAATTCCTCAAAATATGAAAGCAAAAGCTGAAGAGTATCGTCAACAGTTAGTTGAAACAGCGGTAGAAGCAGATGATGATATTATGGAAAAATATCTTGGTGGTGAAGAGATTTCTGAGGAAGAGCTAAATAAATGCATTAGAAAGGGAACAATTGCATTTAATTTTGTTCCTGTTTTTTGTGGTTCTGCATTTAAAAACAAGGGTGTACAACCATTACTTGATGCAGTATGTTTATACTTACCGTCACCAATTGATATTGATGCCGTTAAAGGCGTTGATCCGCGCACTGACGCAGAAATTTCAAGAAAAAAAATAAACAGTGAACCGCTCTCAATGCTTGCATTTAAAATTGCAAATGATAAATTTGTGGGTTCTATCACATTTGTGCGTATTTATTCCGGTAAATTAGAACCGGGTGTGGAACTTCTTAACTCCGTTAAAGGCAAAAAAGAGCGTGCGGGTAGAATGCTTATTATGCACGCGAATAATAGAGAAGATGTTAAATACGCTGTTGCAGGTGATATCGTTGCACTTGCAGGTTTAAAATACACAACAACAGGTGAAACATTGTGTGACCCTAATAAACCAATAATTCTTGAAAAAATGAATTTCCCTGAACCTGTAATTGAAGTTGCAGTTGAGCCGAAATCAATTGCGGATCAAGACAAGATGTCTCTTGCTATTTCAAAACTTGTTGGAGAAGATCCGTCTCTTAGAGTTGAATCAAATGAAGAATCCGGTCAAACCGTATTAAAAGGTATGGGTGAGTTGCATTTGGAGATTATTATTGATAGAATGAAGCGTGAATTTGGTGTTGAAGCAACAATTGGTGCTCCTCAAGTTGCATATCGTGAAACCATTACCATTCCTGCTGAAATTGATTACTTGCACAAAAAGCAAACAGGTGGTTCAGGGCAGTTTGCGCGTGTTAAAATACAGTTTGAACCTGGAGAGTCTGGATCTGGTTTTGTCTTTGAAAATAAAATTTTTGGTGGCTCAATTCCAAAAGAATATATTCCTGGTGTAGAAAAAGGTCTTGAGCAAGCAATGAAAAATGGACTTATTGCTGGTAACCCGGTTATTGACTTTAAAGCAATACTTCTTGACGGTGCGTATCATGATGTAGATTCATCTGTATTAGCATTTGAAATTGCCACAAGATCTGCATTCCGTCAACTTGCACAAAAAGCTAATCCAAAAATTTTAGAACCTATTATGAAAGTTGAGGTCATTACTCCAGAGGATTACATGGGAGATATTATTGGTGATATTAACTCTCGCCGTGGGCAAATTGCAAATATGGAGGAGCGTGCAAATGCTAAAATTATTACAGCATCGGTTCCACTTTCATCAATGTTTGGTTATGTGAACACATTACGGTCAATGTCTCAAGGTAGAGCACAGTATTCAATGGTTTTTGAAAAATACTCACTTGTGCCAGATAACATCATGAAAGAACTTGCAAAAGGATTCTCATTCAAAGAAGAATAAAAAATGAAACAGATGACTTCATTTTTTGAAGTCATCAATCAATTCTAATTCTATAATATTATTTTTGCATGAATACTCTCCATTTGGCTTAATACATCTTCCGCAAATACCACCAAGCATGCAATTCATTTTGTTATAAATAAAAATTTTAGCTTTTCCACGGATCTTATCCAGAATTATATTTCTGAGATGTTCCTCTTCAATTGCAATAAAATACTCACTATTCCTATATGAAGAGTTAAGGAATTCTTCCGGAAGAAGAATTTTATGATTCTGAAAAATATTTTTTAGAATAATTTCTGCTTTTCGTGATGCTATTATTATGGCATTTCCAGAAATTTCCGGAAATGAATTGCAATTAATACCGTTAATGTGTACTTTTGTGCCATTTTGAAGTGCATGAATTAAACTTTGGGTGTTATTGTTTATATTATGTAAATATAATATGATTTCATTATTTTGAATACAAGACACCGTTAGTGCTAAAGAGTTTTCGTACATTATCTGAAACTTTAAAACATTTCCAGGTCTTATTTTTGTTGCAATTAATGGTGATCTTACTCTTATCTTGTAAAGATTGTTTGAGATACTTCCAATATCAATTGTTGGTTCTTGACACAATTCTTCAAAGTTTTTGGCAATATTTGAATTATTTGCAGTTTGAGTAATAGCAAAATTAATACCATTTTGAACACTTGCAAGTGCGTTAACAACGCTACCTGTGTATTTTGGGTTGCAGTCTCCAAAAAATGAGACATTTTGTTTGCCTATAAACTCTAAAATATGTTCTGTGTTTGGTTCTGTTCCAATTGCAATAATTAATGTTTGGCAGAGTATTTGTTTTCCATCTTTGGTTAAAATTGCAGAGATTCTGTTGTTTTGTTTCTCAATTTTGAGAATATTGATGTTTTCTATTATTTCAATACCTTCTTCCAAAGCTTTTTTGAATTCAAGGTGATTAATTTTATATGCAGAGGAATTTTTGTGATTTTTATAGTACAAAACTCTAACAATTGGGTTTTTTATACCGGTTTGCAATAAAAGTGCACGAGCTTCACACGCTGCATCAATTGCTGTTAAACCGCAACCTAAAATATACACGGGAGATTTTATAAAGTCATTTAAGTAGTTACTTTCACGATTAATATGTAAGGACATTAAAAAATCAGACGCCATCATTACGCCGTTTGTAAGTGAATAACCAGTGAAAAGGTTTTCAACATAAAAAGGTAATTTTGGTTTTGCTGAGCCAACGCAAAGTACAAGATGATTGAATCTAAAGTAGTTAAAAATATCATTATAATTTAATAAACCGCCGATTCTCGTTGAACCGATGAATTTTATATTTTTTCTTCTTAAGAGTAGACCGACGAGTAAATCTAAGTAGTTTTTATTCCATCTTACAGTAATACCATATTCCATTACTCCACCAATATTTGATGGCTTTCTTTCTTCCAAGTTTTCATTTAAAAATGGCGTTATGTCTGTTATTATATTTTCCGAAATGTATTTAATTTTTGGTGATATTTCAACGTTTAAAGCATCAATCCCAATAACTTCTGCACCTACCTTTGAAAACTCATGGCATGTAAATAATCCGGCAGGTCCAAGCCCTGCTACCATAACTGTTTTACCTATTAAGCTGTGTTTTTCTAATGGTCTAAGAGGGTTCCAAAGTAAAAAGAGGTTATAAATTTCAAGACCATACGGTATGTTAAGAATATCATTTAAAATTTGCGTTTCAATGGATTGAATGTCGACAGCTTCTTGTTTTTGAAAAATACATGCCTCTTCGCAGTTGTTACAAATTCTTCTTCCCGTTAGAATGCATAATGGGTTTTTTCTCATTATAACAGCAAGTGAAGCAATGTGTTTGTTGTGTCTTTTAAGAAAAATAGATTCGGAAATATCTTGTTTTAAAGGACATCCGGGTTTTTCTTCGTTCAAACCTTTTGAACAGCTATCTTTGTTTCTTTTATGGCAGTAAAGGCAATAGCTCAAATTCCAATCAATAAAATTTTTCGAGGGAAAATCATCTGTTAAATTAAAACCTGTGCGTACTTTTTGTTTTTTTGCTGTAATGATATCATTATCAATCGATAAAAAATTGTCTTTTTCAGCAATGCTTTGTGGAAGATTGAAAGCAGT
>Ga0222713_10006107_pt1 | contig 11524 bp, 10 predicted proteins | sample C33_649DmetaG_FD_165061 | JGI IMG/M metagenome (GOLD analysis project Ga0222713, IMG submission 165061) | Estuarine water microbial communities from San Francisco Bay, California, United States - C33_649D | ecosystem: Environmental > Aquatic > Marine > Unclassified | place: USA: California... | reverse complement strand
CATCAACCCAATTTTCCTGGACTAGCTTGACAGTTTCAAGAAGTTGGACTGCTGTGATATCATCTTTTGTGACAACATCATCTGACATTTGTATTAAAAAGTTTATAACTTCGTCTGTTCCATTGGCGCTCCATACAGACTTTTGAACAGCAGCAGGATTGTGTAACTTATAGTGTTGTACTGGTGCTTCCATAGCATTGCTTTGGACTCTACGAATGTATTTCTTAGAATGACTAGGATGAACTCCAGAACTAGTGCCGAGCAAGCAAGAAGCTGTGCCTTCTGGCTTAACACAAGTAGTTCTTGATGCTATATTTATGCCAATTTTATTAGCTATTCTTTCATTTACAGAAAGAACTAACTGTGCCATTTCCCTCAAATTGTTTTTATCCAAAGTAACCTTGGGATGATCCATAATTCCTGTAATTGAAACACCCAGGAGAGCCTCTCTTCTGATAATGTTTTCACTTACCGGACCAAGATAAGCAAAGTCAGTATACCCTGCCTGTAAGGTTCCAAGAACGGCAGCTACTTCTGCACCAAGGGCAAAATTTAGTTTGCTAGTCAAGAGTGAGCCGTTGATTGTTGACAAGTTACAAGCTTGCCATCCAGAGTTTCCTTTCTCGTCATATGCATATAGTCCAATTTCAACACAAGGATTATACAAAGCCTCTGAATTATCTGCCCAAATCAATCCTGGTTCACCAAACTGTCTTGTTGATTCAAATAATCTATGATACGTATCTCTAGAAGTTGAATCTTTTATAAGTAATGCGCTGTTATTACTTCTTGCTCTTTGAGGATTTGTATAATACCAATCCCCTATTTTAGCATTCAGCATATCTATATCATCTGGAGAGAAGATGCAAAGAGTTGCGCTTCTTCTAACTCCGCCAGATAAAACAGCATCGCTAGAATGCATTATGATATCATATGCATCAATTGAACGAAGTCTTCGTCTTCCAGACTCTAAACATGAGTCAAGTAGTATTTGAATTTTTGCCAAGCACGATGCCAAACCATCGGGTCCAGGGGCTCTTCCTACGCCATAGCTAAGCATAGAGCCTTTTGGCCTGATTTTGCTGAAATCAAAGTTTATTCTCTTGCCATAGAATGATGAAAACTCATCATGCGGCAAATACGATGCGATAAGAACACCAAGAGCATCAGCCCATCCTTCTATACTATCATCTACTTGATAAATTACAGCATTATCAAAATCTTTGATGCTGTTTAAACCTGAATGGAATTCAGGCAGCTTATTAATATGGTGAGTTTGTACGCTAAAACCAGTACCGCAACCACAAAGCAACAACCAAAATGTTTCCTGAAACACTCTTGGCCTATCAATATACGAACTTATACAGTTGTATATTCTTGCATTCTTTTTAAGAATTGGCTCTCCACCAAACTGAAGCGCTCTTTGTGAACCAAGAGCAACTTTATTATGGACATGAGAGAATGCCCACTCTATCTCATCCTTTACCATAGGATATTTTACTATATGCATGTTTTTAACACGCTCTACAGCTTCAGACCAAGTCTCTCGCCTGTTCTTTTCTGTGTTAAATCTTGCATATCTGGAGACGAAGGTATAGTCGCTTAAAGCTTGGAGTGACATATGAGCCTCTTTATAATTTTTTGTTGGGACTAGTATCTAGACCTGAGTTTAAAATTTTACACAAAAATTTTTTTGATTCAAGATAAACAACTATTTTTGCAAAGAAGTAATACCATTTTTTAAAACCAAATTCACTGTATCACAGCCATTTAATTCATCTAAAAGATCATGATTATGAGTAATTAAGAAAACCTGCTTGTCTCGTGAAAGCTCCTGAATCATTCCTATAATTCCATTCACTCCCTGCACGTCTATATTTGATGTAACTTCATCTAAAAACACCAAGCTTAAATTTTTACCTGAATTAATTGACATGATGTGTGCAAAAGCCTGACTAAGAGCCAAATTGACCCTTCCTTTTTGTCCATTACTCAAGGCATAGTATTTTATATCGTTAGAAAAGTCAGGGCCTTTTGTAATTGTCTCATTAAATTCATTATCAAAACTAATACGCATATTTCCTTCAATCAAAAAATCCATCCAATAATTTATATTGTTGTTCAAAGCAGGGACAATCTCATCTATTACATACTTTCTTATTCCCGAATCACCAAATGCCTGTATCCAATACTCATAATATTCATTTAGGCTATAAAGATTTGAAATTTCAGATTTGACTTCCTGTGCCTTATTAACGGACTCTCCTAATTTTTTTATTGCTTCAGTTATCAAATTGTCATATGGAGTAGGACCAGAAATTTCTATATTTTTGGCAGCTATTTGCTCGTTAGCAGCTTCTATTTTTGCTTTGTAAGAAGCCACTTGACCTTCAGTATCTGGCTTGGGCATTTTTTCAATATTTTCTATCTCTTTAAGTGCGCTGTTTCTATCAGTAGCAAGTTTTGATATTGCTAAGCGTAATTTTTTAATTTGTTGATCAGTCTCTGTAGCTTCGCTGGACTTTGTGTTGAAGTCCTGTGTTAGATTTGTAATTTCGCTATCTAATGTTATTATGCTGTTGTCCAAATCTTTTAGTTCTGCATTGTGTGCATTTAATACATCGGAATAATTTTCTGTGCTAATTACAGAGTGACAATGTCCACATTTTACTCCAGCCTCTAAGCTCGTTAATTTTTTTATACCATTTAATAAGACCGACTTTTGCTTGTTAAGACTGGATAAATCAGTTTTTTTTGAATTTAAATTAAACTCAACTTCATTTTTAACTTTGTTTTTTTCATCGAATGCCTCTATCAACATTGAAATTTTTGTATCCGCTTTTTGAACTAGCTGATCAATATCACTTATTTTTTTATTCAATTCTGTTTTCTTAAGTTGGGCTTCTTCATATGCTTTTAGTGCAGAATCATTTTGTAAAATATTTGCAATTTGCTTTTCGAGCAAACTCTTGGCTGCTTCTAGTTTTTTTATTTCATCCTCTTTATTTTTCTTCCAAATAGTCACAGATTGCTCTAAAGATGTTATAGATGAACGAGTATCTTCTACAACCTTTTCAGCATATTGAGAATCTCTTTCCCTTACTTTAACAAGGTCTTTGTGCTCTTTATATAATTTTTTTGCATTGTCGCTATAAGTCCTATACTTTTCTAATGATAGTAGGTTCTCCACGATATTTCTTTTTTCTGAAGCATCGCATTCTAGAAAAGAAGATGTGTTATCGTCAGTAAAGACCCCAATATTTACAAACACTTCATAAGTTAATCCTAATATATTTTCAATCTCTTTTTGAGTTGCTGGCATCCCACCTAAAGTAATCTCGGTTTCTGAATCCCACTTTAGCTCAGAGCTTTTCCAAAGCCTAAGACTGTCTGGTTTACGAGTTCTTACAACTCTGTAATTGTCCCATGTGATTTCAACTTCAAGATTTTTGCCAGTAGAAGAATTTATGATATCCTTCTGATTAAGCTTTTTTGGATTTTTGACTGTCTTGCCATAAAGACCATATACCAATGCATCTATTATTGAACTCTTTCCTATCCCATTTGATGAATGCTTTTCATCAGTCTCCTCGTTGCCAACATCCAAGTTCTTCCCTTTAATAAGTACTATGTTTCCATAGTCATTGAAAGCAATTTGTATTCCTTCTTTGCCATAGCAGAAGAAATTTTTGGCTTTTAAAGTTCTGAAATTAATCTTTTTCATTTTTACTCTGCACTCTCATACTCTGCTATTCTTTTTCCAAGACCTATCAAAATGTCTTTTTCAAGATGATCTACATGAACTTGCTCGACATACTTCTCAATAATTTTATTTTCATCAGCAAGCACGAGTTTTGCATCATTAATCACATGGTCAGAAACTTCTTTTGACTTAGTTTTAAGCTTAACAGAATCGATGCCAAGATTGCTTATTTTATCTTCAAGATTTTTTTTATTTTCAGTTGACAAGTCTCCTTTTGTAACAATACAAACAAAAGACTTTTCAAGTTCTTCTCTTGAGTAAGAATCAAGATTTTCCTCATCAATATAATAATGCTTAGGACTAAAGTCATTTTTGATGTACTCTTGTGTGTTTTTATTTGTATCAAGTATTATGATGTGCTTGTCTTCTCCTGCTTCGCCAAATGATAATTGAAGCGGACTTCCAATATACTCTACATTTTTTGCAAGTTTTTGAGCACCATGATAATGTCCAAAATATGCATGTTTGTATTCTTTAAATATTGATCTGTCTACTTTTACCATATCACCATCGTGTTCTACCGAAACATCAGCGACAGAACCAGCAGAGTTTAATTTTGCCCCATCTATAGAAAGATGTCCTAATAAATATTTGCTACTTCTATCTTCCATAGGAAGCTTTTGTAAATCTTCAAATGGGTTGTGTGTGTATGGAAGAAAATGCCATGTACTTCCAGATATGCTTATCTCTTTTGGTTCAATTACTGTGGTAAAATTGTTAAGACTACCAAATGGATATATTGAATTTACACTCCAACTATTAGAAAACCACATATCGTGATTTCCTAACAAAAGGTAGGTTCTGAAGTTACAATTTTTGTAGTTTTCTAATATTTTAAATACTTCAGTATATGTAAATGAATCAATCTTTTGGCGTTCGTGCAGTAGATCTCCACCAAAAAGCACAGCATCTACTTGTTTTTCAACTGCTTGATCAAACACCCAACGTAAAGCTTTTAAACAATCTAAAAGCCTTTCGTGTTTTCTTTTGTGAGGGTGTACATGAATATCTGAGAAAAGAAGAATTTTTGCCATGCATGAATTATAAACAACTCAAACGTTGAATCAATTGTTTTTACTTCTTGAGTAAATCGTTTTGTTCTTTTCTTTCATTCCAATATTTTTTTTCTAAAGCCCAGACATTATTAATTTTTATATTAGCCGCTGAGACTGTTGGTGTTGCACCGCCTAGTCCTCCTCCTAAGTCTGTACCGCCGGGTGGAGCTAAAGAACCTAAATCAGGAGTCGCTCCACCGGGAGGAGCCATTCCTCCTCCAAGACCACCAGCAGGCGGTGCCCCTCCTAAACCACCTCCAGCAGCAGGAGGAGGAGCAGCAGCAGCAGGACCGCCAGCAGGAGGAGCAGCACCAGCAGGAGCGGGCGCATCAGCTTCAGTTAATAATGTTTCTAAGTATTGTTGAAATGTAATCACAATTTATTTATGAAGATCATAAATAATTTATGATAAATTTCAACGAGTGGAAAAATTTGCATGAAGAAGTTGTCTCTGGTAGCGTGCCTCCAGCAACTCCAATTACTCCAAAAGTCTCTGCTGATACATCTGGCCCAGTATTATCTCCACAAGATGTAAAGCCTTTGGCTGTAACGCCTAAGATCAAACCTTGGAAGGCTGGCAAAGAGCAGATTATGAAGTATTGGAAAGGATTAGCCGCTAATCTTCCTGTAATACTTAAACCTATTGAGTATGATCATGAGGGTACAACAATTCAAGAAGATGGCATTAGAATTACTGGTAGTAAAGAATTTATAACTAGTGTTCTTTCAAGATTGAAAGACTTTATTGCATTTGAGAATCCAAACGAGAAATTAGTTGTTTCTTATAGACAATCTCCAAAAAGTTTCATTAAAGGAAATAGAAATAGCTATAGTTTTTACTTGCAGGTCAAAGATAGAGGAAAAAGTTAGATTATTGTTATCGTTTCATAAGTTTCTTTTTTTACAAGCACTTCCTTAGTTCTAACAATGGTTTCATCTACTTTTTTTGTGAATTTTTTCTGTTTTTCTTCCATACTTTGCAACTTTTCCTCTAAACTCCCGATAATTTTCACTACTTCCGCAATTTTCTCGTTGTACATTTTTCCCTCAATAAGTAAAAACAAAAAGGCATTGTATTTAGAATCTTTTAAGGTAAATTTAGATACATTCGGTATTTTTATTTAAGGAGACTATTTTGTCTGATATAAACCTAACAGATGAGCAAAAAAAAGCTATAGACTATGTAATAAAAAATATAAAGACTCAGCAAATTATAAGTATTGGAGGCTTTGCTGGCACGGGCAAAAGCACTTGTCTAAAATTCCTATCAGACAAATTTAAAAACTATGCTGTTTGCGCCTTCACAGGAAAAGCATGTAATGTACTTAGAAAAAAAGGGATTGTTAAGGCAGAAACAATCCACAGCACAATTTACGATTGCAAACTCGATCATAAAAACAAACCAATATTCGATTTGAAAAAGAAATATTCTTTAGGCATCGACGGCTTTCTAGTTGATGAAGCCAGCATGATCAGCGAAGAAATATTTGAAAATTTATTGTATTTTGGAATTCCTATTGTCTTCATAGGAGATCATGGTCAACTTGAGCCAGTAGGCACAAATTTCAATATTATGAAAAAGCCTGATATTACTTTGGAAACAATTCACAGAAATGCTAACACAGTTGCTAGATTTGCAGATTTCTTAAGAAAGGGCAGCTCTGCTACTTCTTATAAAGACAACGATAAATCTGTAATCGTAAAGCCAAAAAATAAAATTACTATAGAAGAGCTTGCTAATGCGGATCAAATAATTTGTGCTTACAACCGTACAAGGTTGCAAGTTAATAGCACAATACGAAAACATTTGGGATATACAAAACCCATTCATGTTGGAGAGAAAATAATTTGCTTGAAAAACAACAAAAATCTTGATATATTCAATGGAATGCAAGCCACTGTTGACTCTGTTTCTGGGAAAAAGATCAAGTTTAAAAATGATCGTGGGAAAAAATACGAACTTATTATCGATACTAAACAGTTTGGAAATCCACAGTTGCTAGATGACGCTCATTCTAATAACGAAGTAGGATACTTCGATTATGGCTATGCTATAACATGTCACAAAGCACAAGGTGATGAATGGGAGAAAGTTCTTGTTTTAGAAGAAAAATGTGATCTTTGGGAACATAAAAGATGGACATATACTGCCGCAAGCCGGTCTAAAGAATCACTTATATGGGGAAGTGCATAAATGGCGAAAATTATATTAAGTAATGATATAAGCACAATACAAACAGATAATCAAGAATTAATTAAATTTCTTTTTGATTCTCTTAGGTTTAGAGATAGAGCTTATTTTCATAATCCAAGATATAAAGCAAAACTATGGGACGGCTATACTAATTTTTTTAATAAAAATAATGGCAAGTTTCTTACAGGTCTCTTGCCAGAAGTTTATGGTGTTTGCAAACATATGAATGAGCCTGTAGAATTTGTGGACAATAGAACTAAATTTGAATTTGCAATCAAAAATATTGATAAAGATTTTCTTAAACCTTATGTGCCAAATGGATCCCCGATTATTACTTTGGAAGACTATCAAGTTGAACTTGTCAATCAATCTATAAAGAACAAACGAGGAATTATATTTGCCCCAACTTCTGCTGGAAAAGCTCAACCATTACATAGTTTAGTTGTTACTCCAAGTGGTTTTGTAAGGATGGGAGATTTAAAAGTTGGTGATTTAGTATGTACTCCTCATGGCGGTAGTGCCCCCATTCTAGCAATTCACAAGCAAGGAAAAAAGAAAATTGTAAAAGTTGTGTTTTCAAACGGTGATTTTGTTGAATGCTGCGAAGATCACCTTTGGAAAGTCAACGCTTTATATGATCAGTGGAACGGTAAAATTTTGACTACAAAAGAAATAAGCAAAAGAATTAAATGCCCAAATGGTTCTAATAGATTTAATATTGAAACTCCAACGCACGTTGATTTTAAAGAAAAACCAATTTTAATTAACCCTTACTTCATGGGAATTTTACTGGGCGACGGTAGTTTTAGAAGACCTAACAGCATAAGTGTTACCATTTCTAGAAATGATATTGTAGAATTTTGCCGCAAAACATTGAATAATAAATACCATTTAATAAAAAGAAATGGTAAAAAATATCATTACGAAATTTGTGGTAAAAATAAAATTAAAAAATTTGAGCATATTTACAATGCGGAAATCAAAAGATTAGAATTAGATTGTAAATTTAGTTATGAAAAACACATTCCACAAGAGTATTTAATTAATTCTTATGAGAATAGGTTGGATTTGTTGCGGGGAATGATGGATTCTGATGGGTACATTTCAGCAAGAGGAATGCTTTCCTATGTTACAACATCTGAGCAAATGCATAAAGATTTCGTATTTTTAGTAAACAGTCTTGGTGGAATTTGCAGAGTCACTCAAAAAAGGAAATGGTTTACGCACAAAGGTATTAAAAAACAAGGAAGATTGGCATACAACATCGCATTCACTATGCCTGAAAAAGTATGTCCAGTACGCTGCGAATACAAAAAAGATCGATATACCAAGTTTAGAACTAGGAATAAAAACAGAACAATTAGTTCTGTTGAATACGTAGGCAAAATGGAATGCCAATGCATTGAAATTGATCATCCCGATCATTTGTATGTTACTGACAATTTTGTTGTGACACACAATAGTTTAACAATGCTATCAATATTAAAGTCCTTACCACCAAAAACTAAGACTTTAGTATTGCAAAATAGAAAATCTCTTGCATCACAGAACTATGATGAGTATGTTAAGTGGGGACTGCCTAATGTCGGCAGAATTTGGCAAGGTTTTAATGAGCCTAACGATTTCACTGTAGCCACAGTACAATCGGTGGAAAAAGCTGAACATATTTTAAGTGATATTCAAGTTTTGCTTGTTGATGAAATACACGACATGATGTCTGCTGCACCTAAAAATGTTTACAGAAAGCTTAAAAAATGCAGCGTAAGAATTGCTGTAAGTGCCACACCTTTCAAACATGGAGAAAAAGATAAAATCCAAAAGTTTTATGTCAAAGGATTTTTTGGACCTGTTTTCAGAATTAACTCCGCAGACGGAGGAATATTAACAACAAAAGAATTGCAAGAAAGAGGCAGACTATCAAAAAGTAAATGTATTTTCCACACAATAAAGACTCCTAGCCTCGATTATGAAATATATCTTGATGCTGTAACAAAAGGATTGGTTGAGAATGATGAATTTCACCAAAAAGTTGTACAGCTTACTATGGACATGAAAGGAAGAACATTAATTCTTGTTGAAAGGATTGCTCATGGAGATAGTTTAAAAAATTTAATTCCTCATGCTTATTGGGTAAGAGGACAAGACAATAATGATACAAGAAAAGAAGTTATAGACAAATTACAAAAATCAGAGAATTGTGTCGCTATTGCTACTCAAGGTATATTTAACACAGGCATTAACGTATTTGTACATAATTTAATTAATGCAGCGGGAGGTCAGGCTGATCATCTTATTATACAAAGAATGGGTAGAGGATTAAGAACAGCAAAAGACAAAGATATTTTGAACTATCATGATTTTGTTTTTGATATCAATCCTTACTTATACAAACATAGCAAGAAAAGAATAAAAATACTAAAAGATCAAGGCCATGATGTTGAAGTAATTAATTAGATATCTTGAGACATATCTCTTACTAGTCTTGAAAGTGTGCAATTCATGCTTGAAAAGCAATCAAGAATGTTACTTTTTATATTTGCATCTAACTTATTAAATATTTGACTTCCAACTATGTATTTCTTTATTTTTTCAACATCATCTTTTTTATTTTTATAAACATCAGACAGTCTGATGCTATCAATGTTTTTAGCATCTAGTCCCTTGATACTTTGTAAAAAACTAAGAAATTTAGTCTTTTCATCCTTGTACTGAGTAGCTTCTAGCCAATTTTTAAATGTAGACATTATAAATATATTTATGTCTAAAAACAATTATTTCAAAGAATGGCTTGGAAAGTCTCCTGAAAAACTATATGGATTCACCAAAGATTATTCTATATCTGATAAAAAGGTATCACAAATATACGAACTTGAGCCTATGGAGCCAATTAAAGTATCAGATATTATGAAGGAGCTTTTACAACTTGGTAAAGTAGGAACAAAATCTCCAAATAGATTATTTGAGAACAAAATAGTTTATGATTCTCCAGATGATGTCGGCAATTTAACAGTAGAAGTATCACCTTTTGGATCACTTAAAATAATAATACGCAAATCTCTTAAGAATCTAACTGGCGAAGTTACAAATATATGTAAAAAAGTTCTACCTCTTATAAATGATTATAATCATGTAGGACCGACAGATCATCAAGAAGAGTTTAATATTGCGAACTCAGTAAATAGATTTTTGACAAGTCTTGATTCAAAAGGTACAGATACCGCAAGAAATGACTACGATGGATTAAGAACTCTTACATTACAAATGGGTAGTGCAGCTAAAAAAATGCATCCTAAAGTCATGATTTATAACGGGATCGTTGAAAATACAAAAAACTACTATACAATTTATTTTTCTTATAGTGGACAAGGTGTGGAAGCACCATCAGCTAACAGAGCAGAGCAATTTAACATAAATTTATCATATTCGGATAAAACCGGACTAATACGTTGTTGGGGCAACGAAATTTTAAGCCCTACTAAACAACACCTATGGAGATTGCAACCTAGCGAGTGGGACGAATACTTTACACCTAGTCAATCTAGTTCCGAGATTATAGATTGTATTCAGTCGGCTTTCATGACTTACTAATTTCCCAAGAAAAATATTTTTCATATATTTCATAAACTTTTCCCATGTCGTATTCATCATATTTTTTAACATTGGATAAATCTTTCAAGTCATCGATTAGTTCTGCATCTAGTTGATTTATCCATTTGGATACCTTGATATACAGCGGGCTTATCTTTTTGAGTATAACATACTTAAGAATTTCATCTCGTTTCAGTACAAATTTTTGTAATGTCTTTTCATCGCCTAAGAGGTTGTTTATTACTTTTTGAGTTTTCTCAAACTCATGTGTTAGATTACTATCAACAACCTTATAAGTAATTTTAGATGTATTGTTTTTAACAGCCACTATTTTCTTCCAAACTAACCATCTTTTATAAGATTGTTCACCATGAAGACAGTTAGCCTCTACCACAACTGGTTTGCCATCATTCTGTATCTTCTTTAATACTTCTAATTGTGCTCTCATATACAAAACATATTGGAACCCTTTGAACTTATCTTTTTTCTCTCTCACAAACTTGAGAATATTTTTAAATAAATATGATTTTCTTATGTCCCCTTTTCTTCCTCCAACGGGTTGGTGTCGATAATCAGGAAATATTTTTGCTCTGAGTTCCAACCACCAACAGGTGAGGGCATAAGCAAGAGTTTCTTCTTGTGAATAGCCAAGTTCCATAGGTATTTGAGGATCGTATTTCATTTTTACCATTTTACCACTTTTTTATTTTTGCTCAAGACGCTAAAATAATTCTGTCAGCTTGATTGGTGAAGTGTCTACCAATAAATCTGATATCAATTATAAGTATGTTTATTTATAATTGATTATAAAACCAGTTGGGGCGGTACCCTCCTGCTCGACCTGTTGAGAAATACGGGATCTCAACAACCAACTCCAGATGAGGTAAGCCTTATCCGCCAAAAGGCAGGCAGTTGAACTTAAAC
>Ga0222713_10006104_pt1 | contig 11527 bp, 11 predicted proteins | sample C33_649DmetaG_FD_165061 | JGI IMG/M metagenome (GOLD analysis project Ga0222713, IMG submission 165061) | Estuarine water microbial communities from San Francisco Bay, California, United States - C33_649D | ecosystem: Environmental > Aquatic > Marine > Unclassified | place: USA: California... | reverse complement strand
AGCGATTGCACGGCCGCCGGCAACGGCGGTACTTCGCGGACAAGGTTGCGCGCCGCGACCGTAACCCGTCCCGCCGCGGCATCCACCTCGATGGCATCGCCGCCGGCCACTCCAGCAAGATCACACTCGATCAGCGGCAGGCCGTTGTTGATAGCGTTGCGAAAAAACTGGCGACCAAACGACGGCGCGACGATCGCGGCGACCCCCATCAGGTGCATGATGTGGATCGCCTGCTCGCGCGACGAATTGATACCGAAATTTTTCCCGGCAACGATGACGTCGCCCTTGTTGAATGCCTTGGCAAAACCCGGCGAGAGCTGGTCGAAAGCCACCTTCGCGATGTAGGCAGCATCTTTGCCCGGCAGGTACTTGCTGGAACAGTGGATGTCGGTGTTGATTTCCTCGCCCAGCACCCGCGCACAGCCCTTGATGATTTTCATGCCGCCGCCCTCCAATCACCCCCGGCCACGGTGCGCGCATCAGTCACTTTCCCGGTCAGTGCGGAGGCCGCCACGGTCGCCGCCGAGCCAATCCAGATTTCCGAATCCGGATTGCCCAGGCGTCCCTTGAAGTTGCGGTTGGCGCTGGAGATGACGACCTGTTGGTCACCGGCGATGTAATGGCCGGTGATGTTGACGCAGGTGCCGCAGCCCGCGGCTTCCACCGACGCGCCGGCCGCGGTCAGTATCTCGAACAGGCCTTCACGCATCGCTGCAAGATAGATGGCACGTGATGCCGGGGTCACGATCATGCGCACGCCCTTCGCGAGTTTCTTTCCCTTCAGTATTGCTGCGGCCTGGCGGATGTCGTCGAGCCGGCCGTTGGTGCAGGTGCCTATCAGTGCTACCTGGATTTTCTGATTGGCCACTTCGGGCACGCCGACCACGTCGTCGATGTGGTGCTGGCGCGCCACCTGCGGCGGCAACTGCGCAGTGTCGATGACGATGCGCTGCACGTATTTGGCATCGGCGTCGGCCTTTACCGGTTTCGGCGTTGCCGCGCCGTGCGCCTTCAGCCAGGCAATGGTTTTTCCATCCGCTTCCAGCAGTGCCGCCTTGGCCCCCAGTTCGGCGGCATGGTTGGACAACGTCATGCGGTCATCGATGTTCATCGCCGCGACGCCACTGCCGACATACTCTAGCGCGCGGTAATTGGCGCCCTCGGCGCCGAGCTGCTTGAGCATGGTCAAAGTCACGTCCTTGGCCCATACGCCGGGCTGCAGCGCACCCTGCAACTCGATGCGGATGGTTTCAGGCACGCGAAACCACAGCTTGCCGGTGAGCATCACCGCCGATACGTCTGTCCCTTCGACGCCGGTGCCGAAGGCATTGAAGGCCCCGTAGGTCGTTGAGTGGGTATCGGTGCCGACAACAAGGTCGCCGCAGGTGAAATGGCCGCCTTCGGGAAGCACCTGGTGGCAGATGCCGTCGCCGACGTCATACAGCGGCGAACCATGGCGGTCTGCAAATTCACGCATGGCAACATGGGTATTGGCGGCCTCCATGTTAGGCGGTGGTGAATAGTGATCGAGCACCAGCGCGGTGCGTTTGACATGCGGCAACCGGAAATCGGTCTTTCCGGCACCCAGCTTCTCAATCATTTTCAGCGCGTTTCCCGCGCGCGCATCGTGGATCATCGAGAAGTCGACATCGGCGACGACGATTTCGCCGGCAACGGCCGGCTTGCCATGCGCGTGCTGGCCGAGAATCTTCTCGGCTATGGTGTGGCCCATCGGAACGTGTCCTCCAGAGGATGGCCGCAGGATCGCAGCACGGCCAAAACGTAACTTTATCTCAAGCGTGCAGCGACAGGCCGGGATTGTTCACGATATGAGCGAATACCAATTCACCCCTTGATGGCATTCAGGCGCCGGCAGGCATCGAGAAACAAATGGCCGTCAGTACCCAGCACCATTGCCTGAACGCCTCGCGCCCTTACCGTGCGTCCATATTCCGGGTCCGGACGGTTTCCGATCGAAGTCATCACGTATTTGCCATGGCGACCCGCGGCGTCCGACACCTTCTGCAGCGCCTCGGCCATGCGCGGATCGTCAAAAGTGGCGTGCGGCACGCCCAGCGCGATCGACAGATCGGTCGGCCCGATGAAGAAGACATCCAGCCCCGGTGTTGCCGCCAGGGCATCGAAATCCTTCAGCGTCTGTGCATCCTCGATCAGCGGTATGACCATGACGTCGTCATTGGCCGCACGCACATGCCCGTCCCAGTCGCCTGGTGCGTAACCGGCGGAACGCACTATGGTGCAGACACCACGGCTACCCTGCGGTGGATAGCTCGCCGCATCGAGCACGCGCAGGCAGCTTTCGCGGGTCGCATGCGGCACCACGATGCCGGCCGCGCCCAGGTTCATCAGCTTGACGATCAGCGCATGCCCCACTTCCGGCACCCGCACCAGCGGCGTGATGCCCGCGGCATCGGCGGCACGGATCACGTGAGCGCAGCGGTCGAGGTCGAGGGCACTGTGCTCCATGTCGATGATGACGAAATCGACGCCGGCGGCAGCCGCCAGTTCGGTGATCATCGGACTGCCGGTAAAAAGGATGATGCCGGTGACCGTTTCGCCGCGCGCCAGCGCAGCGCGTATCGGATTTGCCATGAGGGTGAGGAATCCCGCGCGATGGGTGACCAGAGGCGTGGAGATTACTCCGCGCCCGCCGGCACCACAAGGCAGGCTGACGGTGCCCGGAAAACGTATTCATGAGCGCAATTCGGATATCATCCCGCCTCTCATGGCCGCCCAGTCAACGTCGCTCACCGCGGAAGTCGCCCGCTTCGTCACCGGCGTCAAACCCGCACGAATCCCGCGCGCTGTCATGCACCTCGGCAAGCGCTCCATCCTCGACGGGCTGGGACTGGCACTGGCCGGCAATGCCGCCGAATCGGGCCACGTGATGCGCGCCTATCTGAAAACCCTGGGCGTGCCGCTCAACCGCGGCGCCACGGTAATCGGCACTGCGCTGAAAGTGCCGCCACGGTTCGCCGCATTCGCCAACGGCGTGGCGATCCATGCCGACGATTACGACGACACCCAGCTCGCCGTTGCCAGGGACCGCGTCTACGGCCTGCTCACACATCCGACGGCGCCAGCGCTGCCTGCCGTGCTTGCACTCGCCGAACGCGACAACCGTTCCGGGCTCGACCTGCTGACCGCCTACCAGGTCGCAGTCGAAGTCGAGACCAAGCTCGCCGAAGCGATCAACCCGCGGCATTACGCCGACGGCTTTCATTCAACGGCCACCTTCGGCGCGATCGGCGCCGCCGCCGGCGCGGCACGACTGCTCGGGCTCGATGCTGCGCAGACCGCGCAAGTGCTGAGCCTGGGTGCCAGCCAGGCCGCCGGTCTGCGCGAAAACTTCGGCACCATGACCAAGCCCTTCCACCCCGGTCGCTCCGCAGAATCCGGCATCGTGGCTGCTGAATTGATCGGGCTGGGCTGGACCGCCGCGCCCGACGCGCTGGAAGCGAAGCGGGGATTCTTCAACGCCGCCGGCGGCGGCTGGGATCCCGCCGCGATCCACGGCAAGCTCGGCAAACCGTGGACCTTCGCGATGCCCGGCGTGTCGATCAAGCCGCATCCCAGCGGTTCACTGACCCACCCCGGCATGGGTGCAATGCTCGACCTGATCCTGCGCCACGACATCCGTCCCGCGCAGGTGGCCAAAGTCCATGTCGGCACCAACCGCCACATGCCGAACACGCTGATCCACCGCCGTCCGCGCAACGAGCTGCAGGCCAAGTTCAGCATGGAATTCTGCATGGCGATTCTGCTGCTCGAACGCAAGGCCGGCCTCGCCCAGTTCACCGATGCCGTGGTCCGCCGCGCTGACGTGCAGCGCATGATCGGCAGGATCGATTTCGGCGTGCATCCCGAGGCCGAAGCCGCCGGTTATGAGAAAATGACCACCATCATCGACGTCGATCTCGTCGATGGCCGCCGCATCAGCGGACGCGCCGATTTTGGCAAAGGCAGTCCGGCGAACCCGATGAGCGATGAGGAAGTCGCCGCCAAATTCCGTGAATGCGCGGCATGGGGCGACCTGTCAGCCACAGCCGCGGAACGCATCATCGATCAGGTGTTTGAGCTGGAAAAATTGCCGCGGATACGTGAACTGACCCGGCTGCTCGCCGCGCAGCAAAACTGCACGGGCCGCGAAAAAGTAACATAACATATTGATTATAGAATACATTATGAACACCCTGCCTCGTATCGGATTCATGCTCGGCGACGTCACCGGGATCGGCCCGGAAATCGCCGCCAAGCTGCTGGCCTCCGGCAAACCGGCGAAAACCGCCAACGTCGTCATCATCGGCGACCGCCGCGTGCTCGAACTCGGCGCACGCAATGCCGGCGTCCAAGTGCCGCACACAGTGGTCGCCTCGATCGACGACGTCACGTTCCCGCGCAACGACTATCCGCTGATCGATCTCGGCAACGTCGATCCCAATAAATTCCCGCAAGGCAAATCGTCCGATGAATCCGGCAAACTCTGCGGCGACACGCTGAAATTCATGATCGACCTTGCGCTTGCCGGCAAGCTCGACGGCATCTGCTTCGCGCCGCTGAACAAGGGCGCAATGAACCGCGGCGGCTGGAAATTCAACGACGAGCACCAGATGTTCGCCCACCTCACTGCACACAGCGACTTTTTCGGCGAGATGAACGTCATCGAGCAATTCAGCACCTTCCGCGTCACCTCGCATGTGGCATTGCGCGAAGCGGTGAACATGATTTCCGCGGAACGCATCGGCGCCGCTGTCAACCTGGCCAACGATTCGCTGCGCGCAGCCGGCGTGGCGCAGCCGCGCATCGGTGTCGCCGCGCTCAACCCGCACAACGGCGAGAACGGCCTGTTCGGCGACGAGGAAATCCGCATCATCCGCCCCGCCGTCGACACACTGCGCGCCGGCGGCATCCAGTGCACGGGACCGATATCCTCGGACGTGATCTTCCTCAAGGCACTGAAAGGCGACTACGACGGCGTGGTGATGATGTACCATGACCAGGGCCAGATCGCGACCAAGCTGCTCGGCTTCAACAAGGGCGTCACCGTCACCGCCGGCCTGAAAACGGTATTCACCACGCCGGCACACGGCACCGCCTATGACATCGTCGGCCAGGGCAAGGCCGATCCCGGCGCAATGGAACATGCATTCACGCTGGCGGCAAAACTCGCCGCCGGCCGCAAATCACAAAAGACTGCCGCACGTACGGCAGCCTAGCTCAGCCCCACAAATACATTTGAGGAAAAACATGAACACGCGAATGATCCTGCGTCTGCTGCCCTGTGCCCTGCTGGCTGCATTCGCCACCCAGGGCATGTCCGCCGAATGGCAGCCGAACAAACCGATCCGCATGCTGGTGGGCTTCGCGCCCGGCGGCGGCACCGACACCACCGCCCGCGCCATGGGCAGCAAGCTGAGCGAACGCCTCGGTCAGCAGGTCATCATCGACAATCGCCCCGGCGCCGCGGGCAACATCGCCACCGACCTGACTGCGAAGGCCAATCCCGACGGCCATACCATCCTGATGGGAACCATTGCCGCACTGGCGATCAACCCGTCTCTGTACAAGAAACTGCCGTTCGATCCGCTGAAAGACGTGATACCGGTAACCCGTGCCGTCGATTCCACCAACATCCTCGTCGTGCACCCCACCGTTACCGCGAAGAATGTGAAGGAACTGGTCGCACTGGCCAAGAGCAAGCCGCTCAATGGCGGTTCGTCCGGCGTCGGCGGCGCCGGCCACCTGGCGCTGGAGCTGTTCAATCTCCAGGCCGGGACCAAGATCGTACACGTGGCCTACAAAGGCGGCGGACCGGCGATGGTCGACCTGCTCGGCGGCAACATCAACCTGATCTTCGCGACTGCCGCGAGCTCGGTGCCGCACATCAACTCCGGCAAGATCCGCGCGCTGGCCGTCACCACCGCCAAGCGCTCCGGACTGGTGCCCGACCTGCCGACCGTCGCCGAAGCCGGGCTGAAAGGTTTCGAAGCCAACAACTGGTACGGCATGCTGGTTCCGGCAAAAACGCCGCGCGACGTGATCAACCGCCTGAACAAGGAAGTGATCGCCGTGCTCAACATGGCCGACGTCAAATCCTTCCTGTTCAAGCAGGGTCTCGACGTGTCGCCGAGCACGCCCGAGGAATTCGGCGCTTACATCCGCTCGGAAAAAGCGCAGTGGGAGAAGGTGATCAAGGCCGCAGGACTGTACGGTACTAACTGATACCCGATCACTACGTTTCACTGCATGGACTGCGCGGCAATAGCCGCGCAGTCTTTTTTTTGGCACACTCCAGCGCTGCCCCTGACATGGAACCCACAGCATGATCATCGACTGCCACGGCCACTACACCACCGCGCCGAAATCCCTGGAAGCCTTCCGCCAGAAACAGATCGCCGGCATGAAGGATCCGAAGCTGAGCCCGCACAAGGATTCATTGGTGATCGGCGACGACGAGCTGCGAGAAACCATCGAAGGTGCGCAGCTGCGCATCCAGCGCGAACGCGGCACCGACATGACCATCTTCTCGCCGCGCGCCGGTGGCATGGCCCACCACGTCGGCAACGCTGACACCAGCGCGCTGTGGACGGACATCTGCAATGAACTGATCCACCGCGTGTGCACGCTGTTCCCGAAAAATTTTGTCGGCGTCTGCCAGCTGCCGCAGAGCCCCGGGGTGAGACCCGACAACTGCATCGCCGAACTCGAGCGCTGCGTCAACGAATACGGCTTCATCGGCTGCAACCTCAATCCGGACCCGTCCGGCGGCTACTGGACCGACCCGCCGCTGACCGACAAGTGGTGGTACCCGCTCTACGAAAAACTGGTCGAGCTCGACGTGCCGGCAATGGTGCATGTCAGCTCGTCGTGCAACCCGGTTTTCCATTTCACCGGCGCGCACTACATCAACGGCGACACCACCGCCTTCATGCAGTTCATCACCTCCAACCTGTTCAAGGATTTTCCGACCCTGCGCTTCGTCATACCGCACGGCGGCGGCGCGGTGCCCTATCACTGGGGCCGTTACCGCGGTCTCGCCCAGGACATGGGCAAACCGCTGCTGCAGGAGCACGTGCTGCAGAACGTCTACTTCGACACCTGCGTCTATCACCAGGCCGGCATCGACCTGCTGACGCGGGTGATTCCCGCAGACAACATCCTGTTCGCATCGGAAATAGTCGGCGCTGTAAAGGGCATCGACCCGGAAACCGGCCACTACTATGACGACACGCGGCGCTATCTCGATGCGGTGACCACGCTCAGCGCGTCCGACAAAAAGAAAATCTTCGAAGATAACGCGCGCAAGGTCTATCCGCGGCTGGCCAGGCGGGCATAGGACATATCTCTTGTCTTCCGCCCTGTCGCTGAAGATTGCGATCGCCACCTACGGTCATACCGCCGCATTCAAGAACGGCAGCATCGCAGCCGAAGGCATACGCACCGACTTCGTCGAAGTCACACCGATCATCGCCGCTTTCCGGCGCATGGTGCGGGACCTCGAATTCGATATCTGCGAAATGGCCTCCGCCACCTACATGTTCGCGCGCGAGGCCGGGCTGCCGGTGCGTGCATTGCCGGTATTCACCTTCCGCCGCTTCCACCACTCCGGATTCGTCTGCCGGCCCGACTCCGGCATCCGCACACCCAAAGATCTGGAAGGCAAGCGGGTCGGCGTGCGCGCCTGGTCGGTGACCACCGGCATCTGGACCCGCGGCATCCTGCAGAACGAGCATGGCGTCGACCTGTCGAAGATCACCTGGGTGGTCGACGACGAAGAGCATGTGAAAAGCCTGCAGCTGCCGCCCAACGTGATCAAGGCGCCGGAGGGGCGCTCCCTGCCGGACCTGATGGCTGCCGGCGAACTGCATGCCGCATTTACCGCCAACGCCGGCCTCGGCCGTGCCGGTCCGCCCAAGGCCGGCTGGCTGAGCAGCAAACTGCCGGATTCCTATGTCGAGCTGTTTCCCGACGCAGCAAGCGTCGAAGCCGACTGGTTCCGCAGCACCGGCATCTACCCGGTGCACAGCCTGGTAGTTATCAAGGAGTCGTTGCTAGCGCAGCATGCGTGGATCGCGAACAGCCTGTTCGACGCCCTGCTCGGCGCCAAGGAACACTACCTGCGGCAGTTGCAGGCCGGAGAGAACGTCTCGGACATGGATGCGCATTACCGCAAAATGGCAGCACTGGTCGGCGATCCGCTGCCCTACGGCGTCGCCAGTAACCGACCGGCGATCGAGGCGCTGATCCGCTACAGCCGGCAGCAGGGCCTGCTGCGCAAACCGGCATCGGTGGAAGAACTGTTCCTTGACCCGGAACCATCCTGATCGCGGGTGTCAGCCCGCGCCCTGCTCACGCTTCAGTCGCGTTTTTCGTATTCGCTGCTTTTTGCGGTACTCTCGTGCACCGTCCTGCCGTTGCGCAGGATGCGTATCACGCACGACGTGGTGCCGCAATTGGATTCCGTGCGCACGACGTCGCGCGCAGTAACCAGGATGGTACCCCTGCCGCGATGGGCGGTGCCCGCGTCGTAGGCATAGGTGACGATGCCCGCGGCTTCGTCGATCAGCATCTCGTAGCTGATGAATTCGCCGAAATACAGCTTGTTGGTCTGCGGCAACACCATTTCGGTGCGCAGCATAATGCGGTTCTTGGTCACCGGATGGATGCGGAAATAGCGCTTGACGCGCTCGCCGTAACGAAAAGCAGGATCGGTTGCGGCGATTCGCTGCATCAGCTTGAGCTCGCTAGGTCGCAGCGGCGTATCCTCCACGCCCATGCCCGCGGTCGGCTGCGCGAGAGCCGCCGGTATCGCCAACGCGATCCACAGCAGCGCGCTAGCCGGCTTCAGCATCTTCATAAGCTTCCTGCCTGAAACGCGGAGTGCAGATCGCCAGAAATACCAGATCATCATTGCCGGTATTCGCGACACGCTGCCGGCAACCGGGCGGTATCAGCACCACATCACCCGGCCCCACTTCCTGGGGCGGCAACTCGCCGACCTCCATGCGTCCCTTTCCATCGAGAATCACATAACGCTCCATGGTATCGAGTAATCTGTGCCAGCGTGTGGTAACGCCGGGCTCGACACGGGCACGCGCAATCGACATCGCCGGATCCGAGGCGTCGTTGGCGAGTTCAAGGATATGGCACCGCTCCTCGGTAAAAAATTCAGCGCCGGGCTGCTGCTGCAGGATCACGGGCTTCATGATTCAGCACCCTTAGCGAAAAGCGCGCGACGCAGACATAAACCGACAAGGCCAAACATTAACGTCCGGAAAACTTCTTCACGGTCTCTTCAGCCACCTGCTGCAGAAACGCCGCCTCTGCCTTACTGATTTCCCCGTAGTAGTAGCTGTTGCCGACGAAGAGCAAGCGCTTGGGCGTGTCGACCTGCGGCTGGGTAACGCCGGGCGCCGCGGCCAGCGCCACTGGCTGCGACAGAAGAACCACTGCCAACAGCGCATGCAGAAACAACAACGCTTGCTTCAACATCATCGACCCCCTCCCTTTTGGTTTTGGACCGGCGGCGCCGCATCAGTGGCCAACATGTGGGCCATCAAAGCCTTCCGGGTTTTGCTCCGGCATTGTTTCACCGAGCGCGCCGTTGCCGCAACCGGTAGTACGAAATAAGAGCAATGAACAGTCAGCGGCGGCCGGTCTGGGAGCGGAAAAAATGAGGTATTGGGAAAGCATGGCTATGAACATACGGCAATTGTGGAGGCCACTGGCGCCATCACTGGCAACGGCATGCACGGCACGCTGGTCATGCCGGCATTCGATATTGCTCCACCCCGTCAATACCCGTGTTCGAACCTGACCTCTGACGGTTTCGCTGCACCCGGGGACTGCACCCGCACGATGATGCGATAGCCTTTTTCGGGCCGCATCATGACGTAGTTGCCGTAACTTCCGCCCCCGAACCCCATCGGCTCAAGCATCTTCGATATACCCGGCAGGGCCGGCTGCTCGACCCGAACATCAACCTTCGCCCCAGTAATCGGCGCACCGCTCTTGCGATCAAGCAGGGTAATGTTGACGTGCTGATGATCCTCGCCACCCGGCACGCCACCGTGCATCGACCGCTCCGGGGAACCACCGGGGAAACCGCGCAGACGGTTCGCCGGGGTAACCCCCAGATAGATGTCCATGTTGCCCGCAATCCTGTGGTTCGGGTCGGCATTCGCGGCGACAGTGCCCTGCCCGGTACTTGCAACGGGCGGTTCGACCGGGTGAAACATGTAGACGATGGCATTGCGAATCTCGTTGTCAGTAAGGCTGGCAACGCCGCCACGCGGAGGCATACCACCATGGCCACGAATGGCGGATTGCACCAGAAACGGCAAGCCATGTGACAGCCTGGGGATCCATGCGCTCTTGTCACCGATTCTGGGGGCCCCATTGAGGCCCTCGGCATGGCAACTGCGGCAAACCGACTCAACCACCTGCTTGCCGCTGCGCTCAGCGGTCTGTGCAAAAACGTGCTGCGACATCACGACCACCACAACGGCAACCATCAATGCCGTGAGCAGACGTGACGCATGAGCCTGGCATGGTACTTCGACTGCAATCAATCTGTTCATGGTCTGCTCCCTCCTTGTTGAGGCATACATTCCAGGAACTGTATGTTGTCTATTTCAAGCGCTTTTCTTGAAGATCGTGTTGATCTACGTCAAACGTTTGCAGTGCGCTGATGCTGAGCAAAGTAGCCCCGAATGACGCCGATACCCGCCTCGCCCTCAGATTCCAAGGCAGGTCATCAAGTAAATCCCATCGGCAGCCAGAACGATCCAAGCAGGGTGCAACCCGGATATGCGCAGAAAGTCATGGACGGAACGCGCCAGAAATGAAGGGTCTCAGCGCTGCGGGACACGTCAACCCCGTAAGTATATGTTTTTAAATATTTTTTTACTCGGACGCCAGCCCCGGCACCGGACGCCGCCGCTCAAGATGAAAGCGCACCAGCGCCGCCAACCGGTACAGCGCATGCACGAACTTGCCGTAGGGCATGGTCAGGAACAGCGCCATCACCGTGCCGAGGTGGATCGCCAACAACGTGCCCATCGCCGCAGTTTCACGGAAGGCAAGCAGCAGCAGGCCGGTGAGGCTGATCAGGAACAGTAGAACAAGGAAACCCGCGTCCATGCCGCTCTGCGGCACCGAAACCAGTTCGGGATCGCGCTTACCCTTCAGCCACAGCAGCCCTGCGGGTCCGACCAGCAGGCCGATGCCGCCGACCGTGCCCAACAGCACCGGCAGGCTCCAGAAAGGATACGGCGCCGGGTACTTCAGCAGGTAGTGGTAAATCGTGGCGATGCTGGTCGCGGCGAAGCACAGCAGGAAGCCGTAGAACGTCAGGTGGTGGAAGGTCTTGCGCGCGAAGGATTTCTGTTCAGAAGGATATGTACAGCCCTCGCGTTCACCGCCACCGCCGAGGTTTTTCAGGGTGAACGCGTCATGCATGCCTTCAGCCAGAGGACGCGGCTGGAAGAAATCTCCGAGGTCCTCG
>Ga0222713_10006099_pt1 | contig 11535 bp, 7 predicted proteins | sample C33_649DmetaG_FD_165061 | JGI IMG/M metagenome (GOLD analysis project Ga0222713, IMG submission 165061) | Estuarine water microbial communities from San Francisco Bay, California, United States - C33_649D | ecosystem: Environmental > Aquatic > Marine > Unclassified | place: USA: California... | reverse complement strand
TGCCAAAGAGGAGATCGCGCGTCGCACAAAAGAGCCGCTCGTCATCGCCACTACCGGCGCGCAGGGCGAGCCGATGGCCGGACTCGCCAAGATGGCGAAGGGCGAGCACCGCAACGTTGAGATTCAGAACGGCGACACCGTCATCGTGTCTGCATCGCCGATCCCAGGAAACGAAGAGGCTGTTGGCCGCACCATTGACAATCTCTTCAAGTCCGGTGCGAACGTGATCTATCACTCGATTGCACAGGTGCACGTCTCAGGTCACGCCTCACAGGAGGAGCTGAAGATGATGCTCGCACTCACCAAACCAAAGTATTTCGTGCCGATGCACGGAGAGATGCGCATGCAGGTAGCCCACGGCCGACTCGCAACACAAATGGGGGTGCCGCCGTCCGGAGTATTCATCATTGAAAACGGCACGCCGGTTGAGTTTGCGGCGGATGGCAGCGCACGGCGAGGTAAGCCGGTTGAACACGGCTCAGTCTTTGTGGACGGCTCGTCGGTTGGCGAGATCAGTGAAATCGTTCTTCGTGATCGACGCACGCTTGCCGACGACGGCATCGTTGTTGTCATTGCTACCGTAGATGCGCGGACTGGAAAACCTGTTGGTCGACCAGCACTGGTTACCCGCGGCTTCCTAAACGGTGATGAAGACAACAAACTTGTTGAAGAGGCGATCACCATCGCTCTCAAGGCAATCCAACATAAGGGCGATCGCGGTGCCGAGGTTGGCTTGATCAAGGCGCAGCTCAGCGATTCGGTTTCGAGGTTCCTTGGCAAAGAGACACGACGTCGCCCACTTATCGTCCCTGTGGTGGTGGAGGTTTAAGCGATGGCCAAACGGAGAGGGGAGAGCACCGGTCGCGAAACGCGACGTAGCCCGCTGGCATCACGCACAGCGCTCCGCACCCTGCTCTCTTTGGCATTTGCCGTTACTGGTGTCATTTTTGCTGTTGGTCTAGTGCTTCCGGGTCGTGGCGCATTAGCGGATGTGCTGCGTGACGTGCTTGCCCCGTGGTTTGGTGCGGGCCGCTGGCTGGTTCCAGTCCTGCTAATCGGCTTTGCCGTCTGGATCGAGCGTCGCGCCGCCACTGCCTCACGCGTCCCTCTGCGCATTGCCTTGTCGCTCCTTGCTCTTGTTGGCCTGCTCGCGCTCGTCGAGATTGTCTTCCCAAGCCACGGCGGCCGAATCGGGAGCATTGCAGGTGGGGGCGCTGCGAACCTGCTCACTGGCATCGGCGCGTTCGTAGCATGGCTCGGGGTTTTAACCGGCGTCGGCCTAATCCTCGCTGAAGCAACGGTGCGGAAGATCTTCGCGACCCTCTTTACAGGTGCAAAGGTGGGGGCGGAGGTGATCGGTGATAGCGTTGAACGGCTGGCAGCGGAGCGCGAGCGCATCATGCACGAGCGGGAAGCTGCACGTGCGGCCGAAGAGGCACGAGCGCTCGCCGAAGCGGCGCGTCAACCAGTAATCAACGTTGCGCCAGAGCAGATTGCGCCAGAACATGACTTGCCCTCGACGGAGGAACTTACTGAGCGGGAAACCACAGGCGTCCGCACAGGAGCGTCGGTGCGTGAACCAGGGAGTGCACTCGCAGCGGGTGGCCTTACGCCGATAGGTGGGGCCAAGGGAGAGGGATCCATCGCGTGGGAACGTCCCTCCACAAACCTTCTTGATGCACCTGGCAAAGCAGTAAGCCCGAATGCAAGCATTCACCAGGCCAACGCCGCAATCATTGTGCAAAAGCTGCGCGATCTCGGCATCGAGATCATCTCGGTAACCGCCAATCCTGGTCCGGTTGTCACGCAGTACGAGCTGACACCCGCGCCCAACGTGCGGATCAGCCGCATCGAAGGACTCGGCGACGATCTAGCAATGGCACTAAGCGCCAGATCCATTCGAATAGAGGCGCCGATCCCTGGCAAAGCGGTTGTCGGAATTGAGATCCCAAATCAGGAGGCTGAAGCGATCCGTTTCAAGCCACTGCTCACACCAACCAATACGGCTGGCGCTTGGATGCCAAGTCAGGGAATTCCATTTGCCCTTGGTAAAGACGTTGGCGGGGCACCACAGGTCCGTGATCTTGCCAGCATGCCGCATCTTCTCATCGCAGGGGCAACAGGGTCGGGGAAGAGCGTCATGGTAAATGCCATCATCGCCTCATTCCTGTTTGCCCGGACGCCGCAAGAGCTTCGTATGATTTTGGTCGATCCAAAGCGAGTTGAACTCTCTGGGTACAACGGATTGCCGCACCTACTCGTTCCGGTGATCACTGAGTCCGATAAGGCCGCCTCCGCCTTGAAGTGGGCGGTTCTCGAGATGGAGAATCGATATCGCATGTTTGCGGCCGCTGGTGCGCGAAATCTTGAGGGCTATAACTCCAGTCGCGAAGATGTGCACGATCGCATGTATTCCATCGTGATCATCATCGACGAGCTGGCTGACTTGATGATGCAAGACGGTCGGGAGACCGAAGAGTCGATCGTGCGAATCGCACAGAAGGCCCGCGCCACGGGCATTCATCTCATCCTCGCAACTCAGCGACCTTCGGTCAACGTTGTCACGGGGTTGATCAAGGCAAACATTCCAAGTCGAATTGCCTTCTCGATGGCGAGCCAAATCGATTCGCGCACCGTGCTCGACGCACCTGGAGCCGAAGACCTCATTGGCCGTGGCGATATGCTCTTTCAGCCTTCAGATGCGCCAAAGCCAACCCGCATGCAAGGCGTGTTCGTCTCGGACCGTGAGATCAGCGCGGTAGTTGCGCATTGGCGCGAGCAAGGGTTGCCTGACTATCAACCAGGGATCGTCGCATCCGCCGAACGCAACGGTGGTCGTGGAGCCGACCACGGTCGCGATGAGGAACCGGCAGATCGTTTGTTCGATGAGGCGGTGCAGGTTGTCGCCGAGCATGATCGTGCCTCTGCGTCGCTTCTACAGCGTCGACTCCGCATTGGCTACGCGCGAGCAGCGCGGATCATCGATCAGCTTGAGGAGAAGGGGTACATCGGGTCGTTTGATGGTTCAACAGCGCGTGTAGTGAATCGCGACAAGATTGCCGCTGATTCAACCGGTGCTTTTGGTGGAGGGGTAGGGGAGACTAACGCAGCGGGGGAGCCAGGGGAGGAGGCCTAACCGATGAGCGACCAAGCGCCTTTCGTACCCCAGGTACGCGGCCCGAGTGAAGATTCTGCACCGCAGGCGCCCGGTATTGGCGACCGACTACGACAAGCTCGCGAGCGGCGTGGCGTAAGTATTGCTGAGGCGTCTGCCACGCTCAAGATTCGCGCCCCGATCCTCGAGGCATTTGAACGCGAGGACCACAGCCAACTTCCGCCTCGGGTGTACGCACTTGGGCAACTTCGCACCTATGCCGCCTATCTTGGGCTTGACGCCGCCACGGTAGCAGCTGGATGGCATGGCGCTTCGGGCCCCGCCGAAAGACCCGACGGTGCGCCAGCGATGCAGGCCACATCAGCGTTGGATCGCCTCGTCGCCTTGCGCCCAGGAGTTATTCGTTCCACCCGAGGGTTGCTCGCCATGGGTGGGCTAGGGCTCGTGGTCATGGCGATCAGCGGGTTTATGGTGCTCCAGCTCCTACGTTTCGCCCTGCCACCATCCATCGCCATCACCTATCCGATCGAAGCAGTTAGCAACCTAGTAGCGGGAACACTTTCGTATGAGCTGAAAGGCTCGGCTGACGCGCGCGCCAGCATCGTCATCACCACCAGCGCTGGGGCACAGGTCACGACCGAAGCGGATGAGAGTGGCCTCTGGCGTCTCATCATCCCTCTTGGTACGGGCCGCACCGAAGTTGTTGCGATCGCAGTGAAACCGGGCACTGGCGGTGAGTCGAGTACGTCGGCGGAACGTGTGTTCGTGGTGGCGCTCCCAGATAAGGTTGCCCCCGAGATCACCGTAACGCAACCGACCGCCAATCTCGCAATTCAAAACGCGGATGTGCCGATTGCGCTCGTTACCACACCGGACAGTGAGGTCGGCATCACTGCGACGGATGCGGCTGGTGGCCTGCTCACCTCGACGCTCACGAGTGATGCCACTGGGGCCGCCACTGGGTGGCTCGCCCTTCCGGCGGGGCGTTGGACCTTGAGCTTCAGTGTCACCACTGCTGATGGTGCGCTTGGTCAGGCTACGCGCACGGTGGACGTCACCTTCACTGGGGTCACCGTAACCGTTACCGGCGGCGCCTCTGCAACGTGGATCCGTGTCTGGGTAGATGGCCAGCCTGACCCAACGGTGAGCGTTTCAGGGAAGACCGTGCCCCCTGGCGCGCGACTAATCTTTACGGGAACCAAACGCATAGAGATCCGTAGCGGGGACCTCGCAGCCCTTCTGTTCACGCTCAACGGGCGTACCATTAGTGGGATTGGGAGCGGCACGGGAGCCGAAACCTACGCTTTCCTCAGCACGGGGAAAGTGCAGAAATCATCAAGGAGGTAGCGAATGGCAGCCGACAACTCGTTTGACGTCGTCTCGGAATATGACGAGCAAGAGCTCAAGAACGCCCTCGACCAAACCCGACGGGAGATTGCGACGCGATACGATTTTCGTGACGCCACCGCCGAAATCAAGGAGGAGAAGGGGGAGCTGATTATCCGCGTGGACGGCGACCTGCGCCTGAAGGCCCTACGCGACATCCTCGAATCAAAGTCGGTCAAGCGTGGAATTGATCTGCGAACCTACGACTGGGGGAAGGCCGAGGCCGCAGGCGGGGACACTCTTCGTGTCCACGTCAAACTCCGCAAGGGGCTTGACGATGTTGCTGCCAAGAAGATTGCCAAATTTATTCGCGACACGTTCCCAAAGGTTAAGACCCAGATTCAAGGTGAGGCGGTGCGAGTAACTGGCAAGTCACGCGATGAGCTGCAACAGGTAATGACCAGTTTGAAAGAGCTCGACGTTGAGCGACCACTGCAGTTTGAGAATTACCGGTAGCTCGTGACGCGATCGGTTAGCGAGATCGCTGCGGGCCTTGAACCCTCTCGTGGAGGTGTGGCACTACTTCCTGGAGCACGCTTGCACATCATTGGGATTGGAGGCACTGCTGCACTCGCTGCAGCACTCCACGCTAAAGCGCTCGGGCTGAGCGTCTCCGGATACGACCAGGCGCTGGCAGAGGAGTCCGCGACGATTCTTTCGCGCGCAGGAATTCCAGTTGGCTCAGCTGCCAGCCAGGAAGTACTGCGCTCCTGCGCGGCACTCAACGCCGAGAGCACGGTTGCCATCTCTAAGGCGATTACGAGCACCCAGCCGAATCACCCCGAAGTCCTACTGGCACGAGAGGCAGGCGCAACGACTGTCTCTGTACAGCAGGTGATTGCTGATGCCGCCGCCACACGCGGCGGGCTCATGATTGGTGTAGCTGGCACGCACGGCAAGACCACCTCTACCGGATGGGTCCTTGATGCGCTCGTTCGTTCTGGGATTGACCTGTCAGCGTTTGTTGGTGGCCCGCTTGATCCAGGGCTTGGTACCCCTGCAGGTGCTCCCGTGCATATCGGAACTGTTCCTGGTTTCGTCGTCGAGGCCGATGAGTATGGTGGAAACTTCGACGCCTACGACGTTGATCGCGCACTGATCCTGAATGTGGACTGGGATCATCCCGATATCTTTGCAGATCGACAGGCTGCCGTGGATACGTTCGCACGATGGGCAGTCTATCCCGCAACGCATGGCTCCCTCTTCATCAACAGCGGCGATCAAGGTGGCTCTGAGCTCGCCGCGCTTCTCGCCAACGGAGGTCATCGCAACATCTACACCTTCGCAACCTCAACGACACCGGGCGCCGAAACAGCGGATATCGTTGCTACGGTGACGTCGCGCGGTGCCGGATCCTTTTCGATCACCATCAGCCACCTCTCTGGCCGCGCCGCGACCGCAGCCCCAGCGCTCCGCGATCTGCTCAACCGCGAACTGCCAATCGGACTCTTGGGTGCACACAACGCGTCAAACGGTCTCGGCGTGGCCGCACTCGTTGCAAGTGCAGGCGGTAATGCAGTTGCGATAGCAGCCTCACTCGCTTCGTTTGGGGGCGTAGGCCGTCGCATGGAGGTGCGATTCGACCGCGAATCGATAACCGTGCTCGACGACTATGGCCACCACCCGACCGCAATTGATGCAACCATGGAAACTGTTCGGCAGCGCTATCCGGGTCGCACGCTCATCCTTGCCATCGAGCCGCTCACATACCACCGCACCGCGGCGCTTCTTGAAGGGCTCGCGACATCGTGCAGTGCTGCAGACCGGGTTGTGGTCGCTGAGATTTTCGCCGTGCGCGATCTAGACACGACGATCGTGTCGGCCGCCGATCTTGCCAAGCGAATCTCAGCCATGGGCACGCCAGCGACCGCGCCAGGGACGGTCCTCGAGACCGCTGCAGCTCTCCTCCCGACCATCACCCCAGAGACGGTCGTTCTGGTGATGGGAGGCGGGCGATCAACCGAGCTCGCCATGGCGCTGGCCCGCGGGCTCGCGACCGCGCCGTAATACACCCGTCGCAGGGGAGGGGAGGGCTAGGCCCCCTCTGGTGAACCGGCGGCGGCGTCCGGACCAGGTGGCGGCTGCGTTGCGGCCCTGGCGGCGAGCCCTTTCGCTTCGTCGCTCTGGGGCCGTGAGAAGAGCGGGTGTCCATCTGAGGTCAAGCATCGCCCCGTCGCCAGATCCCACTGCCACCCATGGATGCTGCAGGTAAGTGTCTCGCCGTCGGTGGTGCCAAAGCGCGTCAGATCGGCCTTCATGTGCGGGCATCGCCGCTGGATCTGCCAGCCGGTTAGATCGAAGGTCCCCTCAGTCGGGCCATTCTCGGCATAGAAGCCCTCGGCATACTGAATCCTCGCAACAGAGAGGCACTTGAACCACGTGTAGACGTAGTCGTTATAGGCACCTTTGCGCCACGCTGAGAAGCGGAGTGAGAGGAAGAGGCTGTTGACCCAGTCATCGGTGCGCGTGCGCACCAAGTGGTCCAAAAGATAGCGGGGGATCGTGAACCGGAAATCCACCTCACGGCCATCATCCGCAACCACGGCACGCTCTGGGAAATCGAGGATGATCGCCTCGTCATCCGTCTGAATCTTGATCGAGGTGCCGATCCCATCACAGACGCGTGGGCCGAGTGCCATCAGTGGCTCTAGCCACGCTTTCAGCTCGGGTACGAGGTTGCTCCGCGAACCAACCCACGACGCTTTTTCGGCCGCAATGACAGGTGCCATATCGGCTGCGTATCTGCGCAAATACACTTCTTTGTTCGCAAAGACATCCTGCACAGACAGTTCACCCTGCACATGCTGCACCTCGAAGACGCCATCAGCGTTGAACTCTCCGACGCTTCCCGGAAGCATCAGAACGGCCGCCTGGCCCTCCGCCTGTAGGCGCTCAACCATGAAGCGCTGGTCGGGGAAGATTGAATCTTCGGCGTTGTTGACGTCATTCCAGCGGAAGAGCTCGTCGTCAAGGAAGCAGGGAGGTCCCGCAGAGGGGATCACCACGCGGGGGGAGATGATCTCCACGTAGCGAGCGGCGCGAGTGAATTGTGCGGCGCGCTTCTTCTTGGCGAGGGCCTCAGCGGCCTTCGCCGGCATCTCATAGACCATCGGGTACCAGATCGCCCCGCTGAACTGCAGCAGGCAGATGTCGATGGGGCCCTGCACGAGGAGGCGGTCGGGGTCGGTGGGGCGGCTGTCGTTGAGGTTTAGGAGGCGTTCTACGCCGTCGTCGATGAGGAGCGCGGAGTCACCAATGGGGCCGTCTGTGGGGGCTGTGAGGGCCTCTACAACGATGTTCAGGCCGCCGTGGCGCACCGGGACGCCCGACTGCGTCTCGATAAAAGTATGGAACCCCAGCTCCTGGAGGGCCTCTTTGAGTTCTGGGAGTGGATAGGCAGGGAGAATCACCACTGCGTCCTTGTTGCAGTAGGCCTTGAGCCACTCGGGGTCAAAGTGGTCCCGATGCAGATGGCTGATATACAGGTAATCGGTGGCGCCCAGGGCGACATGGTCGAGCTTGTCGTTTCGTGGGTATGGGAACCAACCTGCGTAGTACGCCGGATTGAACCAGGGATCACACAGGATTGAGCCGTGCGCGGTGTGAATCTTGACTCCGGCCTGGGCGATGAACTCAATCCGCATGGGGGGAGGATAGCGACGTTCTGTGCTCAGCGCGCAGCCTACTTCGTCACATAACTATCATTATCGGAACCAAGATAGGGAGAACGCCAAGCACAGAACCGCTTCCTGCAACCACCCCGCTGCAACCTGTCCCTGGCAGATTGCTGGCCTAGAGCAACTTCGCTGTCGAGTTGCGCTTCAGGCGCTTCAGCTCGCTAGCCATTTCAGGGGTGGCAAAACCTGTGACATGAAGGGCATCCTCGCCATAGGCCACCTGGATGCCGCCCCGGGCGCGAATCGCCTCAACCTCCCCCACCGCCGTATACGGAAGGCGGAGGTCCACAGGAGTTCCTTGGCGCTGGAGGGACTCCTCGAGGGCGCTGCGGAGCGGCCCAAGACCGAGCCCCGTCGCCGCCGAAACGCCGAGTGCTGCGGGGTCAATTTCGCGTGGGTGCATCTCAGCCGCATCGATCTTGTTGGCGGCAATAATGCGAGGCTTCTCTGACGCGCCGAGATCGTCAAGAACGGCCTGCACGGTTGCGCGGTGTTCAAGGGCGTGATGGTCTGAAGCGTCAACCACCTCGAGGAGTAGATCGGCACGGGACACTTCTTCAAGGGTGGCGCGGAACGCATCAACGAGTTGATGTGGCAGCTTGTGGATGAATCCCACAGTGTCGGTAACGATGGCATTCAGGCCGCCCGGCAGCCGAACTCTACGGCTGGTCGGATCTAGGGTGGCGAACAAGCGATCCTCGGCCAGCACCACGCTGCTGCCAACGAGGCTGTTCAGCAGTGTTGACTTGCCCGCATTCGTGTAGCCAACGATGGCAACGGTTGGCTCACCACGTGTGGTGCGGCTCTTCGCACCCGTCTCGCGGTTCCGGCGCACCTGGTCAACGCGGGCTTTCATCACCGAGATTCGGTCACGGATCAACCGGCGGTCGGTTTCAAGCTGCGACTCGCCCGGACCCCGCGTGCCGATGCCGCCACCGGTACGCGAGAGGTGTGTCCAGAGCTTTGTGAGGCGGGGCAACTGGTATTCAAGCTGAGCGAGCTCTACTTGGAGGCGACCCTCACGAGTGCGCGCGTGCAGGGCGAAAATGTCGAGGATGAGTCGGCTGCGGTCAATCACTTTGACGCCAACTACCTCTTCGAGGCCACGCTGCTGCGTTGGCGAAAGTTCGTCATCGGCAATCAGAACGGTGAATCCTGTTTCCACTTTGGCGGCGAGCAGCTCTTGCGCTTTACCAGCGCCAATGTACGTGTCGGGGTCAGGGTGACGTCGCTGTTGCCATTCAGCACCGACAACTTCAGCACCCGCAGTTTGAGCCAAGCTTGCCAACTCTTGAAGGCTATCCTCAGCTGGCCATCCTTCGTCGCTTCCAGTGTCAACCGCGATCAGGAAGGCGCGCTCTGGTGCGGGCGTGAGGTCAATCGGTGCGGTTTTTTTCGTCACTGTCCCTCTAGCGTACCGCGATCCGCAGCGCGTGCGTCAGGAGGCTCTGCGCAATCTCTGCTGCATTGCGCCCGTCGGTTGCAACCGTCTCAACAAGCTCCTCGCCGCGGTACCAGGTGCGCTGTCGGCGGGCATACGCCCAGGTTCGTGTTGCCGCAGTACCGATGGCACGCTCACGATCCATGATTTGGTCGATATACGCCTGCGCTTCGCGATATCCAATACCGGAGAGTGCCGGAGTTTCTGATGGAAGGCGTGCTGCGAGGTGTTCGGTCTCTTCGACGAGGCCTCCGTCGAACTGCGCACGTACACGCGCATTGATTGCGGCACGGTGACGTTCAAAATTAGTGTCATCAAGTTGCACGTACGCCGTCGGCGCGGCCCAAGGATTCTCCTCTTCAGCGAGCGGATCACCGCCGAGGCGTACGATCTCCAGCGTTCGGATAAGCCGTCGGGCGCTCGCGGTGGCCACTGCATCAGCGGCCGCCGGATTTCGTTCACGGAGTTCCGTATCAAGTGGCTCACGGCCCGAATTGGCGAACTGCAGCTCAAGCTGAGATCGAATCAGTGGGTTGCTTGGACGAGAGCCACCCGAGAGGAAGCCCTTCAGCAGGCCCCGCTGGTAGAGCCCGGTACCACCAACCACAATCGCGATCCCCTCTCCCCCGCTTGCCTGAGCGTGATTGGCAATCGCTGACCGTGCGGCGTCGAGCCAGTCGTACAGGGTGAAGGGATCGCTCGCTTCGGCAATGTCGATGCAGGCGTGCGGCCGAACGGCACGGATTTCAGCATTAATCTTGTCGGTGCCGATATCAAAACCGCGGAACACCTGGCGCGAGTCTGCCGACACCAAGACAGAACTCACTCCAGCAGTGTCGAGAGCGTCCGCCAGCGCAATCGCGGCGGCGCTCTTCCCCACCGCGGTAGGACCACCGATCGCAAGGATCGGTAGGGTTAACATGCTATCGGGCGTAATCGACCGCCCGCGTCTCGCGAATCACTGTGACGCGAATCTGCCCTGGATATGCAAGCTGCTCTTCGATGCGTTTGACCACATCGTGGGCAATGGTGCGCGCCTGTTCGTCGTTGACCTGATCGGGGCGAACCAAAATGCGCACCTCTCGACCGGCCTGCACGGCGTACACCTTCTCGACACCCTCAAATCCAAGAGCAATCTGCTGCAGATCTTCTAGTCGACGTAGGTGCGCTTCACCCTGGTCTCCGCGTGCGCCAGGTCGTGCCGCGCTAATGGCGTCGGCAACCTGCACGATTGGAGCTTCACGCGCGGTGCACTCCACCTCTTGATGGTGCGCAGCAATCGCGTTAACAATGCCTTCGGGCATTCCGTGACGGCGCGCAAGGTCGGCGCCGATCGCCGCATGCGTACCTTCAATCTCATGATCGAGCGCCTTGCCGATGTCGTGAAGGAGTCCGCCAACCTTGGCCGCACGAATATCCATACCGAGTTCACCGGCAACCGCCCCAGCAACTTGCGCAGTCTCAATTGAATGGAGCAAGACGTTCTGACCGAATGACGTACGCCACTGAAGTCGTCCAAGAATGCGAAGGAGCTCTGTTGGGATTCCGGTGACGCCCACCTTGAGCGCGGCTGCTTCGCCGTTCTTCAATGAGTCGGCATCAACTTCGCCCTGCGCCTTAGCGACAATCTCTTCGATGCGAATTGGATGAATTCGACCATCTTGCATGAGGCGCTCAAGTGCCACGCGCGCCACCTGGCGGCGCACAGGATCGAACGAAGAGAGCGTAACTTGAAGCGGCGTTTCGTCAATGAGCAGTTCAACCCCTGTAGCTGCTTCAAGAGCGCGAATGTTTCGTCCCTCGCGGCCGATTAGCCGGCCCTTCATTTCGTCGCTCGTGAGTTTCACATGGGTGACGGAGTGTTCAGCGCTGTGGTCCGCCGCAACGCGCTGCATGGCCGTGAGGATCATGTCGCG
>Ga0222713_10006097_pt1 | contig 11538 bp, 20 predicted proteins | sample C33_649DmetaG_FD_165061 | JGI IMG/M metagenome (GOLD analysis project Ga0222713, IMG submission 165061) | Estuarine water microbial communities from San Francisco Bay, California, United States - C33_649D | ecosystem: Environmental > Aquatic > Marine > Unclassified | place: USA: California... | reverse complement strand
GTCTGAACTTAATTGTAAAGACCTTATTCCTGAGAGGGGTAATCTTGATGTAGGACAGATTGTGTACTCTGATTATGCTTTTTGTTAAGTTTACCAGGGTACGCTAAAGCACTAAGGTATGCAAAATCAAATGTATACTAAATATTAAAAATTAAATAATAATTAAGGAAACTAAAACCTATGGCTATTTTAAAAAATGTTGAGTTATTCTGGGCACAATTAGATCCCAAGAGGCCCAATTCTAAATTTAATAAAGAACAACCTACATGGGATGTTCAAATTCGTACTCGAGACAAGAAAATTAAAGCAGAATGGGTAGCACTTAACTTAAAGCCTAAAACAGTAGAAGATGATGATGGAGTATTTTATTCTGTAACTCTTCGTAAGAAGTCTAAAAAGAAAGACGGTACTGACAATCAACCAGTAACTGTAGTTGATGGTTCTTTGACTGCAATCGATCCTTCTAGTATTGGTAATGGTTCTATTGCTAATGTAAAGATTTTCCAGTATGAGTATCCACCAGAAAATAAGATTGCATCTATGTTAATGGCTGTTCAGATTACTAAGTTAAAAGAGTATATCCCTAAATCCTCTAGTGATGACTTCGAACTTACTGATACAGAGATTGTACGAGTAGCAGATGCAAATGGTAGTGATGACTTTGAAGATAGTCCTTATTAATTAACAACTAGGGGACTTCGGTCTCCTATTTTATCAGGGATAATAGCTTAATGGTAAAGCAGTCGACTCATAATCGATTGAGTGTAGGTTCAATTCCTACTTATCCCACCAACCTCTCCTTAGTTCAATGGATAGAACAGTAGCCTTCTAAGCTATTAATGTAGGTTCGATTCCTACAGGAGGGACCAATTAAAGGAATATATGAAGTTAGATAAATTTAAATTAAGCAGAACTACTCTACCCTACGCTATTTTTACTGATATTAAAGGTAAAGAATTTTTATTAAATCGTTCTTACGGTATAATTGCAAAACGATGGATGGGTGAATATGACGCACATACTGTAGAAGAAAATTTTAAAATTAATTATGTAATCAAAGCACAATTCTTATACACAGATTCCTCTAGTCCACTTAGTGATACAAAGATGTTTGACTATTGTAATGAAATAAAAGATATGTTTATGAGCAATAAATATATTTCGTCTTTTGCATTTACAAATACTCAGTATTATATTGGAACAGAATGTTTATCTCCAGAGCAAGTAGATACTAAAATGAAAGGCCTAGCAATCAATGGCTAAGAAAATCGGAAAAGAAACAGTTAAAGGAGTAGTTAAACGAACCTCACAAGGAGGCTCTCGCCCTAAAACATCAACAATGAGTAAGACACAACGTCGCTCATTTAAACGTTATCGAGGACAAGGTAAATGAATAATTTCATTGCTGGACTAGTTGGGTTAATTATTGTAGTTGCATCTATCTACGGATGGATAGCAAACTTTATAGCTATCCTTGCTATGAATGCTGATACCCAAGTTGGTTGGATTATTGGTCGTATAATTGGAGTCTTTGTACCTTTCATTGGAGCAGTTCTTGGTTACTTCTGAATACACAATAACATTCACTGACCCTATTAGTGAATTTGAAATGCTACTACTAAGTAAACTAGGTGATGACTTTTCATATAATGAAGATTATACTGTTTGTACAATTGAATCATTGATGGGAGAACGAGAATTTATTAGAGAAATTGCAGAGTTAACTGATGTAGAAAACATTGGACTAATTCAACACCTTGTAACTATGGAACCAGACTGGTTAAACTTTAACTCATGATTGCATATAAACTATTTAAGAAGCGTAAAGATGGAACTTATGGTCCATTATTTATTAATCGTAAACAGAAAATACAAAAAGACGTTCTTTATGGAGCAGAATCACACCCTACTATTGGGTACGCTTATCGCCCTGGGTGGCATTGTTGCTCTACTCCTAATGCGCCTCACTTGAGCTATAAAGATCGAGTATGGTGTAAGATAGAAATCCAAGACTACAGTAGGCATCAACGACCACAAAGTCAAGGTGGTTTATGGTACACCGCTAACTATATGCGTATTCTAGAGGAACTATAATGAAACAGAGAACTATTTATTTAGCAGGACCAATGGAGCATGTTTCTATTGAAGATGCAAAGAGGTGGAGAACAATTGCTACTGATTTACTATTGCAAGCAGATCAGAAGGTATTAGACCCTACACGTAGAGTTCATGAATTTCAACCTAAATATATGAAACGTATATTTGAGTTAGATCTTCGTGATATCCAAGAATCAGACTTAATTCTTGTTAACTTAGACAATCCCACAATTGCTAAACACGGTACTGCTATGGAAGTATTTTATGCTTCTTATGTATTACGTAAGCCAGTAGTTGCATTCAAAGCTGATGCCTCTACTATTCACCCTTTCTTTGAATCATTAGTTACAGAGTGGAGATCCACAGTGGATAAAGCATGTGACACTATTATCACGGAGTATTTAGATTAATGCCTTATATTAGACAGGATTTTAAACAATTTTTGCATACAAAAAGTGTAGCGGAGGTTGGTGATTTATGCACTAGCCCAGGTGAATTAAACTTTGTTGTTACATCTATTGTACGTGATTACTTTAATCGTTCAGATAAAGGTAACTATCAAGCTATTAACGATATTGTAGGTGCTTTAGAAGGTGCTAAACTTGAATTTTATCGTAGGGTAGCCTCCCCATACGAAGATAAAAAGATTCAAGAAAATGGAGATGTTTACTAATGAAATTTACTCTTAATACTATCTCTGAAAATGAAGATGGTAGTGCAAATGTAGTATTAGATTTAGATAATGAAGCAAGAGAGTATCTTTTGAATTATGCATTTATTAGGATGCTAAAAGATGCTATTGCAGAAGGTAGTTTATATAAAGTAGAAGAAGGAAAATTAGATGTACGTGCCGATTTATGAAATATACTCATATGGCAAAAATCGTGGTATAGTAGGAACTTATAATGACTTTGAACATGCTGTTACTGCATGGAAAGACAATATGGATTTCTTTACTATTAAATGTATTTGGCCTACTAGTGTTAAGAATCGTTCTAAGGAATTAAATCATATTAATTCTATAAATGAATATCGTAACTTATTAAATCATTGGGCAATTGAAGATGGTGATGACGAATGGGAAGTAGATCAACTTATGAAATACTTAAAAGAAAATCCACCAACAGCAGAAAACAATAATCTTAATCCTAACTACCAGAGTGCTATTAATCCTAGTCACTATCAGAGTTATGTAATGGATTTACAATGGCTAGAGACTATGCAGTATCTTCCTAGTTTTCGTGATCCTACTTGCTTTAAAGCAGCAGTAGAGTTACAAGTACGAAAGTATCTCGACCGCCTAGGTGGTAAAGATGCTGAACAACAAGAACTTGGTAAAGCATTATGGTATTTAAAATTCCTGCTTGCTTATACTAAGAACAATAATCAACCTATTCGAATTAAAGATATTGAAAAAATTTTAAATGAGTAATCTAGTATTTGACATTGAAAGCGATGGTCTACTAGACACTGTAAGTAAAGTTTGGATGATTGTGACAAATGATACTAGTACTGGTGAGGAGTTAATCTTCACTGACTATGATCCACAGTATCCAACCTTAGAACAAGGCTTACAACACCTATCGAAAGCAACAAGTTTAATTGGTCATAATATTATTGGCTATGACTTACTTGTTCTCCGAAAACTATACAATTGGATTCCAAATAAAGAGACTAAATTATATGATACGATGTTATTATCGCAAGTCATAGATTATGATCGATTTAACGGAAAACATTCTCTAGCTGTATGGGGTGAGTACCTTGGTCATAGCAAAGTTGAACATGAAGACTGGAGTCAGTATTCAAACGACATGCTACATCGGTGTAGAGAAGACGTTAAGATCAACCTTAAGGTTTATAAAGGTCTTATTAAAGAATTAAAAGTTATGACTGAGAAAAAGCCATATCTTAAAACTTCTATTAAAAATGAGCACCTTACCGCACAATTTTGTGCTGATGCAGAATATATAGGATGGCAATTTGACAAAGATGCTGCTACAAAACTATTGGCTGCTATGGAAGCTCAAATGGCAGAAGTTCAAGCTATTATTGAGCCACGACTTAGTACAGAAACTAAAGTCTTGGATAAACAACCTAAAATACCAAAGTGGATTAAGAACGGTAATTATGATGCCGTTACTGCTAGATATTTTAATATTGACCCTTCTAATGGCAGGGATGATCGTCTGGTAGAAGGTCCATACCAACGATTTGAATATGTACAACCTGATTTAGGTAATATTGATTCAGTAAAATTATACTTACACAAAATTGGTTGGGAGCCTGATGATTGGAATTGGAAGAAACAGGGTAACGAGTTTATTAAAGTCTCCGAAAAACTAACTACTAGCTCACTAGAAAAGTTAGGTGAAGTAGGAATGTTAATTGATAAATATTATACTACTAGATCTAGGCATTCTATTCTGTCTGGATGGTTGGAGTCTTTAGATGAGAATAACCGATTACATGGTAGTTGTTTTACTATCTCTACTCCAACTGGTCGTGCTAGACATAGTGGTATTGTCAATGTTCCAGGTGCTGATTCCGAATGGGGTGCAGATATTCGCAAACTATTTATGGCCACTCCTGGGTATACAATTATTGGCGCTGATTCTTCTGGTAATCAATTTAGAGCTTTATGTCATTATCTAAAAAATGATGAGTATACTAATGAAGTTCTAAATGGAGATGTTCATCAAAAGAATGCAGATGTATTAACCGCTGTAATGACAGAGGAACAATCTAATTTTCCTAAGATTATTAAAGATCCCACTGTATCTCGTAAACTAGCAAAGCCATTTATTTATGCTTATTTGTTTGGTGCTGGTGGTGAGAAAGTATCTTTAATTTTAACTGGTGTTCGTAATGCTAAACTAGGCAATAAGATTAAGGCTGAGTTTGCAAAACGTATTCCAGGACTATCTCCATTGATTAAACGAATTAATGCTGTTTATAACCAAACAGAAAGTCGTGGCAATCCTTGGATCCCTGCTCTTGATGGTAGAAAGATTCCATGTGAATCTGCCCATAAGTCCCTCAACTATCTGTTACAGAGTTGTGAGGCTATTACATGTAAGGCAGCTACTGCTCTTACTTATGTGAGACTCCAAGAGGAGAACATACCATTTAATCCTCTGATATTTTATCACGATGAGATTGAATTTGAAGTACCTATCGAGTATGCTGAGAGAGCATCTGCGATTGCTAAAAAAGCTTTCCAAGATGGTCCAAAGTTATTTGGTGTGGATATTATGGATGGTGAATCCAAAATTGGTAGTAATTGGTATGATGTACATTAATTAGGAATAAAATGTATAACGATATAAATGACAGAATTAGAGAAGCAATTTCAAAATCCCTTTCTTTAAAAAGTGAAATGAAAAACAAAACTATTGAATCACAAAAATCATGTGCTCATGCAGCATTAAATATGCTTCATATGGTAGATCCTGATTCCTGTATTCTAGGTGGAGCACCACGAGATTGGGCATTAGGTAATCCTGCTAAAGATTTAGATGTATATCTACGTGGATACCCAAATGAATCTAGAGACAGTATTAAGGCTAGAGTTTCACAAGCACTAGAGCTTCAAATTGATGAGCTAGAAGATGTTACAAAAGATTCTTACTATATGCATAGTTTAGATAATGGAGTCCTTGGCGTATTAAATGTAAAAAATTGTTTTATGCCAATTCAAATTGTAATCTGTGATCGACTACCTATTGATATGCTAGATACATTTCATGGAAGTTTATCTCAAGCTTATTATGTTCGAGGTTATCGATGGAATTATTTGAACAATTCAGATGACTATGAATTAGATACTAGTATGGAATTTGATATTAGTAAACAATTTAAAGTTCATTTAATTAAAAAGAATGATGACCCAAAATATATAGCAAAGATCCAATCTAAATATCCTGAATTTACTCCTGTATATGAATCATGAATATATTTTATTTAGATCGAAATCAAACTGAATGTGCTAAAGCTCATTATGACTCTCATGTAGTAAAGATGATTCTCGAGTCAGCACAATTATTATCTACTGCCCATCATATAGTTGGTGAGGGTGGACCCTATAAAAAGACACATGACAATCATCCTTCTGCTATTTGGGTTCGTAGTAGTGTTAAGCATTATATGTGGCTTTATATTCTTATGGAAGAGCTTGGTAAAGAATATACTCATCGATTTGGAAAAGTACATAAAACTATTCTAGATCACTCAGATGCTCTTGCTACTTTTCCAAGGGACATTAAAGCAGATGGGTGGCAAGATCCACCTTTAGCAATGCCAGATCATTGTAGGTTAGATGATCCTGTAGAATCATATCGTAATTACTATTTAACTGAAAAGATAAATTTAATGCGATATACAAATAGAGATGCACCTTCATGGTTACAAAAGAAGATCGCTACGATTCCCTGTATTTAGATCTTGCTAAACGAATAGCACTAATGTCTCATGCTGAAAAACGTAAGGTTGGTGCTATTGCAGTAAAAAATAACAATATTCTCAGCTTTGGATTTAATGGAACACCTACTGGTTTTCCTAATAAATGTGAAGATGATTATAACAAAACACTATCCTATGTAATTCATGCTGAAGCAAATTTAGTCTCTAAGGCTGCTGCAGAAGGTTTGAGTTTAAAGGGATCAACAGTATATGTAACAACTGCTCCATGTGACAATTGTTCACTATTACTAATCCAATCTGGTGTTGAGAGAGTAATATTCTCAGACAGATATAAAACTGATTCAGGTATTTTAACATTAATTCACAGTAATATAAGAGTACAACAAAAATGAAAAAATCATTAGTATATAAAGTTCCATCAGCAACATACACTTATCCTCGTGGTGATAAGTATTTGTATCTTAGTTTTGTAGATCGTCCTACAATTATTAAATACAAAGTTCGTAATAAAGTAGGTAAGAAACTACTAGCTCGAATTAAAAAATACGGATTTGAGAAAGTAACCTACCCAGTATGATAGCATTAGTAGACGGAGACGTTCTACTATATCAGGCTATTTGGGATACTGAAGACGTAGAAGAAGCTAAAATTAAATTAGACGAAGTTCTTCAAGAAGTTATTGAAAACACCTTTTGCACTGATTATCTCATTGCAATTGGTGGTCCAAATAATTGGAGGGAAGAGTTTTTTAAAGAATATAAAAAGAGTCCATCTAGATTAGCATCTAAAAAGAATAGGGCTGAATATTTTGATGCACTTAAAGAATGGTTTTGTAATTACCCTAATGCTGTAGTTGCTCACGGATTTGAGGCAGATGACTTAATTCGAATTTGGGCACTAGAAGCTACTAGAGATAATGATCCATTTGTAGTATGCACAATTGATAAAGATCTTGATTGTATTCCTGGCAAGCACTTTAAGCCAGGAAAAGATGAGCACTATGAAGTAGATGAGGAATCAGCAGATATCCATTATTGGAAACAAATTTTAATGGGTGATGCTGTAGATAATATTCCTGGATTACCTAAGATTGGGCCAGTAAAGGCTTTAAAAATCTTAGAGGGCTGTGATAATAATAATAAAAGAAAGGCAGCAGTAATAAATGCTTACAAAGAACATTATGGCGACCAGTGGAAACCGTATTTACTTGCTAATGGCAGGTTAATCCACATTTGGCGCTATATAAATGACCACTTCCAAATTAAAGAAGAAGGATAATGGCCACTGGGATTTTACTGAACAACTTGATCATGAAAATGCTTTTGGATTTATTTATTTAATCAAAGACAAAAATAATGGTATGATGTATATTGGTAAAAAGATATTCAGAGGTAATGGTAAGCTTAATAAAGGTAAACCAAGTAATTGGAGAACTTATACTAGCTCATCAAAGGATATCAATGCACTAATAGAAGAGAATGGTATAGATTCATTTGAATTCCATGTATTAGAACAGTATTATACAAGAGGTGGTTTGAGTTGGGCAGAAACATGGTCTCAATGTTTTGTAGAAGTTCCAACTAATAATCATATTTGGTATAACAGATTTATTGATAAAGTACAATGGCGTTCTTCTGAAGTAGTATCTCTTAGACATCGTAAAAGATTAAATAAATTAGCAGGATTAAAATAATGAAACTAATTGGTTTTACATTTGGTTTTTGTTCAATGCTTATAGTATTGACACAAACAGTTAACTTATTAATGGGCACAGAACAATGGACTTCAGCAGACTTTCTATTAGTCTCTGTAGCCTTTAGTTTATTATCAACTGCCTTTTTTGCAGCTAACAATGTAATTAATAAATAAAATGGGAAAAATAGTTGTAAAGGATCAACCTTGCCTAAGTGAAGACTGTGGTAGTAGTGATGCTAGACAGGTATACGAGGATGGAACCTCATATTGTTTTTCATGTAGAGGCTGGTTTCCAAATCAAAGTAAGGATTCTTTTGTGACAACTAAAAAGGAAAATTATGGCACTGAAACATTAGAAGAAATTTCTAGTTACGCTATAAGAGGTTTTGCTGACCGCAAGATCACAAGAAAAATTGCAGAACACTTTAATATAAGGGTTACAGTAAATGAAAATGGTGACATCAATTCGCATTATTACCCATATGGTACTAATGAAATTACAGGATATAAAAAGCGCACTCTTCCTAAAGAGTTCACAGTTGTGGGAAAAATTAAAAGCCTTTTTGGTCAAATGCAAGCAGGCAATGGGGGTAAACAGTTAGTAATTACTGAAGGCGAGATTGATGCATTAACTGTATCACAAGCTTGGTTTGATAAATACGAAAAGATTTATCCAGTAGTTTCTATCCCATCAGCAAGTCAAACTAATATTCTACTTAGTAATCGAGACTGGTTACGTAGTTTTGATTCTGTAGTTATTTGGTTTGATAATGATGAACCAGGAAAAGAAGCTGCAGATCGTGCTGCTAAAATTATTGGTTTCGATAAAGTTAAGATTGTTAAAAATACAAGCTTAAAAGACGCTAATGAATTATATGTTAAAGAGGGACATCTTGCAGTTCTCTCTCAGATCTGGGATGCTCAACCTTGGAGTCCAGTAGGTATTGTTAATTCAGCAGATACTTGGGACTTATACAAAGCAGAATCAGAAATAGATTATGTACCTTGGCCTGAATTTGCTGTAGACTTAAATAAAAAGATTTATGGTAGATGCTTAGGTTCTATTACTGTGTTATGTTCGGGTACAGGTATGGGTAAGAGTTCTTTCTTAAAGGAAGATCAATATCACCTATTACAAACAACTGAACACAAGATTGGTATTTGTTCCTTAGAAGAGAGTGTATCTGAGACTGTTGAAGGTATTATGGCTTTGCATTTAAATAAGCGTATCCAGTTACCTGATGTCGAAGTCACTGAAGATGAAGAGAAAAATGCTTGGGTTGAAACAATGGGTACAGGTCGTATCATGTTTTTAGATCATCAAGGATCAATGGGAGATGATTCTCTTATTGATAAGATGGAATTTATGGCTTTAAGTGGATGTAAATTTATTTATCTTGATCACATTACTATTGCAGTATCAGATGCTGAGGATAATGATGTTAATCGAGCTACAGATAAACTTATGTCAGACTTATTAAAGTTAGCTAAACGTCATAGTATCTGGATTGGTGTTGTTAGTCATCTAAGAAAAACAAACAATAACCAAAAATCTTTTGAGGAAGGTGCTGTACCTTCAGACGATGATTTAAAAGGTTCTGGTTCACTAAAACAAATTGGTGCACAACTAATTGCTATTAGTAGAAACAAACTTGAAACAGATCCTATACAAAGACACACTAGTAAACTTTGGGTATTAAAAGACAGATGGACTGGTAGAACTGGTCCAATGGGTCAATATAGATTTATTGAAGATACAGGTAGATTGATTAACGCAAGTAATAGTTTTGAGGATCTCACTATATGATGAGATATTCTGTATTTGCTTATGATTATTCTACTAAGAAATATAACGAGTATATTTATGAAAATAGTAAGGAATGTGAGGCAGCTCTTGAGAGCTTTACAGAGTTTGATATTACTGCCTTTATATGTATTTCAGATGAGTCGATGGAAGGGATGATAGCGGAAGTATTGCTACGTCCTGGTGCTTGCTTTAACGCTTAATAATAAAAATAATAATGAAATACTACGATATTGAAATTGATTTAGATAAAGATAAACTTTTAACAGATTATTCTTTTGATATGATACTAGAGTTCTACGCAAAAGATAATGAAGTTTCTCCACAAGAAGTTTATGCTAGAGCTTGTCGTGCATGGAGCACATTTAAAGGTCGAACAGATTTAGAGTTAGCTCAAAGACTGTACGATTATATCTCAAACAAATGGTTTATGTTTGCCTCACCTGTATTATCGAATGCTCCCGATATTAATGGTAAAGGTAAAGGAATGCCAATTTCTTGCTTTTTAACTTATGTTCCTGATACTGTCGCTGGTCTTATTGACCATAGTTCTGAAATTCGTTGGCTATCCGTCATGGGTGGCGGGGTTGGAGGTCATTGGTCTGACATCCGTAGTGTATCTGATATTGCTCCTGGCCCTATACCTTTCTTAAGTACTATTGATGCTGATATGACTGCTTATCGGCAAGGTAAAACACGGAAAGGTTCTTATGCTGCATATCTTGATATTGATCATCCTGATATTCTTGAATTTATTAGCATTCGTGTTCCCACAGGTGATAATAATCGTAAATGTCTTAACTTACATAACGCTGTTAATATCACTGATAGTTTCATGGAAGCTGTCAAGGAAGGTAGAACATATGAGCTTGTCGATCCAAAGAAAGGACCAACAGGCGAATCCCTTGATGCTAGAAAAGTATTTATCAAGTTATTGGAGACTCGCTTTCGCACAGGGGAGCCTTACCTTAACTTCATTGATACTGTTAACGATGCATTACCTGCCCAGTTAAAACGAAAAGGTTTAAAAGTACATGGTAGTAATCTCTGTAATGAAATTCATTTACCTACAAATGAAGATCGTACAGCAGTATGTTGTTTAAGTTCTGTTAACCTAGAGCACTATGACCAATGGAAACATACCCCTATGGTTAGAGATTTAGTAACAATGCTTGATAATGTACTAGAATATTTTATTGAAAACGCCCCAAGTAGTCTTAGTAGAGCAGTTTATAGTGCTACCCAAGAAAGATCTATTGGTATTGGCGCAATGGGTTTTCATAATCTATTACAAAGTAGAATGATACCTTTTGAGAGTAATGATGCTTCTAAGCTAAATATTGAAATATTTAATTATATTAAAAGTGAGGCAAAAGACGTATCTAATTCCCTGGCTGATAGTCGTGGACCTGCTCCAGATATGGCACCATTAATGGTAAGACATTCACATTTACTAGCAATTGCACCTAATGCTTCCTCTGGTATTTTATTGAGCACTTCTCCTAGTATCGAACCTAATA
>Ga0222713_10006095_pt1 | contig 11540 bp, 10 predicted proteins | sample C33_649DmetaG_FD_165061 | JGI IMG/M metagenome (GOLD analysis project Ga0222713, IMG submission 165061) | Estuarine water microbial communities from San Francisco Bay, California, United States - C33_649D | ecosystem: Environmental > Aquatic > Marine > Unclassified | place: USA: California... | reverse complement strand
CTCGGCATCACCCGGTGGGCAGGACAAGACGGTGTCGCCATCACGACCAGTGACCTCCGGGAGAGCACCACCGGTGGTGGCTACCAGACAGATGCCGGTGCTCATGGCTTCGATCGAAGGAAGACTGAACCCTTCGTACAAGCTCGGCACCACCGCCAATGTGCTCTCGGCATACAGCTCCACGATGCGTTCGTCGCTGACGCCTGACACGTACGTGATGCAGTCGTGCAAACCAAGTGACTCGATGAGATCAGCACTTGCGCCGGCGCGCGGCTTGCCGATGATGGTGAGATGAATCTCGCGCTCGGTGCGCAGTTTTGCTACGGCTTCCAAAAGATACGACAAGCCCTTCAAGGCCACGTCTGCAGATGCCGTCGTGATGAGTTGATTCGGTTTACGGCGTACGGCGGGCATGGGTGTGAACAAATCAGGATCAACGCCAACGGGCACCAAGCGCATGCGGTCGAGCGACACTTTCATGTCGGTATGGATGTCAGTGATCGAGTTTTCGCTCACCACGACGATGCGGGGGAGGCGACTTGCAACTTTTCCTTGCATCTTCACGAACGAGTACCAGCGGGAGATGCCGAATCGCTTCCAACGCGTTTTGGTGTGTTCCATTTCTAGTTTGCGATCTTTGGTGATGGGGTGGTGCAAAGTAACAATGGTGGGAATCATCTTTTCGATTGCCAAGATGTGTTTGCCGAGACATTGGTTGTCGTGCACAAGGTCGAAGTCAGCAGTTCGCTCGCGCAGTGCGCGATATGCGCGCAGGCTGAAGGTCAACGGTTCGCCGAACGTACCTTTGAGGAAGTAGAGCGCTTCGAGGGCGTTCGGCCAGTTATTGAGCTCCCAATATGCCGGAAAGCGACCGGGGTACTGGTCGTTGAAGATGTCGAGGCTCGGCAACTTGTGCAACGCGATACGCGAGTCCAATATCGGATACGGCTGACCTCCGTACACCTCGACGTGATGGCCCAAATCTGCCAGTGCTTTGGTGAGATGACGTGTGTAGACACCCTGGCCGCCGACATGCGGTTTACCCCGATAGGTGAGATAGGCCAGGCGCAGCGGACCTTCACGCAAACGGTCAAGTTCGCGTTGCACATCGCTTGCCGACATGCAACATGACGCTATCGCTGGGAAGTTATCGGGCGATCAATTTCATCGTGCGTCGTAACGGAGTGTTTGGCGTTATCACATGTGGAGCGAGAGAAAATCCATCAGGTGGGCCCGACTGCGGTTCCACACACAGGGCATGAGTTGGCTTGTCGTAAATCACCCAGTGGTCACAGTCGCTCTCAATGTCGATTCGTACTCCATCAGCAAAGACCACTGCCGGCGTGCGGTGTGGTTCAACAAAACAATCGTCCCACGGGCCAACAGTGGGGGCGCTCCGCTGGCCATCTGGGATGTAGTGCACATCGCGTATGTACATTGCCGCAAAGGCAACATCCAGTGTTGCCGGACGCACGAACCATGGATGCCATCCAACTTGTGCAGGCATTGATGCATCGGTCGTGCTGACGGTGAGCGTGCAAGTGACGCTGCGTTCGCGTGCGTCTACTTCGATGCGGTGCTCTACCGCTCCACGAAACGGCCAGCGTCGACCGAGTGATGCAACGCACACTGCGTGCGACGGGGATTGCTCGGTAGTGATCCAGGCAACATCAAAGACCGTTCCATGAATGGCGTGCGGCTCCGCGTTGCGTTGCAATTGATGGAGTTGATGGTTGTGCATGAATCGACCATCGCGAACTCTCCCCGCAAACGGCACCATTGGGTAGGCACCCCATGCGGTTGCCGCTGCACCTCGTGAGTTGCCGATCAATCGCTCCACGGAATTGATTCGCAACGACGACAGGCGCGCACCGCACTGCACATCCACCGAGCAACCAAAGGCGGTGGTACCTAAGTGAATGAGATTGCTCATGGCGCAACTCGGGAAGAGCGGAGTGAATGAGGTGAACGTGCTCGCCGGACCAGCACGCCAATCACCACGAAGAGTGCAAGTACTACCGGCCAAGTTCCTATGTGCGAAAACAGAGTGCGTCCAGTCCGCAGAGGTACATCCGCGAAGATGACGGCTTGTTCGCCCACCGGTATGCGCTGAAGTACGTGGCCCTTGTGGTCGATGAAGACTGTGTAACCGGTGGTCGCTGCTTGTACGAGGTATCTTCCAGACTCAAGCGCACGCAACTGCGATGTCGCCACTTGTTGCTGCTGCAGAATCTCCCCCGTATAGCTCGAGCCATTCGTCGGATTAATGACGAGTTGGCCGCCCATTGATACTCCGTCGTTGACGCGATCAGAGAAGAACACCTCCCACGAGATGGCAACAGCCAACGGTACGTTCTGGCCGTTGTGTGGCATGGTAAGTACTGCACGTTCGGTACCAGCAGCCGCGTCGCGGGGAATTCGGTCGACTGGAGCACCGAGTGACGCAAGCAGCGAACGAAGCGGAATGTATTCCCCGTAGGGAACCCGTCGTACTTTGTCGTATCGACTGGCCTCATCGCCGCTCGTACTCAGCAGAATTTGTGCGTTGGTAAACGCTCGGCCGGCATCCTCCGTAACACCGACTGCAATGGGTGCATCGATACGTATCGCCTCTTGAGTGAGTACCGAGCGAGCGGAGCTTGTGGTGAAGTCGTCAACGTCAATGGCGTTCTCGGGCCATACGACCAAATCAAGACCCTGATCTTTATTGAGTAATGCAGTGGCAGCAAGATGTCGGTCGGTCACATCCCGCGGGTTGCTATTGATTGCCAACACACCTTGCGGACCCCCACCTTGTACTGCAGCAATGCGTAAGGACTCTCCGGTTGCACGACCATGCGGTGCGAACTGGCCGAAGATCTGTGTGCCAATGAGCAGAATCAACACGATCATGGCACCGCGGCGAGAATGCCAACCAAACTCGCGACGACGTATCCATATTTCTGCCAGAACACCGGCAAGTACGAACAACCACACGGAGATACCTATCGGCCCCACCACGCGAGCGATGTGCGCCAAGCGTGTATCGGCGACACCGAGCGCGATCGAAGCCAAGGGAACTCCGCCGAACGGCACAACGAAGCGCAGTGCTTCGGCTAATCCGTGCGTAGCGGCACGCACGAGGATGCGTGAAGTAGTTGCGTGATTTCGTTCATTCGCCACCGAGTTGCTGGCGGCGAACAAGCGTGATGCAACTGCAGCACTGAGGCCATGCATACCAGCAAAGAGCAGTGGGGCAATCACAAATCCACCTGGTACGAGATGCCACATCCATCCCATGGCAGGCGCTAACCATCCCCAACCAAACAGTGCGCCAAGCGCGAACTGTGTGCGAAAACGCGATGGGCTGCATTCAGCAGCAACGAAGTAGCAGGCAACACCAGCGATGCTGAGTGGCCACCATCCGAGCGGTGGAATGCCGACGGCGACGAGCACTCCACCAAAAAGCGCAAGGCCGTAAGGCGCACTTCGCAGCCTGAATGATGACATCATCCCTGACCGTATCTGCGAAGATAAAGGGCAAGTTTGTTGATGCGCACTCGCATCGGTGGATGGGCTGCGACGACGCGTTCCCACACATTGCCGCGATCAGTACGCGGGCTCATGGCTTCCCACTTGCGCATCGCTGCCAAGAGGTGTGTGCCGAAGCCGAGTTGTGCAGCACGCCGGTCGGCATGGAACTCGGTGGCGCGACTTGCGGCATTTCCCAGGGATGTCGCCAACGAGACATTCAACATGAGCAACCATGACGCCACATGGAGGAATGCAGCAACGAACAAACCGAGAGCATGCAACAGGGGAATACGTCGGGCGAATGCGATGGTGGCCGACTCAGCCAGCGCTTGCAGTCGCATACCTATTCGCGACAATACGGTGATCGGCAGAATCATCCACTGGGTGATGGTGAGTGAAACGGTATGAAGGCCAAGGTGGTGGCTCAGTTCGTGTGCAAGCACTCCAGAAAGTTGTTGCTCGTCCAGCTGCTCGACGGCAAGCGATGAGACGATGACGAGATGTCCGCCACATGCAAATGCATTGAGTGATTCTGTGTCGACGATTGCGAGCACGAATCGTCGCCGTGCAAGATCATTGCGACGAATGATTGGCTGCCACGAGTCTTGAAGAATTGCTTGCTCGCGTGATGTTGGCTGACGGGCTCCGAGTAGGCGCATCAGCACGAAACGTTGCACCGGTCGCGAAAACAACAAGATGAATAGGGCGAAGAGTGCACCAACGAACAGTCGGTATTCCACCTGACCCCACCACCAAAAAGGCAGCCACAATACCGTTGCGGTCACCAACCAAGCAGGGAGCAATGCGATAATCGCCGTCACCCCGGTGAGTGCCGACCATTCGAATCTGGATGATGGGGTTGGCACGCTTCGTGAACCTAGCGTGGGAATCATGAACTGGCTTGCTTCGCTTCCCAGTCCGTCGAGTGGGGCTCTAGAACTCGGTCCACTTCGATTGAATGCGTACGGGCTCATGATTGCACTCGGTGCAATTGCCGCAACATGGTTGATGGGTCGACGACTCGAACGCAACGGCTGGGGGACGCGCGATGATGCAAGTTCCATCGCCATGATTGCCGTGCCCGCCGGTGTTGTTGGAGCGCGGCTGTACCACGTGGTCACCGATTGGGAACGTTTTGACGGACGACTCATCGACGTCGTAAAGATATGGAAAGGTGGCCTCGGGATTTGGGGCGGTATCGCGGTTGGTGTCGTAGTGGGTGTTTGGGTTGCCAAGCGCCGTGGACTCGGTGTGGCCCACACACTTACTGCTGTTGCGCCTGCACTTCCGCTGGCGCAGGCAATTGGCAGATTCGGTAACTGGTTCAATCAAGAATTGTTTGGTCGCCCGACCACCTTGCCGTGGGGCCTTGAAATCGACGACAAACATCTACCGCGCGGTTATGCATCAGGCACTCTGTTTCACCCCACGTTCTTGTACGAGTCATTGGGATGTTTGGTGCTCATGGCGCTACTGCTGCAGATTGAACGCCGCGGCAACTTGCGGGCAGGACGCCTGTTTTTGTTCTACACCGCTGGGTACACGTTGTTGCGTTTCTTTGTGGAGGGTTTGCGCATCGACCCTGCCAAATCTGCTGGCGGCCTACGCCTCAATCAGTGGACTTCGCTTGTCGTATTTGCGATATCGGTGCTCGTGCTCATCGTTGACCAACGACGGGCAGCATCTCGTGCCGAATCAGTTACGAAAGAGCCCGCAAACGTGCCGCAAGATCTTCCGGCACAACCGGAATGAAGTACTCGTTCGTTGCAACTTCTGCAGCCGCAATGTAACGCATTACCCGTGGTGCACGCCACGGCGAAACAATCTCCACGTTGAACCAGGCATCGGTACATCCTTCAATTTCGTGCGACTGCTCGGTAGTCACCGACGGTCGCTGATTGAACCACATCATCGTGGGCGTCGGCCCATCGTTGAGACGTTCGATGCGTCGTAGTACTTCTTGCAGGATTTCCCCGAAGGCTTTTCGTTGCCCAGCATTCATCGACGGTAGGTCCGGGATGCGCTCACACGGGGCTATTTCGACGGCTAGTGGATACGGCGATGTGGCAGGAACCGTCGCTGCCCAACCGTCGTGTTCCATAACGAGCCGCTCGGTGGTGGGGTCGGGTTTCCATCCCGCGGCAAGTCGTCGCCGTGGTCGATCGGGCACGTGGTCGAACGCGTAAATCTGACCATGCGGATGGTCGATGGTGGCCCCAACTTCACGACCAGAGTTTTCAAAGATGAGCACGTAGCTCACGTCGCTGCGGGCACCCAGTGAGCTGACCCGTTCTGCCCATGTGTCAATCAACGTCGTCACATTGGTCGCAGAAAGTGTGCTGAGTCGTGCATCGTGATCGCTGGTGTACAACACGACTTCGCATCGATTATCGGGCATCGGCGCCCATCGATTTGGTATCACTTTCACCGTGTACGGTGACTCAGCCTCGAGACCACCCACGCAAAAAGGGCATTGTTGTGTGGGGAGGTTCGGTCGGTTTTGACGCGAAGCCACAACATGCACCAAGGTGCCCAACCATGGATCGACACGTACTTCATCACTCACTACGCAGACACCCGCAATCCTGTTTCGGCATCAAAGACATGGAGCGCATCGGGCTTGGCTCGCAGTGAAATTCGGGATTGATGACTCAGACGAGACAAACCTGGCGTACGTGCGACCACCCGATCCTTGCTGGGAGTGTCCAATGTGCAGTGCACATAGGAGTCGCTGCCAAGTTCTTCAATGAAATCAACGACTGCAGGTACGCCGTCGTTGCCGGTCAGGTCCAGACCTTCGGGTCGTACACCAATCACCACGTTCGGTGAAGTGGGGGTGTTTGCTCCTGCCGTGACGCTGGTACTTGCACCGGCGAATGACACGGCGCCACTGGCTGATTGTGCAGCGATCATGTTCATGGCTGGGGAGCCGATGAACCCCGCCACAAACATGTTGACCGGCCGGGAGAACAACTCCTGTGGTGCAGCAACTTGTTGCAGCACGCCGTCCTTCAGCACGGCAATACGGTGCCCCATCGTCATCGCTTCAACTTGATCGTGCGTCACATAGATCGTTGTGATACCAAGTTGACGCTGCAACTCGGCTACTTGTGTGCGGGTTTGCACACGGAGCTTGGCATCGAGATTCGAAAGCGGCTCATCCATCAAGAACACTTCGGGCTTGCGCACGATGGCGCGCCCCATTGCCACACGCTGGCGTTGTCCGCCAGAAAGCTTGGCGGGTTTTCGTTCGAGCAAATCCGAGAGATCGAGCATTCGCGCAGTTTCTTCAACACGCTGTTTGATCTCGGTTTTGTCTACGTTGTTGATTTTGAGGTTGAACCCGATGTTCTCGGCAACGGTCATATGTGGATACAGGGCGTAGCTCTGAAACACCATCGCAATGTTGCGGTCCTTCGGTGCGAGGTCTGTCACGTCGCGGCCGCTGATACCGATGGTGCCCGAGTCGACCGTTTCTAGCCCAGCGATCATTCGCAGGAGCGTGGATTTGCCGCAGCCTGATGGCCCGACAAGTACGAGAAACTCCCCATCTTCCACGAGCAGATCCACGGCATTCACTGCGGGGCGATTCATCCCCGGAAAGTGTCGGGTGGCTTGACCGATATTTACTGTTGCCATGATGATTCCTCATTTCGTTGAGTAGAACGATGATCAGATCCACTGGTCACGGTAGCCGTGTGGTCGGAGTTGACCATTGAGTTGGGATCAACCACCTGCACGTTGCGACACTCACGGGTCAGCACATCGCGAGCGTCACGGCGTAGCGAGACATCAGTTATGACGAGTGCAGCTGCACCGAGCGGCATGATCGTGCATAAGCCGTTGAGATTCCACTTCGAGTGGTCGGCGAGAATGATGACGTCGCTCGTCGTGTTGGCGAATGCTCGGTTGGTTTCAGCCTCCGCCAGATTGGGCGTGGTAAATCCCTTGGGTGACATGCCGTGCACTCCCATGAACACCAAGTCGAGTTGAAGTTGACTCAATGTCTGCACGGCCGTCGGACCGACCAGTGCGTCACTCGGCGTTCGCGTTCCACCGACGAGGAGGACCGTTCGGTCTTGTCGTGGAAACTGATGGAGGTACCCAGCCACATGAATGCAGTTGGTCACGATGGTGAGATCGACAACATCAAGTAGTGACATCGCCATGTGATAGGTGGTCGTGCCGGCAGTGAGGCCGATGGATGTGCCAGGGCGAACGATTCCGGCAGCCGCTCGACCAATCGCAATCTTTTCGTCCAAGTTGCGGCGGGATTTCGCATCGAATCCGGGTTCAAAAGCGCTTCGTTCATCGCGCAGTGTGGCACCGCCGTGCACCTTGTCGAGGACGCCGAGTTCAGAGAGCGCGTCAAGATCGCGGCGAACGGTCATTTCCGATACATCAAGCAACGATGCAAGATCGCTCACTCGCACTGCGCCGTGGAGTCGAAGTTGAGCGGTGATGATTTCGTGGCGTTGCGACGCCAGCGCACGACTGGTGGCCCCGCTCGTATCAGTTGAACGGCGAGCGAGGTCGGTCATGACGGTCGTGGAGCCCACGGGCATGGTTGCATTCCGCCAGCCTGACACATCAGACCCCAATCACACAAAAGCGCACAGCAATTTTGTGCGAATAGTGGTGGAAGCCATTTATGGGGCAGATTCGGGTATCAAATGCAGTGACATGGTCGGAAAAGAACACGCAATCTCACGCAAAGAGACAAGTTCGCACAGATTGGGCTTGACAACGCCTACGGGGAGTGGTCAGACTGAAGCACATCACAACTACACAACGTGCCAAGCACGCTGTACAAGGGGGCAATTACATGTCAGCAGAGAATTCCAAGGTTCCTGAATCCGGTCGCGGATTCACCGTGAACCGTCGCGAGTTGCTCGTCGGAGCAGCCGGCGTGGCGGGTGCAGGCGCATTGTTCGCAGCCTGCGGCGGCGGTGACAAAGTTGTTGGTCCGCTCACTTTCGGTGCGCGAACCGTCGACGAATCACCAACCAAGCAACTGAAGGCACTCGTCGCTGCGTACGAGGCAAAAACTGGCAACACCGTCACATACAACGCGACGGAGTCAAATGCCTTCCAAAACAATCTCTCGCAATACCTGCAAGGCACCCCGGATGATGCCTTCCAGTGGATGGCGGGTTATCGCATGCAATTCTTCGCAGAACAGGGTCTTCTCGTTGACCTCAGTGATGTGTGGGACAAGATTGGCGATCAGTATTCCGAGTCGTACAAAATTGCCTCGACAGGCCTCGACGGCAAGCAGTACTTCATTCCACAGTCGTGGTACCCGTGGGGCTTGCATTTCCGTAAGTCGATGCTTGCCGATCTCGGCATAGATCCGGACGGCATCTACAACTGGGATGACTTCTTGAAGATGCTCGACGGCATGAAGAAGAAGGGCCTCGTTGGCTTTGCCGCTGGAGACAAGGGTGGCTGGGAAGCGATGGGCACATTCGACATCATCAACGCCCGAGTGAACGGCTACCAATACCACGTGGATCTCTTGGCTGGTCGCGAGAAGTGGACCGACCCACGCACCGCGAAGGTGTTTGAGTATTGGGAACAGTTGGTCCCATACATGAACGACAACGTGCTCGACCTTGAGTGGGACGGCGCCATGCAACTCCTTCTGCAAAAGAAGGCGGGTGCAATGTTGATGGGCTCATGGTTCGGTGGAAACTTCAAGGAACAGTCGGATGCCGACTACGAAGATCTCTGGATCATTCCGTTCCCTGAAATCAATCCTGAGCACAAGCGGGACACCATCGATGCACCAATCGATGGTTTCTGTGCGGCGAAGAATGGCACCAACAATGACGGTGGCAAGGACTTCCTCGCCTTTGCCGGTGACATGGAAGGTGTACAGGCAATGTTGGACACCGGAGTGCCAATGACATCAGCAAACAAGGGTCAGGACACATCGGCATACGATGCGTTCCAGACCCAGCAACTGGCGGTCATGGCTGAGGCGAAGTACGTCACTCAGTTCCTTGACCGTGATACCCGCCCAGACTTCGCCGGCCCGGTAGTGGGGCCTGCAATTCAGAGCTGGTTCAAGAACCCCAAGGACGTCAACAAGATCCTTGAGAGTCTCCAAGAACAGTGGGATGCTCTGCCGCCTCTCTGAGTCGGTAGGGACACTCGCTAGCGATTCGCATAGCGAGAACGAAGCGTTATGAAGTCGTCGGCGACGAGACCATCAAAGTCTCGTCGCCGACGTGCTTTTTCTCGGGGTGATCGTGTCACTCTGGGAATATTCGTCGGAATACCGACGTTTTTTCATCTGGTGCTGGTGTGGATTCCTGCCATCTTGACCATCGTGTTGTCATTCACCTACTGGACCGGCATCAACTTTGGTGACATCAAGTGGGCTGGCGTCGCCAACTACGACAATATTTTCACCAAGACACCGCAGTTCTATGAGGCACTGCGCAACAACGTGATCTGGTTGCTGTGGTTTGGATTCATCGCCACACCGGCAGGTGTGTTGCTTGCTTATCAGATTGACCGAAAAATTCGCGGGCATCAGGCGTATCAGTCGATTTACTACCTGCCTGTCATCTTGTCGCTTGCCGTGACTGGAATCATCTGGAACTTCATGTTGCGCCCGGACGGGTTTGTCAACGGAGTGTTGGGACGCGACATCGATGAAGCAATCTCATTTTTCGGCAACTACGACATCAATATCTACGTCATCATGGTGATGGCCTCGTGGCGTCACATCGGCTACATCATGTTGCTGTATCTAGCCGGGCTCAAGGCCATTGACCCCACACTTCGCGAAGCAGCGGCAATCGATGGCGCAACGGAGTGGGCGACGTTTCGCAAGGTAATTTTGCCGGCGATGAGGCCCGTCAACATCATCGTGATTGTGATCACCATTATCGAGTCGCTGCGCGCATTCGACATGGTTTATGTGATCTACGGAACCAGTGCCGGATTACCGATTCTTGGCATCCTCGTATTTCAGAACATTGCCGGTGAGGGCGCATCAATGAAGGGAGCGGCATATGCCGTGATTCTCTTCGTACTTTCAATTGGGCCGATCATTGCGTACCTGCGTCAACAGTTTCGTGCGGATGTGTCATGACGACAGTCTCAACGGTTCGCAACTCGCAGATACTGAAGGACCGTCTCATCTCGGTGTTCATCGGATTCTTTGCCATCCTGTGGATCTTCCCGATCTTGTGGACGCTGTGGAGTTCGTTCCGACCATACAAAGAGATTCGCGCACGAGGCACCTTCTCGATGCCTGAGGAATTTGGCATCTTCAACTACCGCGAAGCAATCTCGCGCATGGAGCTTCCTACTTATTTGTGGAATTCATTCATCATCACCGTGCCCGCAGTGTTTCTCACCTTGATGTTTGGGAGTCTCATCGCGTTCGTCGTCTCGCGATATTCGTTCAAGTTCAACGTTGGAATGCTGCTGCTCTTTACCGCCGGCAATCTGCTGCCTGCCCAGTTGGTGTTCATCCCGGTTTTCAAGATGTATCTGAATGTCGGCGACCTGGTTGGAGACCGCAGATTCCTGTTCGACTCGCCGTGGGGAGTCGTATTGATTCACGTTGCATTCCAGATGGGGTTCGCCACGTTCGTGCTCTCCAGTTACATGAAGACCATCCCTAAGGAGATTTCCGAATCTGCTCTCGTGGACGGAGCATCGGTGTTTCGGCACTATTGGAACGTGATGTTGCCCCTGTTGCGCCCACCGCTTGCATCGTTGGCCGTGCTCATGACCACCTGGATTTACAACGACTTCTTTTGGGCATTGGTGTTGATGTCGACCGACAAGAAACGTCCGATTACTTCGGCGTTGGGGCGGTTGACTGGAGAGTACGTGACTGACTACAACCTCTTAGCCGCCGGTGCGATCATCGCAGCACTACCGACACTCGTCGTATTCCTTGTCTTGCGCAAGCAATTCGTGTCGGGGCTGACGCTCGGCTCTACCAAGGGGTGAACCAGATGGTGCACCTGGTGCACGACGGGGTGTCCGTCGTAGTGAATGTG
>Ga0222713_10006092_pt1 | contig 11541 bp, 10 predicted proteins | sample C33_649DmetaG_FD_165061 | JGI IMG/M metagenome (GOLD analysis project Ga0222713, IMG submission 165061) | Estuarine water microbial communities from San Francisco Bay, California, United States - C33_649D | ecosystem: Environmental > Aquatic > Marine > Unclassified | place: USA: California... | reverse complement strand
GCTTTTTTGAAATTTCCAAGTTCTATACGGTGGATTAAATCATACAGCCATTTTACGCCCTCTCGGCAAGGGGTACATTGCCCGCATGATTCATGCTTATAAAACTTTGTAATTCGTGAAATACACTTCACAATATCGGTTTTTTTGCCGTTGATTTCCTTGGCAATTACAATCATTCCGCCAGTGCCGAGTGCAGAGCCAACTTCACGCATGCCGTCATAATCCATGATTGCGTCTTTACATAAATGGGCAGGAATTAAGGGGCAAGAAGACCCACCTGGAATAATTGCAAGAAGGTTATCCCAACCGCCAATAACTCCGCCTGCATGTTTTTCTATTAAATCTTTTATTGGAAGGCTCATATTTTCTTCAAAAACGCACGGTTTATTGACATGTCCTGAAACACAAAAAAGCTTTGTTCCATGGTTATTTTCACGCCCGATTGACTTAAACCATTCAGCACCACGGCGGAAAATTTCAGGCACAGATGCTATAGATTCAACATTGTTCACAACCGTTGGGCAACCATAAAGCCCAACCAATGCTGGAAACGGTGGCTTTAAACGGGGTTGACCTTTCTTGCCTTCAATTGATTCAATCATTGCGGTTTCCTCACCACAAATATACGCACCCGCACCACGATGAACGAAAACATCAATATCCCAACCACTTCCGCAAGCATTTTTACCAAGAAGACCAGCTTGTGTTGCTTCCTTAATAGCATTTTCTATTACTTTTGCTTCATTTACATACTCCCCACGAATATATATATAACAGGTATGGGCTTCAATCGCACGTGATGCAATCACAATGCCTTCTAAAAGCTTATGGGGTTCATAGCGTAGAATTTCACGGTCTTTGCATGTCCCAGGTTCAGATTCGTCTGCATTCACAATTAAATAATGTGGTTTTTTGGTTTTTTCTTGAGGAGGAACAAATGACCACTTCAGACCTGTTGCAAAACCTGCACCACCGCGCCCTCTTAACCCTGAAGTACGCACAGTTGAAACAATACATTCCTTTCCCATTTCAACAAATTCCTTGGTACGATGCCAATCTCCTCTTGCTTTTGACGATGTTAAATCAACAGAACTTTGGCCGTATAAGTTTTTATAAATTCTGTCTTCTTTTTTGAGAAACATTTTATTTATTTAATAATTTTGCCTTAATACCATTACCATCTTTTGACTTTATATCTTGACCCTTCACAGCGGAGCAGAAAGTCTTTAAAAGATTTTGGTCGTATTTAGAAAGTTGAAATTCAGGATGCCATTGCACACCAACTAAAAATGGATAAGACTTCATTTGAATTCCCTCAACTAAACCATCATCGGTTTTTGCAATTACAGAGAAACCTTTTGCAATATCTTTAATTCCCTGATGATGCACAGAATTAACAGCGTAACGGTTTACATTCCCACCAAATAAATGCTGTGCGTCTTTGGAAACCTCAACTTCATGTACCGTTACAGAACCGTTACTGAATGGATTATGGTTGATTTTTCCATCTTGTTTTTGCGTTGGAATATCTTGATATAATGTTCCGTCAAATGCAACATTGATTACCTGGTGCCCAGCACATATTCCTAAAATTGGTTTTCTTTTTTTAAAGAGTTCTTTAATTAAGGCAACCTCAAATTCACTGCGATACTTTTCAATTATAAGATTCGTTATCGGTTTTTCAGCATAAAGCTTCGGGTTAATATCCGGAGTATTTCCTGGAATAAGAAGGCCGTCAATAATTGACGCATAAGTTTGAACGCTTTTAATATCTGGTTTTAGGAATATTACAGAAACACCATCACACAATTCATTAATTGCATCAGAATAGCGTGCTCCATTTGAATAGAATTCGTTTTTACTAAACGAAGAATAATTATTTTTTTCAATATCTTCTTTGTCCCATTTGTTTAAAACAATACCAACGACTTTACTTTCACCTGCAAAAACACCAAAAGATAACAATGCAAACAAAAATAAACTTTTCAGAAAAAACATTCCAAGACAACACAAAAATCCACATAAAAATGCTTGCAATAAAAATTATTGTCAAGCAAAAGTTGCAAAATGATTTTTTCAAAAAAATGAATAAAGTTCGTATCATTACCACCGCAAGGGGGATTATCTGGCATGAAGAAAAATTGTTATTGGTTTCCCATAACAAAAACACTTGGTATGCTCCAGGTGGGTGGCTAGACGGGTTTGAATCACTTCCTACAACATGTAAAAGAGAAATATTCGAAGAACTTGGTTGTGAAGTTGAAGTTGGTCCTTTAGTAAAGGTTTGTCATTATACAGAAACGGCAGATGTAAATTCTTACGGCGAAAATATTAACAAAGTAGAACATTACTTCCTTTGCACATTACAAACCATACCACAAATTGAAGGAGAAAACAACCTTTGGGAAGATCACGATAACGGTCTTGTAAAGTTTGCCAAGTGGTTCACTAAAGAAGAACTTGTTTATACCAAAAATATTGGACCAAAGTGGCTTGTAAAAACAGACAGCAAAGAATTTTTATCCAAAGTTTTTGAAGGATAAAACTCTATTTTTTGCTTCTTCAAAACCGAGTACTGAAATAATTTCAAAAATACCGATTGACGATGTACAACCAATAAGCATTGCCCGAAATATGGGGCCAACATCTTTAAATTTTAATCCGTTTTTTTCTAAGAACAATTTAAATTCATCATGAAGATTCTGCTTTTCATTCACACTTAGCATAAATTCTTGAATTTTGTTTGCTCTTCCTCGCTCAAGTGGAATATCGTGTTTTACTTCTCTTTTAAAGAGAAGAAGACTTTCAATCAATTCAAGCAATGTTTTAGAACGATTTTTTACAACATTAATTGCATCAATTGGTTTAATGATAGAAGAAAAATCAAAATTATAATCTTTCTCTAAAACGGAAATAAGCCTTTCATTACTTGCGTTTTTTATAAAAAATTCACTTATATTCTGGAGTTTTGCAATGTCAAACCTTGACGGAGACCTTCCAATTCCTTCCAAATTAAATTCAGAAATTGCCTGTTCATCATTTAGAATATTATCATCACCGTTACTCCAACCAAGACGAAGTAAATACGACCTAATTGCTTCCGGTAAATAACCTTGATTTTTATACTCAAGAGTTGAAATTGCACCATGTCTTTTAGAAAGCTTTCCACCGTCCTCACCGTGAATCAATGGAATATGAGCAAAAACCGGTAAATTTATACCAAAAGCTTGATACAATAAAATCTGTTTTGCAGTATTTGTAAGGTGATCAACCCCACGAATTATATGCGTTATTTGCATATCGATATCATCACACACAACTGCAAACATATAAACCGGTGAACCATCGCTCCTTGCAAGAACAAAATCTTCAATAGTATCAGTGTTAATAACCACTCTACCTTGCACAGCATCATCAATAACAATGTGTACTCCTGTATGCACTTTCAATCTTACAACCGGAGAAACACCTTCAATTTTAACCTCATCTTGTGATGAATATCTATGAATATATCTTTGATTATTACTTTGAGCCTCTTCTTTTTTTATGGCAATATCATCTTCCGGAATATAAGAATAATAGGCCATTCCTTTGTTAACAAGCTCTTCAATTTTCTCTTTATACAGCTCACCTCTTTTACTTTGATATTCGATTTTTTCATCATGATACATTCCAAGCCAAGCAAGACCGTGCGTAATTGCATCATAGCTTTCTTTTGTATTTCTTGCAACATCGGTATCTTCAATACGGAGCAAAAATTCTCCACCATACTTTTTTGCAAAAAGATAATTAAACAACGCAGTTCTTGCCGTTCCAATATGCAGCAAACCGGTTGGAGACGGTGCTATTCTTGTGCGTACTCTCATTTTTTCCTTGAAAATTCAAATTGAATTGAACTAAAATAAAACAAATTGCAAGAAAATTCATGAAGAAATATCAAAGGTACATTGCTATAACTTACTTTGCATCTTTTTTACGAACTCTGTTATTTCTTTCCGCAATTATTATATCAATAAAAACCCTAAACATTGCACAAAGACTAACAAGGGAATCTTCAGTGGATTTACAAAATCTTATTACAATCTCCTTTCATATTATTCCCTATGTACTTTTCACACTAACACCGTTTGCGTCTACAGTTGCTGCTGCCAATGTTTTTAATTCTTTTTTATCGACATCACAAATTACAGTTCTTCAAAATGCAAAATTAACAAACCTTAAAATAGCAACAACACACATGATTATCACAGTACCAATTGCCATTCTTATGCTTTACGCATCATCATTTATACTTCCAAAAACATCTAAAATTAGAGAAGAAGTACAAGATTCAATAATAAAAGAAAAAATTCAAAACTTTTTTGTACCGGATACAATAAAAACCTTTGGTAACTTAACGATTATTACATCTCCAAAAGATATCCTAAAACATATTCCACTTACATTGATTCATCAAAAAACAAAAGATGGAGAATTCGTTTTTGTAGGCAATATTCAAGAAACATGGTCAAATAATAAGATGGTCGGAATCAATGCAAACAATGCAACAATTTTAACAATTAACGAAAATTCAGAAACTCTTGTAAAATTTCAAACTTTGGAAACACAAATAGATTTCTTTACTGAAAGCGAAAAATCAACAGATTCAGACTACCTTACAACCCCGGATTTAATCAAAGAATACAAAAAAGACCCAAGTAACACACTTTTAAAAGAAATCAATGAACGCTTCATGCCTTCTTTTGCAACAATTCTTTTACCGTTTACACTTATCACGCTACTTATTAAATTCCACAATAACCGCACAAACTTTAACATCAAGAACATCACAATTATTACTATTGCACTATTATATATTCTCTTTTCGTGTTATAATCTTGTAGATATTTTCAATACACCAAAAACATTTGGTATAGTATATATCAATATACTCTTGACATTCATTTTTGTGTGCATTTAAACAAGCAAAATCTTTTTACCAAAAGGTATGCTATCGTTTGATATTCCACTCTCACATTTTTTGATTTTATCAAGTGCGCTTTTTTCAATTGGTATTTTTGGTATTTTATATAACAGAAAATCCATTATCAGTATTCTTATTACAATCGAGATTATGCTTTTAGCTGTAAATTTAAATTTTGTTGCTTTTTCCTCCTTTAACAACTCCCCAATTGGACAAGTTTTTGTAATATTTATTTTAACCGTTGCAGCGGCTGAAATTGCAATCGGTCTTGCAATTTTAATTATTCATTACCGCAGAACAAACGATATAACACTTGGGTCTATTCAAAAGATTTCCGATGCTCAAACTTATTCAAAAGAAATATAAAATATTATGTTTAAATTACTTGCCAAAGTTTTCGGCTCAAGCAATGAAAGAATTCTTACTAATTACAAAGAAAAGCTTCCTTTAATTCACAAATTTTATGAAGAATTTAAAAACTTCAAAGAAGATGATTTTGAAACAAAAACCAATGAATTTCGAAACAGGATTAAGAATGGAGAGAACTTAAATTCATTACTACCGGAAGCATTTGCGTTGGTACAAGCGGCTTCGGAACAAACACTTGGAATGAAACATTACGATGTTCAGCTTATTGGTGGAATGGTGCTTCATGATGGAAAAATTACGGAAATGTCAACCGGTGAAGGTAAAACACTTGTAGCAACTCTTCCTTCGTACTTAAACGCACTCACAGATAAACCTGTACATATCGTTACACCAAACGACTATCTCGCTCGCAGAGACGGCACCTCAATGCAACCTCTGTTTGATGTTCTTGGTATGAAATGTGATTTTATCACAAGTGATACCCCTCACCATGATAGAACAGAAAAATATGATTCAGATATTATTTACATTACAAATAATGAAATAGGATTTGATTATCTTAGGGACAACATGCGTCGCTCAATTCACGAGTGTACACTTACAAAACACGGTCTTTCATTTGCAATTGTTGACGAAATTGACTCAATTTTAATTGATGAATCAAGAACACCGTTAATTATTTCAGGCCCCGTGGAACAATCGGGCGATATATACATTCTTGCACGAGACATCGTTCGCACATTTACCGAAGAAGATTATGAAATTGAAGAAAAGCACAAAAGTGTTTATATTACAGACATAGGATACCAAAAAATTGATGACTTCCTTCAAAAAGTCGGCGTTCTTAGTAAAGATGAATCTTTATACTCAACACAAGATTTTCACATTCAAATTCGCAATAACCACATCATTCACGGCATTAATCAAGCTCTTAAAGCAGCAAAAACCTTGAAGGAAAATGTTGATTATCTTATCCGCAACAAAGAAGTGATGATTATCGATGAATTCACAGGTAGAATTATGGACGGTCGTCGATATTCAGACGGACTCCACCAAGCAATTGAAGCAAAACACGGCGTTCCAATTCAACAGGAGTCTCAAACTTTAGCATCAATTACATACCAAAATTACTTCAGAATGTATGAAAAACTTTCAGGAATGACCGGAACAGCTTCAACGGAAGCACATGAATTTCATGAGATTTACAATCTTTCTGTGGTTTCAATTCCAACACATAAACCATTGCAAAGAATTGATGAGGACGATGTTGTATACCGTACGGAAGATGAAAAATTTAACTCTATCATTGATATAGTTAAAGAAGCAAATGCAAAAGGTCAACCTGTTTTAATTGGCACAGCATCCGTTGGTAAATCGGAAAAATTGTCTGCACTTTTTACAAAACATAAGTTAGAACATAATGTTTTAAATGCAAAACAACACGAAAAAGAAGCAGAAATTATCGCAGATGCAGGAAAATTAGGAGCAATCACCATTGCAACAAATATGGCCGGGCGTGGAACTGATATAATTCTGGGTGGATCTCTTGAAAAAAAGATTTCTAAAAAAGTAAGATACATTCAAGACGAAGAACATAAAAAAGATATCATTAAGAAAATTAAAGAAGAACATGAACTTGAAGCAAATAAAGTCAAAGCAGCAGGAGGTCTACTTGTGATCGGCTCTGAAAGACACGAATCTCGTCGTATCGATAACCAGCTTCGCGGAAGAAGTGGCAGACAAGGTGATATTGGTAAAACACAATTTCTTCTTTCCCTTGAAGATGATTTGCTTAGAATATTTGGCGGAGACAAGTTAAAATCAATGCTCAAAACTTTTGGATTTAAAGAAGGAGAATCAATTCAACACCCATGGTTGAATCGTGTAATATTAAAATCTCAAGGTAAAATTGAAGCACAGCACTTTGAAATTCGTAAAAATCTTATTAAATACGATGACATCATGAATACCCAGCGTAAAATTGTATACCAAAAACGCATGGATTTAATTGACGACAAAAAAACAATTGAAAGTAACATCATTGCTACAATAAAAAAGGTATGCTCTGAAAACTACACGGAAAGCACACAAATTAAAGAAAAATTAGAAAAATTAGTAGAAAATGAAATAGGTGAAACTCTAGAAGCAAAACTTATAACAAGATATTTTAGAGAATACAAAGAAGAGGAGTACCAAGAAAAAGCACGCTACTTTTCTATTTCAATTTTAGATACTCTTTGGAAAGAACATTTATACACAGTAGATACTCTTAAACAAAGCGTTCACTTGCGTTCTTATGCCCAGAAGGATCCATTAAATGAATACAAAATTGAAGTTTTTCAAGCATTTGAAGAATTATTAAAAAATTATAGTTTGTTTCTTTTGAAAGAATTGATTTCAGAAGAAAAAATTTAAACAAAGACATTTATTTAAATTTTAAATATTAGTCACGACTATTATTTATACAATATATTAGACTTTTTTAGATCAAACGCTTATACTCTTATATAAGATTGACGGAAATATCCTCTTCTTAAATTAGTTAGTTACACTTGGTTCTCTTCCTTGCCAAGCAAAAAATAAGAAAGAATTGGTTAGTTACAAAAAAGTGGAGGGGTTGCGAAATCTCTCCAGTTTTTTCTATAGTTTGTTATTAACTGAATCTACAGTAAATCAAGTGATGTTTTCAAATCTTGAATAAGATCTTTTGTATCCTCAAGACCAATATACACACGCACACATGTATTTTCACTACCAATCAACGACGAAATTCTCATTTTTGCTAAATCATCTGGAAACTGAATTACTAAAGATTCATATCCACCCCATGAATAACCAATTCCAAAGTATTGGAGTCTATTAAAAAATTTAGACATCACTTTATGTGAATAGTTTTTATCTAAAACAATTGAAAAAAGACTAGTATAGCCTGTACATTGTTTTTTAAAAAACTCATGACCAGGGATTGTTTTTTGAGACGGATGCAAAACATTTGTTATTCTTTCATGACCTTTAATCGCCTCTATCACTTCATCAACTGCAATCTTATGAGCATCTAACCTAACTTTAAGTGTACGAATACCGCGCAAAACATAGTAAGCATTTATGGCTGTTGTATTTGCACCAATTTCACGGTAAGAAGTTATAATTTTATTTGAAAGATTTTCATTAAACACAACAACACCTGCCATTATATCTGAATGACCGGAAAAATATTTTGTGCATGCCTCCACAATAACATCAACATCATATTCAAACGGTTTAAAATAATAAGAAGTAAAAAATGTATTATCAAGGATTGTGTTAATGTTGTACTTTCTTGCAAGTTTTACAATAGATACAACATCTTGAACTTCAAATGTCAAAGAAGATGGACTTTCCATGTAAATTACTTTTGTATTTGGTTTAATTAGATTTTCAAGTTCTTTAATGGAGATTGTCGGGTGGTAAAAAGTATATTCAACACCATACCGTGCAAGAGTTTTTTGTAAAAGGCTTCGTGTTGGTCCATACACACCATCGGACATCAAGACATGTGCACCGGCATAACAAAAAGCATTTAATGCCACTAAAATAGCTGAATATCCACAAGATGTCATCTTTGCATAATTTGCACCATATAATTCTGCTATTGCTTCTTCACAGTCAAAAATTGTTTCTGTACCGTTACGCCCGTATGTTCTTTGGCGAACATTCAGTTTTTCTTTATTATAATAAATTCTGTCTGCAAAGATAAAATCTTCATAAGTATCAAAAACTAGTGTGGAACTTTGAAAAATACCATTATTAACACAACCGTGTTGTTTTTTTGGGTCTCTTGCTACATGAACAGCCTTTGTTGCGAAAGACTTTGAACTACTGCCTGCCATATTAAATTTACACTTACCATTAAAGGAATAAAATAAACAAAGGTATGTCAAGAAATTTTTGAAAGTTCCTGCATTGAAATTAAACCATTATGGATTGCTCTTCCAACAATTACACCATTAATTTTATCTTCTTGTAACTTGATAATATCCTCAATACAAGAAATTCCGCCGGAAGCTTGTAAGAAGTATTTTGGGAAATGTGACTTAATCCATCTATAAAGCGCAAAATTTGGGGAAGTAAGAGTACCATCAACGGAAATATCAGTACATAAAATTGAGATTCTATATTTTGAATAAAGCTTAAGCATTTCCTCAAGAAATGTTTGATTTCCTTCTTGCCAACCATTCACCATTACTTCGTAATTTCCATGCCCGTTTTCTTTACAGTCAAAAGCAAGAATGGTATTTTCTTCCCCAATATTTGCAATAATTTCATGTGTTAAAGACGGACTTTTCACGCATACAGTTCCAAGCACAACCTTAGCACCAAGATTTGCATATTTTTTTGCCGCTTCAAGCGAACGAACGCCTCCACCAATTTGAATTTTACAATCAAGACTAAGAATTTCCTCAATCGCATTTTCTGTTGCCTCGTTGTACACAGATTTCGCACCGTCAAGATTAACAACATGTACCAAATTAAAACCATGCTTAACAAAAGAATTAACTGCCTCAAATGGAGTTTGTGTGTATTCCGTTACTTTATTATATTGGCCTTGAAATAAACGAACGACCTTACCATTTAAAATATCAACAGATGGTATCACTTGAATGTTCATGCTTTTTGAATAAATTGTTTTAATAATTCCAGACCATAACTTCCTGAACGCTCTGGGTGAAATTGGAAACCATAAAAGTTTGCTTTTTGTATAATGGCAGAAATTTTATAATTACCGTATTCACAATAACTTTGAGTATACTCACCAAACGGAGCATAATAAGAGTGAGTAAAGTAAACATATCCACTAGGAATTTCTGCAAAAATACTTTGTTTGTTCTGAAAAATTAGCTTATTCCAACCTGTATGTGGGGCAGTGACATCATTTGGTAAATGTACAATCTGCTCATTAATAACACTAAACCCTCCTACTTCTAAATTTTCCTGAGATTTTTCAAATAGCATCTGCATTCCAAGGCAAATACCCAGTACAGGCTGTTTGAGATTTTTCACAACATCTTTCAAACTTGCAATACTCTCTGCACTTGCGTTTATTGACCCAACACCCGGTATCAGAACTTTTGCCGCATTAATAATGTCTTTTTCATTGTGGGCATAAAAAACTTTACATCCCAACCTGTCCATTGCATCTTCAATTGAAGCAAAATTTGTTCCACCGGCTTTTACAATAACAATTTCTTTCATTTCAGATACATTTTTATTTCAGAAATGGAAATATATTTATAGAAAAATCAATTGTTTATTTTAAGAAAAAATGAAAATATCTTGACAATTAAGATTTAAAAAAACAGGAAACCGTTGTTGATGGCCAGATAGCTCAGTCGGTAGAGCAAAGGACTGAAAATCCTTGTGTCGCCGGTTCGATTCCGGCTCTGGCCACCACTATGCTCGCAACCTTGCGTTTTGCAATGCTTCGCGTTTTAACTCTTTTTCCCTTTCTGAAGCTTTCCCAAAATCTTTAATTGGTTCGTTTTCGGCGTAATCCTCAGGCTCAAATTCATCTAAACCTTGGTACAACTCCGGATTAACATCATAAAATCCTTGGTTTTTAAGAGATTGTTCATGTTCATTTTCCATTGCGTACAAACTATCAACATTAACCTGCGGCACTTCTTGATGATTTGGCAAGTACATCTCATTATTAAAATTAACAAGATTTCCTTCAAGACTTGGATCATAATTTTCTTTATTATTCTGTGGTTTATTTTCTTGAAGAAATTGATTATCATCGTGTGTAGTTATTTTATCTTCCAAGTTACTCGTATGTTTTCTTATTGTATTTGAAACTGTTGTATCAACATTGTTACTTTGCGTTATGTCTTCATTTTGACTTAATTCTTGAGTTTTTTCGTTTTCCTTGGAACCAAAAAAACTTTTAATTCCATTCCAAGCTTTTCCTAATCCACCACCTTTAATCCATGTAACAAGAAGACCAATACCGGCAAATATTGCAAAACCAATAACTGCCCCAATGCCGGAACCAATAACCCCACCAACTATTACGGCAATAAATATGATACCTATTAATTTACTACCGCTTTTCTTAAGCTCGGCAAAAAAACCTTCTTTTTTTTTTTTAGTATTTTCTTGCTCTTGACTGCTCAATTCTTGATTATCCTGCATATTGTTTTTGTAGATAATTCCATTTTACTTTGCTTTAA
>Ga0222713_10006090_pt1 | contig 11542 bp, 9 predicted proteins | sample C33_649DmetaG_FD_165061 | JGI IMG/M metagenome (GOLD analysis project Ga0222713, IMG submission 165061) | Estuarine water microbial communities from San Francisco Bay, California, United States - C33_649D | ecosystem: Environmental > Aquatic > Marine > Unclassified | place: USA: California... | reverse complement strand
CTGGTTGGCCTCAAGATCGGCTATGTGCCGCAGAAGCTCCATATCGAGCCGACCCTGCCGATTACGGTCGAGCGCTTTCTTTCGCTCCCGCACAAGGTGAGTGCCGCACAATGCCAGACCGCGCTTGAGAGGGCCGGTGTCCCGAACCTCGGGCGACGACAAATGACAAGCTTGTCGGGCGGCCAGTTTCAGCGCGTTCTCTTGGCCCGCGCCATCCTTGGCGAGCCGGACCTCCTGATCCTCGATGAAGCAACCCAAGGCCTCGATCAACCGGGTTCGGCAGCTTTCTATCGCCAAATCGAAGCGATCCGCCGCGACATGGGTTGTGCTGTGCTACTGGTCAGCCACGAGTTGCACGTCGTAATGAGCGCCTCGGACCGCGTCGTTTGCCTCAACGGCCATGTCTGTTGTCATGGTGCGCCCGATGTCGTCGCCTCGGCCCCCGAATATCGCGCCCTCTTCGGCAGCGGGACCGGCGGCGCCCTCGCGCTCTACCGCCACGATCACCATCACGTCCACGATCACGACCACCCGCATCCGCATACCCACGAAGGGGCCGACTGATGCTTGATGATTTCCTCGTCAGGGCGGCGCTCGCGGGCCTCGGCGTCGGTCTTGCCGCCGGACCTCTGGGCTGTTTCGTCGTCTGGCGGCGCATGGCCTACTTCGGCGATGCCACAGCCCATGCCGCGATCCTTGGCGTGGCGCTGGCCTTGTCGTTCAATGTTTCGGTCTTCGCCGGAGTTCTGATCGTCTCCGTCCTTGTCGCGGCTCTTGTTTCCAGCCTTTCGGGGCGGGATCTGGGGATTGATACCGTCCTTGGCGTTCTGGCCCATTCCGCCCTCGCGGTCGGCCTTGTGGCTGTGTCATTCCTCGATGGCGTTCGGGTGGACCTGATGGCCTATCTCTTTGGCGACATTCTGGCCGTCAGCAAGGTCGATGTGCTGTTGGTCTGGCTCGGCGGGGTCGGAGTGATCGGGATTCTCTGGTGGCGCTGGTCGGCCCTACTGATCGCAACCCTAAGCCCCGATCTGGCGCAGGCCGGCGGCGTCCGGCCAGAGCGCGAACAACTCGTCCTGACACTGGCGCTCGCCATTGTCGTGGCCGTGGCGATCAAGGTTGTGGGTGCGCTTCTGATCGCGGCATTGTTGATCATTCCGGCCGCCGCGGCCCGCCCATTGGCGCAGACCCCCGGCACGATGGCTTTGATGGCCTCTGCCATTGGAGGGCTTTCTTCGCTTGCCGGGCTTGGAGCGGCCTGGCGATTTGACACGCCTGCCGGGCCGACAATCGTCTGTGCCGCGGCCCTGATCTTTGCCGTCTCTGCCGCGATTGGAATGATGCGGCGCCGCCTCGGATAGCGGCAAAGCGGCCACGCAGTCTCCAAATCAGTTGCATCGCAAGCGGCCATCCGCAATCAAGAGGCAGGAAACGGAGCCTGCAATGCCCAAACTCATTTCGATCCTGAATGGTCCCAACCTCAATCTCCTCGGCAAACGCCAGCCCGAGATCTACGGCAGCGAAACACTTGCGGATGTGGAAAAGGCCTGCGCCAATCTGGCCTCAGAGCTTGGCCTCAAGGCCGAGCTTCATCAATCGAACTATGAAGGTGGCCTGGTCGAGTTGATTCACACGGCACGCGAGACTTCGGCAGGCATCATCATCAACCCCGCCGCCTATACGCATACCTCCGTCGCCATTCTCGACGCGCTCAATGCCTTTGAAGGGCCCGTGATCGAGGTGCATATCTCGAATGTGCACAAGCGCGAGAGCTTCCGGCACAATTCCTATGTCTCGCTGCGGGCCGATGGCGTGATCGCCGGGCTTGGCACCGAAGGCTACCTCCTCGCGCTGCGGCGCATGAAAACACTCGTAGGATAATCATGGATCTCCCTCGTAACCGTTTCAAGGCGGCACTGGCCGAAGGGCGCCAGCAGATCGGCCTGTGGAACAGCATCGGCGGCGCGTCGGTGCCCGAGGCGCTGGCGGGCGTCGGCTTTGACTGGATCGTAATCGACACCGAACATTCACCAACCGACGTGCCGGACGTTCTGCGCTCGCTTCAGGCAATGGCGGCCTATCCCGACACAAACCCGGTCGTGCGCCCCGCCTTCAACGATATTGTCCTGATCAAGCGTATCCTCGATTTCGGCGCACAGACATTGCTGATCCCCTACGTCCAAACCCGGGAAGAGGCCGAGGCGGCGGTGAAAGCCGTGCGTTATCCACCGCACGGGCTTCGCGGCGTCGCAGGGGCGACCCGCGCCAGCGGCTATTCGCGAATCAAGGATTATTTCGCCCGCGCCAATGACGAGATTTGTCTTCTGGTTCAGGTCGAAACCATCGAGGCCATGGGACGACTTGAAGAGATCGCCTCTGTCGAGGGTGTGAACGGTGTTTTCATCGGCCCTGCCGATCTGGCCGCGTCGATGGGTTTTCCGGGGCAACCCACCCATCCCGAGGTTCGCGCCCAGATCGACAATGCGATCGACCGGCTCAAGACGATCGGTGTTCCCTCCGGCATCCTGACGATGGACCGAGCCCATGCGCAGCATTGCATTGCACGCGGCACGACCTTTACCGCCGTTGGGCTGGATCTGTCGATGATGCTTGGCGCTGCAAAAGAGCTCGCAGGCGCATTCGGGCGCGGTTAGGCGCCGTCAGAAAGCTCTTTCAGGATCGGGCAATTGGGTCGGTGATCGCCGGCGCAAGCATGGACGAGGCCCTTGAGCGTATCCCGCATATCGCTGAGGGCCGCTATCTTGCGCTCGATCTCGTCAAGGTGGCCGATGGCGATCTGGCGGACATCGGCGCTGGCCCGATCTTCGTCCTCGTAAAGCGCCAAAAGGTCGCGACATTCCTCGATGGAAAAACCGAGCGCCCTTGCCCGCCCGACAAAGCCGAGCTTGTGCATATCGGTTTCGCGGAAGCGCCTATAGCCGTTTTCGCCACGCTGGGGCATGACAAGGCCGATATCCTCGTAATAGCGGATGGTCTTGGTCGACAGGCCCGTCCGCGATGCAACGTCACCAATATTCATGCCGCCTCCCCGCCGCCGCGCTCGACGACCGAGGGCACCCAGCGCAGGCGCAGGGCGTTGCTGACCACAAGGACGGAAGAAAGCGCCATTGCTCCTGCCGCAATCGCGGGCGACAGCATCAGACCCCAAAGCGGATACAACGCCCCCGCCGCGAGCGGCACCAGAAGGATGTTATAGCCGAAGGCCCAGCCCAGGTTCTGGCGGATATTGCCCATGGTCTTGCGGCTGATTTCGATGGCGTTGACAACGCCCGAGGGATCGCCGGACATCAGGACGACATGGGCGCTTTCCACGGCGACATCCGTGCCGGTGCCGATCGCAACCCCCACATCCGCGGATGCCAGCGCCGGTGCGTCATTGATGCCGTCGCCGACAAAGGCCACGCGGCCCTTCTCTTGCAGCGCACGGACCGCGGCGACCTTGCCCTCGGGCAGAACCTCGGCCTGCACATCGTCAATACCCAACTCCGCGGCAATAGCAGCGGCGGTCTTGACTGTATCGCCGGTGATCATCGCAACACGCAATCCGCGATCATGTAGGGCGCGAATGGTGGCGGCGGCAGTTGGCTTGACCTTGTCGGCCACAGCAAGGATGCCCGCAGGTTTACCGTCAACGGCAACGAGGATCGGGGTGCGGCCCTTTTGCGAGAGGCGATCGGCGGCGGCCGCAAATTCAGCGGTCTCGATCCCCTCCCTTGTCATCAGGCGAAGCGCGCCGACGAGAACGGTCTTTCCGTCCACAGCCGCGCTCAGGCCATAGCCGGGGATCGCGGCAAAGCCCGCGGCCGGCGGGATGGCAAGGTCCTTGCCCTTGGCGGCAACCACAATGGCGCGACCCAGAGGATGTTCGGACAACGCCTCGACAGCCGCAGTCGCGACCAAGAGATCGTCGGCCGCCCAGCCGTTTAGCGGCTCAAGGTCGGTCAGCTCGGGCTTGCCTTCGGTCAACGTTCCCGTCTTGTCGAAGGCCACGACCTCGACGCCTTGAAGCGCCTGCAACGCATCGCCTTGCCGGAACAGCACGCCAAGCTCCGCCGCGCGTCCGGTGCCGACCATGATAGAAGTCGGCGTCGCGAGGCCCATGGCGCAGGGGCAAGCGATGATGAGAACGGCGACGCCCGCCACCAGCGCATATTGCAGCCTCGGATCAGGGCCGAAAACGAGCCATGTGAGGATTGTCAGCGTCGCAACCGCCATCACGATCGGAACGAAAACACTGGTGATCTTGTTGACGAGATCCTGCACTGGAAGGCGAGCGCCCTGCGCTTCCTCGACCATAGAAATGATCCGGCTCAACATGGTTTCGGCGCCGACCGCCGTTGCCCGCATCTTGAGCGCGCCGTTTCCGTTGACGGTCCCCGCGACAAGGGCCGCGCCCTTGGCTTTCGCGACAGGCACCGGCTCGCCGGTGATCATGCTTTCGTCGACCCAGCTTGAGCCTTCACGCACAACACCATCAACGGCGATCCGCTCTCCGGGCCGCACCATCAGGATATCGCCGCGCTGAACCTCATCGACCGGCACGTCAATCTCCTGCCCCTCGCGGATCACGCGGGCGGTGGAAGGCCGAAGCCCCAAAAGCCGCTTGATCGCCGCTCCGGTCTGGCCCTTGGCGCGGGCTTCAAGCCAGCGGCCGACCAGGATCAGCGTGACGATCACCGCCGCCGCTTCAAAATAGACGGCGCGGGTGCCTTCGGGCATCAGGCCCGGCGCGAAAAGCGCGGTGGCCGAATAGAGCCACGCGGCGGATGTGCCGAGCACCACGAGCGAATTCATATCGGGCGCCCAGCGCAGAAGAGCGGGGATGCCCTTTTCAAAGAACTGTCGGCCTGGGAAAGCCAGAACTATGGTGGCCAGCACGAACTGAATCAGCCAGCTTGCCTGCATCCCGATCGTGCGGTGAATGAGATCGTGGATTGTCGGAAAAACGTGCCCGCCCATTTCGAGGACAAAAACCGGAAGCGTGAGCGCCGCCGCAACAAGCACCCGCCCCTGCAATTTGGTCGCCTCTTCGGCGTTGCGGTCGGTTGGACGTTCGCCCTGAACAAGGACCTTCGCCTCATAACCTGATCCCCGGATCGCCTCGATCAGCACCGCGGGATCGGAAATAAGGGCCGTGGCCGATGCAGTATTCTCGGCGAGATTGACGTTGGCCGAGATCACCCCCGGCACCTCGAGCAAAGCTTCCTCGACCCGATTGACGCAAGAGGCGCAGGACATCCCCTCAACATCGAAGCGTTGCCGCGTTGGAACCGCCGGATAACCCGCCGCCTGTAGCGCCCCGGCGATTGCTTTTGCTGTGCCCGGCCCCGCCTTGGAATCGAGTGTGACGCGGCCGCCATGGGTGGCAAGATTGACCTCGGCCTTCTCGACACCGCCGACCGAGGCGATCGCCTTTTCCGCCCGGCCCACGCAGCCAGCGCAGGTCATTCCATCGATCTCGAAACTCAGGGCATCGTGCTTGGTCATGGCTGATCCTTTCAAACCTGACACAACAGCTAAGCCTTCCAGTCACTGGAAGGTCAAGGGCAGCCGCGTCACTTTTTCGGCACGGTCGATCTGTCACCCAAAACTGGACCTATTCATCACACCCGACTGGCCATAACTCCAAACCTTGCACCGGCGGCAAACTGGCCTCAGAAAACCTCCGTCGGCCGCCGGATTCGCCCGGTTGGCATTCTTGCGTTCCCCAGGAAGGAAACCCAATGGACACTCACAGCCTCTCCAACGATCCCCGCGCGGTGATCGAGGCCGACCGCGCCCACGTCTGGCACCACCTCGTTCAGCACAAGCAATTCGAACGGATCGACCCGCGCATCATGGTCGAGGGCAAGGGCCTTCGGATCTGGGACATCGCCGGCCGCGAATTCCTCGATGCGGTTTCGGGCGGCGTCTGGACGGTCAACGTTGGCTATGGCCGCGAACGCATCGCCAATGCCGTGCGCGATCAGATCCTCAAGATGAACTTCTGGGGCGGCGCGTTCGGAACCGTTCCTTCGGCCCAGTTTGCCGAGCGTCTGATCGAGAAGATGCCGGGCATGGCACGTGTCTATTATGCCAACTCGGGTTCGGAGGCCAACGAGAAGGCCTTCAAGATGGTCCGCCAGATCGCGCACAAGGTCCACGGCGGCAAGAAGCGCAAGATCCTTTACCGTGACCGCGACTATCACGGAGGCACCATCGCCACCATGTCGGCCGGCGGCCAGCAAGAGCGCAACGCGATGTATGGCCCGTTCGTGCCGGAATTCGTGATGGTGCCCCATTGCAGCGAATATCAGGCCCAGAAGGAACTGGCCGGCGACAATTATGGCGAGCTCGCCGCGCTCGAGATCGAAAAGGTAATCCTGCGCGAAGGCCCCGACACCATCGGCTCGCTCTGCCTCGAGCCGATCACCGCCGGCGGCGGCGCCATCACCCCGCCCAAGGGCTATTGGGAAAAGGTGCAGCAAATCTGCAAGAAGTACGACATCCTTTTGCACATCGACGAAGTTGTCTGCGGCATGGGCCGAACCGGCAAGTGGTTTGGCTATCAGCAATACGGCATCAAACCCGACATCGTGACCATGGCCAAAGGCGTCGCCTCGGGCTATGCAGCGATCTCCTGCTGCGTGACCACCGAAGCCGTGTTCGAGCAGTTCAAGGACGAGACCGATATCCTCGGCTATTTCCGCGATATCTCGACCTTTGGCGGCTGCACCGCCGGCCCCGCCGCGGCGCTTGAGAACATGGCAATCCTCGAGGAAGAAGACCTTCTGGGAAATTCCGAACGCATGGGCGAGCGCCTAATGGGCAACCTCAACGCTCTGATGGACAAACACAGCGCCATCGGCTGTGTAAGGGGCAAGGGCCTCTTTGGCGGTGCCGAGCTTGTCAAGGACCGCGAGACCCGCGAGCCGATCGACGAAAAGGTCTGCGCGGCCATTGTAGGCGAGGTGAACAAGCAGGGCGTCATCATCGGCATGACAAACCGCTCAATTCCCGGCGCCAACAACACCCTCCTGTTCGCGCCGCCGCTGATTGCCAAGGCCAGCGATATCGACGAGATCACCGCTGCTGTCGATAGCGCACTGAAGACGGTTCTGGGCTAGTCCACGAAAGACCCATAGGCCCGGCCCTGTGCCGGGCCTTTTTCATTGGAGCCGCCATGCCCCGCACCAACGACCTTGGCCAACCGATTGGCGATCCGCTTGACGTGGCCCTGCCCTGCCCGTTCCCGCCGCGTGAGCCGATGACAGGTCGGCGCGTCACGATCGTCCCTAGCGATCCGGTTGCCCATGCCGAGGCTCTGTTCAATGCCTTCTGCCTTGACGAGAAGGGGCGCAACTGGACCTATCTGCCCTATGGCCCCTTTGCCTCGGCGGGTGAATTGCGGGCGTGGTTGGAAGCCACCTGCACCGGCGACGATCCCCTTTTTCACACGATCCTCGATCGCGAGGGGCAACCGGTTGGCCTTGCCTCCTATCTGCGGATCGATCCGGCAAACGGCGCGATCGAGGTCGGGCATATCCACCTCTCGCCGCGCCTTCAGCGCACCGCCATGTCGACCGAAGCCATGTTCCTGATGATGGCGCGGGTTTTCGACACGCTGGGCTATCGCCGCTACGAATGGAAATGCGATGCGCTCAACGCCCCGTCGCGGGCGGCGGCAGAAAGGCTCGGCTTTTCCTTCGAGGGCATCTTCCGTCAGGCGACCCACTACAAGGGTCGCAACCGCGACACGGCATGGTATGCGATCATCGACAAGGATTGGCCGGCGCAGAAGGATCGCTTCCTGCGCTGGCTCGATCCGTCCAACTTTGATGAAAAGGGGCGCCAAAAGACGCCCCTCGCAGGATAGGGCCAGGCCCTACATCCCCTGATCGGTCAGCTTTTCGACCGGACCGCCAGCCTCGACCCAATCCTTGAAGCCGCCAAGGTTGAACACGCGCTCATAACCCATTTCCTGCAAAAGCTTGCCCGCAAGAGCCGAACGGCCGCCCGAGGCACAGTGAAGGATCACGGGGCGATCCTTTTGCATGACCGGATTGTGGTAAGTTGTCTCTTCGTCGGCACGGAATTCCAGCATGCCACGGGGGATGTGAACTGATCCCGGGATCTTACCGTTGTGTTCGAGCTCGGGCGCATCGCGCACGTCGATCACCACCGCTCCGTGGTTGGCCACCATATCTTCCACCTGCGCCCGGTCGAGACGCGGAACCGAGGCATTGGCGGCGGCGAGCATTTCTTTGACGGTCTTCATTGAGAGTCCTCCCAGAGTTTATCGATCGAATATAGCTGCGCCGCACCCGTCACGGAAGATGGCTCGCTTGACGAAGTGGCGCCGATAAGTCCAGCCTGTCTGGAAATCGGTCCAGAGCACAGCATGGCAATCTCACCCGAGTCATTCTTCCTTGATCCCGCTGCCGAAGGCACGCTGCAATCGCAGATCCAGCAGATGGTGGCGCAAGGCATCCTTGATGGCCGCTTTCGACGCGGCGAGCGCCTGCCCTCTTCGCGCCGACTGGCCGAGCATCTCGGCGTGAGCCGGATCACCGTGACGCTTGCCTATACCGAATTGATGGCCGACGACTATCTCTCGTCGCGCGGGCGGTCGGGCTATTTCGTCTCTGACAACGCTCCCGAGCCCCCCTCTTTTCCCGCCGCCCCTGCCGGCAGCGGCAATGTCGACTGGGCGCGCATCCTCGGCCACCGCGTCACGGCCTCGCTTGGCGCCAAAAAGCCGGCCGACTGGGCCAGCTATCGCTTTCCCTTCATTTATGGGCAGGCCGACCCGACCCTGTTCGACACCGCCAACTGGCGGCTCTGCGCGGTGCAGGCCCTTGGCAAGCGCGATTTCACGGCCCTGACGACCGACTATTACGACGCAGACGATCCCAAGCTGGTGGAATTCATCTCGCGCCAGACTTTGCCCCGACGTGGTATCCTGGCCGGGCCCGACGAGATTCTCGTCACCTTGGGCGCTCAGAACGCCCTTTGGCTCACCGCGCAAGTCCTCCTCAACCAGCGGCGCATGGCGGCAATCGAAGACCCGTCCTATCCGGCGCTGCGTTCGATCCTGACCCAATCGCGCTGTCAGCTGGCGACCGTGCCGATCGACGCGCAGGGCCTTGACCCAGCCGCCCTGCCCGAAGGCGTCGACCTTGTCTACACGACACCCTCGCATCAATGCCCAACGACGACGACCATGCCCCTCGCCCGCCGCAAGGCCCTTCTTGAACGGGCAGTGCGCGACGATTTCCTGATCGTCGAGGATGATTACGAATTCGAGATGTCGTTCCTCAACCCGCCCTCACCCGCGCTCAAATCGCTCGACCGCGAGGGGCGGGTGATCTATGTCGGCAGCTTCTCGAAATCGCTCTTTCCCGGCCTGCGCCTTGGTTATCTCGTCGGCCCCGCGCCATTCATTCGCGAGGCCCGCGCGCTGCGCGCCAGCGTCTTGCGGCACCCCCCCGGCCATGTGCAGCGCACCGCCGCCTATTTTCTTTCTCTCGGCCATTACGACGCGCTGATCCGCCGGATGTCGCGGGCCTACCTCGAACGCCGCCGCGTTCTTGATGCCGCCATTGCCGAGTTTGGGCTTTCGGTGTCCGGAAAGGCGACATTTGGCGGCTCCTCGGTCTGGATGCAGACGCCTGACGGCGTCGACGCGGGCGAGCTGGCGCAAGCGCTGCAGCGGCAATCTGTGCTGATCGAACCCGGCGAAAGCTTTTTCGCAGGCACCGAACGGCCCACGAATTTCTACCGCCTCGCCTATTCTTCGATCCCCGCCAGCCGGATCCGGGAGGGGGTTGCGCTGATTGCGCGGGCCACGGCGGAACTCGCTCGCTGACTGGCCCTATCCCAGCTCCTTATCTGGCCCTAACGCCTGACCCCCTCAGAACCTATGGTGCCGCCAAAGCCAGCGTTCTGCCGGCCGGTTTTGTCCGAGGAATCCAACAATGAAAATGACCACCGAAGAGGCCTTCGTCAAAGTCCTCCAGATGCACGGAATCACCGATGCATTCGGCATCATCGGTTCGGCCTTCATGCCGATTTCCGATCTCTTTCCGCAGGCCGGCATCAATTTCTGGGACTGCGCGCATGAAGGCTCGGGCGGCATGATGGCCGATGGCTACACCCGCGCCTCTGGCCGCATGTCGATGATGATCGCCCAGAACGGCCCCGGCATCGCCAATTTCGTCACCGCCGTGAAAACCGCCTACTGGAACCACACGCCGCTCCTTCTCGTGACCCCGCAGGCCGCCAACAAGACGCTGGGTCAGGGCGGCTTTCAAGAAGTCGAGCAGATGGCGATGTTTGAAGAGATGGTGGCCTATCAGGAAGAGGTTCGCGATCCCTCGCGCGTTGCTGAGGTTCTCAACCGCGTGATCCTCAATGCCCGCCGCGCTTCGGCCCCGGCGCAAATCAACATGCCGCGCGATTTCTGGACCCAGGTGATCGACATCGACCTGCCCGCCATCGTCGAGTTCGAACGCCCCTCGGGCGGCGAGGAAGCGGTGCAGAAGGCTGCCGATCTCCTCTCCTCGGCCAAGTTTCCGGTGATCCTCAACGGCGCCGGTGTGGTGCTCGGTGGCGCCATCCCCGATACGATGCGCCTTGCCGAACGCCTCGATGCGCCCGTCTGCGTCGGCTATCAGCACAACGACGCCTTCCCCGGCTCGCACCCCCTTTTCGCCGGCCCCTTGGGCTACAATGGCTCGAAAGCAGCGATGGAGCTTATCTCGCGGGCCGATGTCGTCCTCTGCCTCGGCACCCGCCTTAACCCCTTCTCGACCCTGCCGGGCTATGGCATCGACTACTGGCCGCGCGACGCCAGGATCATTCAGGTCGATATCAACCCCGACCGGATCGGTCTGACCAAGAAGATCAGCGTCGGCATCATCGGCGATGCGGCCAAGGTGGCCCGGGGGATCATGGACCGCCTCGCGCCCAAGGCGGGCGATGCCGGCCGCGCCGAGCGCCGCGCCACCATCGCCACCAAGAAATCGACCTGGGCGCAGCAGCTTTCGTCGATGGACCACGAAGACGACGATCCCGGCACCACCTGGAACCAGCGCGCCCGCGCCGCCAAGCCCGAATGGATGAGCCCCCGCATGGCTTGGCGCGCGATCCAGACGGCCCTTCCGAAAGAGGCGATCATCTCGTCCGACATCGGCAACAATTGCGCCATCGGCAATGCCTACCCCTCGTTTGAAGCGGGCCGGAAATACCTCGCCCCCGGCCTCTTTGGCCCCTGCGGCTATGGCCTACCGTCCGTGGTTGGCGCAAAGATCGCCTGCCCCGATGTGCCGGTTGTCGGCTTCTCGGGCGACGGCGCCTTCGGCATCGCGGTCACAGAACTCACCGCCATCGGCCGCCCCGAATGGCCCGCCGTCACCCAGATCGTCTTCCGCAACTACCAATGGGGCGCCGAAAAGCGGAACTCGACCCTGTGGTATGACGACAATTTCGTCGGCACCGAGCTTGACACCCAGGTCTCCTATGCCGGCATCGCCAATGCTTG
>Ga0222713_10006087_pt1 | contig 11546 bp, 10 predicted proteins | sample C33_649DmetaG_FD_165061 | JGI IMG/M metagenome (GOLD analysis project Ga0222713, IMG submission 165061) | Estuarine water microbial communities from San Francisco Bay, California, United States - C33_649D | ecosystem: Environmental > Aquatic > Marine > Unclassified | place: USA: California... | reverse complement strand
AGGAGGAAAAAGAAAACAAGATCATCGGGCATGGAGCCTGATATTTGGAATGGGACGAGATAAGACAAACGGATGATTAGTACCGCTCAGCTGAGCATGTTGCCACGCTTGCACCGGCGGCCTATCGACGTGGTGGTCTTCCACGATCCTTCAGGGAAAACTTATCTTGGGATGAGCTTGGCGCTTAGATGCTTTCAGCGCTTATCTCTTCCGCACATAGCTGCCCAGCGGTGCCCTTGACAGGACAACTGGAACACCAGAGGTGCGTTAATTCCGGTCCTCTCGTACTAGGAATTAAACCCCTCAATTTTCCTGCGCCCACAGAGGATAGAGGACCGAACTGTCTCGCGACGTTCTGAACCCAGCTCGCGTACCGCTTTAACCGGCGAACAGCCGGACCCTTGGGACCTTCTCCAGCCCCAGGATGCGATGAGCCGACATCGAGGTGCCAAACCTTGCCGTCGATATGAACTCTTGGGCAAGATCAGCCTGTTATCCCTAGCGTACCTTTTGTCCGTTAAGCGACGGCAATTCCACATTAAACCGCCGGATCACTTTGGCCTGCTTTCGCATCTGTTCGACCTGTGGGTCTCACAGTTAGGCTGGCTTATGCCAATGCACTCAACACGTGATTGCCAACCACGCTGAGCCAACCTTCGCGCTCCTCCGTTACTCTTTGGGAGGATACCGCCCCAGTAAAACTGACCGGCTGACATGGTCCCGCGTCCTGTTTCAAGGAGCGCGGTTAGATCGTTCAATACCCAAGGGTGGTGTTTCATTGATGGCTCCGCGAAACCCGAAAGTCTCGCTTCACAGCCTCCCACTTACGCTAAGCATGAAAACCAAACGACCAGTGACAGCTTACAGTTAAGGTGCATAGGGTCTTTCCGTCCTTCTGCGGGCAGGCGGCATCTTCACCGCCACTACAATTTCACTGAGCCCCTCGTTGAGACAGCGCCCAACTCGTTACACGATTCGTGCAGGTCGGAACTTACCCGACAAGGAATTTCGCTACCTTAGGACCGTTATAGTTACGGCCGACATTCACGGGGACTTGGGTTCAGAGCTTCGCCTTGCGGCTAACCCCTTGCCTTAATCTTTCCGCATTGGTCACGTGTCACACCCTATACTTGGACTTTCGTCTTGGCAGAGTGCTGTGTTTTTGATAAACAGTCGGTTGGGCCTTTTCACTGCGGCCTGCCGAAGCAGGCATCCCTTCTCCCAAAGTTACGGGACTAGATTGCAGAGTTCCTTAACGAGGTTTCACTCTTTCGCCTTGGTATATTCTACCCACCCACCTGTGTCGGTTTGCGGTACGGGCGGTCCTGGAAAGGGGCACGGGCATTTCTAGGCGCTTGATTCGAAGAACCGGGTTCGGGTTGCCCCTTGCCCTTCTGCCACTTTCAGCCGGCATGTCTTCTCTTCTAACGCGGACCCGTGCTTTAACCAGGGCCGGTGCAGGAATATTCACCTGCTGTGCATCGCCTACGCCATTCGGCCTGGACTTAGCTCCCGACTAACCCTGGGACGAAGATCGTTGCCCAGGAAACCTTGGGTTTACGGCGGACGGGGATTTCACCCGTCTTAACGTTACTTATGTCTGCATCCTCACTTCCTGCCACTCCACCGTCAGTCGCCTTCAGGCTTCGACGCGGCAGGAACGCTCCCCTACCAAAGCACTGTCCGTAGACAATGCAGTCCGGGGCTTCGGTATAGCGCTTGATCGCCAATCATTTTCGGCGCGGGATCTCTCGATGAGTCAGCTATTACGCACTGTTTAAATGGTGGCTGCTTCTAAGCCAACATCCTCACTGTCAAAGAAATCCCACTTCCTTTCCACTGAGCGCTATTTGGGCACCTTAGCCGCCGAGCTGGGCTGTTTCCCTTTCGACTATGAAGCTTATCCCCCACAGTCTTACTGCCATGCTTCACTCAAGGGTATTCGGAGTTTGATTGAGTTTGGTAGGCGGGTATGCCCCCTAGCTCATTCAGTGCTCTACCCCCCTTGATCAGCGCATGACGCTGCACCTAAATACATTTCGGGGAGAACCAGCTATTACGGGGTTTGATTGGCCTTTCACCCCTACCCACAGCTCATCCGAGGACGTCTCAAGGTCCACCGGTTCGGTCCTCCACGTCCGGTTAAAGACGCTTCAACCTGGCCATGGGTAGATCACCACCGCTTCGGGTTCAGCCCGTGCAACTTAACGCCCTGTTCGGACTCGCTTTCGCTCCGCCTCCACCCCAGAAGGGCTTAGGCTTGCCACACAGACTGACTCGCAGACTCATTTTGCAAAAGGCACGCCATCACCCTTGCGGGCTCTGACACCTTGTGGGTATGTGGTTTCAGGTACTATTTCACTTCGCTCACGGCGGTACTTTTCACCTTTCCCTCGCGGTACTTGTTCACTGTCGGTCACCAGCTAGTATTTAGCCTTATGCCGTGGTCGGCACAGATTCATGCGAAGTTTCACGTGTATCGCATTACTCAGGGAATCCCTAGGCGGTGTTCGGTTTTCGGTTACGGGTCTCTCACCCTCTGTGGAGCGGCTTTCCATCCGCTTCGCCTAACCTCCCACCTGCCATGTCGGGCCCCTACAACCCCGGAAGCAATGCCTCCGGTTTGGGCTGTTCCGCTTTCGTTCGCCACTACTGACGGAATCGCTTTCGCTTTCTTTTCCTCGCCCTACTGAGATGTTTCACTTCAGGCGGTCTTGCGTGTCCGCTCCTATGTATTCAGAGCGGAACGATGCGGCATGACCCGCATCAGGTTACCCCATTCGGAAATCTCCGGATCAATGCCTGCTTGCGGCTCTCCGAAGCTTATCGCAGCTTGCCACGTCCTTCATCGCCTGCTGGTGCCAAGGCATCCACTACATACCCTTCACATCTTATCTCGCTTGAAATCCATTCCTTTGACGCGCTTGCGCGCGCCGAAATCTCCTTCAAGCTCCTCTAAAGTTGATCTACAACTTATGGCTCTTTGAAATTGTTTTCTTTTTCTTTCCTGTGCGCGGTTGTCAAGGAACTGCCTCCCCTTCTTCTTCCCGGATTAAAAACGTCTCAAACTCCGCCTTTGCGGGCGGCCGCCATGGTGGGCAGGACTGGACTCGAACCAGTGACCCCCGCCTTATCAAGGCGGTGCTCTAACCAACTGAGCTACATGCCCCTTTGGAACAGGTTGGTGGAGGCAAGGAGATTCGAACTCCTGACATCCAGCTTGCAAAGCTGGCGCTCTACCAACTGAGCTATGCCCCCGCTTGCGCGGCGCTCTCAACGTCTTCTCTCTCAAAACAAAGGCTAAATTGCGCGCTGCATGATCCTTGCGGACATGCGTCAATTTCATAAAACAAGTGGTGTGGGCGCTTTCGCGTTCCACAAGCCTGCCTGACGGCGAGGCCTCGACCTGCCCGTGATTGAGGGGTGAGCCCCTCGCGGGCTTTCTCCATAGAAAGGAGGTGATCCAGCCGCAGGTTCCCCTACGGCTACCTTGTTACGACTTCATCCCAGTCACCAGTCTTGCCTTAGGGCGCTGCCTCCTTGCGGTTGGCGCACGCACTTCGGGCGAAACCAGCTTCCATGATGTGACGGGCGGTGTGTACAAGACCCGGGAACGTATTCACGGCGCCGTAGCTGATGCGCCATTACTAGCGATTCCAACTTCATGGAGTCGAGTTGCAGACTCCAATCTGAACTGGGCCCAGTTTTCGAGATTTCCTCCACCTCGCGGTTTCGGTTCATTTTGTACTGGGCATTGTAGTACGTGTGCAGCCCTGGCCGTAAGGGCCATACGGACTTGACGTCATCCCCACCTTCCTCCTCGTTGATCGAGGCAGTCTGGTTCGAGTGCTCCGGAAACCGGGTGGCAACAAACCACAGGGGTTGCGCTCGTTGCGGGACTTAACCCAACATCTCACGACACGAGCTGACGACAGCCATGCAGCACCTGTGCAAACCGCGTATTGCTACGCTAGCCGGCTTTCACCGACGACAGAATGCATGTCAAGACCAGGTAAGGTTCTTCGCGTTGCATCGAATTAAGCCACATACTCCACCGCTTGTGCGGGTCCCCGTCAATTTCTTTGAGTTTTAATCTTGCGATCGTACTTCCCAGGCGGCACGCTTAACGCGTTAGCTCCGGCGCGGAGACGGTCGAATGTCCCCACACCAAGCGTGCACCGTTTACTGCCAGGACTACCGGGGTATCTAATCCCGTTCGCTACCCTGGCCTTCGTGCCTCAGTGTCAGCAACTGCCCAGTGACCTGCCTTCGCCTTTGGTGTTCCTCTCGATATCTACGCATTTCACTGCTACACCGAGAATTCCGGTCACCCCTTCAGTGCTCTAGCATGGCAGTATCGGATGCAGTTCCGGAGTTGAGCCCCGGGCTTTCACATCTGACTTGCCACGCCACCTACGCACCCTTTACGCCCAGTGATTCCGAACAACGCTTGAGACCTCTGTATTACCGCGGCTGCTGGCACAGAGTTAGCCGTCTCTTCCTCTTGCGGTACCATCAATCTGCAAGGGTTATTAACCCCGCAGCCTTGTTCTCGCATGACAGGAGTTTACAATCCGAAGACCTTATCCTCCACGCGGCGTCGCTCCATCAGGGTTGCCCCCATTGTGAAAGATTCTCGACTGCTGCCACCCGTAGGTGTCTGGGCCGTGTCTCAGTCCCAGTGTGGCTGGTCGTCCTCTCAGACCAGCTACCCGTCGTCGCCTTGGTGGGCTTTTACCCCGCCAACTAGCTGATAGGCCGCGGACCAATCGGGAAGTGACAGGCCTTGCGGTCCCCGTCTTTGGTCTCTCGACCACATGCGGTATTAATCCACGTTTCCATGGGCTATCCCCCGCTTCCCGGAATGTATCCACGTGTTACGCACCCGTTCGCCACTAGACCAGCTTCGTATTGCTACTCAACTGATCCCGTTCGACTTGCATGTCTTATCCACGCCGCCAGCGTTCGTTCTGAGCCAGAATCAAACTCTCCAAAAATATTGGTGCTGGCTTTATTCAAGCCAGCCAAATTGACCCTGCCTGTTCCCAGGCAGTTCTGCATGAATGCTCTCGCACCCCATGCAGCGCACAATTTAGCCTTTGTTTTTATTGAAACTCTCCACCACATCACCCCTCTCAGGGCTGCAGTTTCAAGTTCCGGGTTTTCTGAAAGATCGTTTGCCGCTCCAGCAAAAACAACCGCCCTTAAGCGCTTCGTTTCCACTTTCACGACCACCCCTGTTTCGGTGGCGGACGAGAAGACTAGCAGTACCCCCACTCCCCGCAACTGCTTTTTCTCTCTTTTCTCACTTTTTTCAACCCCATGGGGCCGGATGCCCCTCCTCCACACCCACGCCCCAACCCCGCCGCCTAACAAAAAATACAGCCCAATCAGCTCCTCTAACCAAACCTGCCTTCGCAAAGGCGGGTTCAGCGCCCGTCCGCCGCCAGACGCTCGATCCACTTGCCCAGTTCAGGACGACGGAAATCGCGCAAGCGCGCGAGAAGTTCCCCGGGGCTTGCGCCCACCAGCAGGCAGTCGCGATGCCCGCCGAGCAGAAAGCCGGCGTCGCGAACACCGTCGAGGAAATCGAGCAGAGGGTCGAAGAAGCCCCCGGCGTTAAGCAGGCCCACCGGCTTCTCGTGAAACCCGAGCTGCAGCCAGGTCAGGGTCTCAAAAAGTTCGTCCATCGTGCCATAGCCGCCTGGCAGCGCGATGAAGGCGTCGCTCAGGTCCACCATGAGTTGTTTGCGCTCATGCATGGAACCCACCACGTGCAACTCGGTCACGCCGGTGTGGCCAAGCTCCTTGTCCATGAGCGACTGCGGAATGACGCCAATGACCTCGCCACCGGCGGCCAGGGCGGCATCGGCCACCGCCCCCATCAGGCCGACGCGGCCACCGCCATAGACGATGCCAATGCCAGCGCGCGCGAGGCAGTCGGCCATCCCGGCCGCCGCCGCCGCCAGGGTCGGATCCTGGCCGCTGCTGGAACCACAGTAGATGGCGATGCGCATGGACGTGTGGGGCTAGGCCGTGACCTGCTTGCCGGCCTTCCTGGCCGTGGTGATGAAGGCCTCCTGCAAATAGAGCGGCTCCAGCGGACGCGTGGCGGCCTTCGCCACCTGGGCCTCGCTCAGCCCCGCTCCCAAACGGGCGAGGGCAATGGCGTTCGGCCGCGCAAGCCTGACCGATTCCAAGCCGAGCGGCGCGACGGCGTCAAAGGTGAACCAGTCGTCGCCGGCAGCCACCTCGGCGCGCGCCACCTCGGCGTCGAGCAGGCGCAGTTCGCCGACCTCACCCGCGGCGACCCGCGCCACATAAAACAGGCCCCGCCGGGCATCCCCCAACACCCGGCAGGGAGACTCGGTGGCGGTGGCGATGGAGGGCAGGCCGAAAACGGGCCACCCCCGCGCGAGGGCAAGGCCCTGGGCGGCGGCGATGGCGATGCGCACGCCGGTGTAGGAACCCGGACCGGTGCCGACCACAAGACGGGCCGGCCCTTCGCCCAGGCTGTCGAGCGCTTCGGCGAGCGGGACAAACAGGCGGGCATTGTGCGAGCGCTCACTGACAAAGGCGGCTTCATGCAGCACCTCGCCTTCGCGGACGACGGCGAGCACGCCGCGCGGACTGGAGAGATCGAGGGCAAGGACGGCGCTCATTGCGGTCTGCCCTCCTTCACATGCCTGGAGCCGTCCGGCAAGGCCTCGAGAAAAAACCAGCGCGCGTGCGCGGGCAGCAGGTCGGGAAACAAGTCGGCCCACTCCACCACAACGACACCCGGCTCGTCGAGGATGTCATCCCAGCCCGCGGCGAGCACCGCCCCGGGGCGTTCATGGCGATAGAAGTCGAAGTGAAACACCGGCAGTCGCCCGTCGCGATACTCATGGACGAGCGTGAAAGTGGGGCTGGTGACTTCGGCACCGGAGCCAAGGCCGGCGACGATGCCCTTGGCCGCCTGGGTCTTGCCGGCCCCCAGCGGACCGCACAGCGCCACCACGTCGCCGGCAGCCAAAACGGCGCCGAGCGCACGGCCCCATTCCCAGGTTTGCTGAGGTGTCTTCAATGTCATGCGCGAAAATGATCCCAGCCTCCGGCTGTTTGGGTGCGCCGTCCCGGCCGGGGCGTGAGGCGTCCGATGCAGGTGAGCGGCACGCGCGGAAAGGCTCGCCGCCAGGCCGCCAGCGAGGCGGGCCGCACCGTCGGAGCCATGGCCAGCAGCAGTTCATAATCTTCGCCGTCCCCCCAGGCCTGGTCCGGGGTGCAGCCGCTTGCGCGGGGCAGCGAGTCGGGATCGACCGCAAAGCCGAGGCCCGCTCCGCCCGCGAGTCGGGGCAGATCCTTGGCAAGGCCGTCGCTGAGGTCCATCATGGCGCGCACCGGCAGGTGTTCCGCGAGCCAGCGCGCTTCGGCAAGCCGCGGCTGAAAACGCAGGTGCCGGCCCCGGATCGAGCCGCCGAGGCGACCGGTGACAAAGAGCAGGTCGCCGGCGCGCGCGCCGTGACGGCGCACCCAGCCGCGGGCGGGGGCATCGCCACTGAGACTGACCGTGAGGATCAGGCTGTCGCCGCGCGAGGTCTCACCGCCGACAACCGCCACCCCATGGCGGCCGGCCATGGCGTGCAGTCCCCGGTACAAGCCAATGACCCGCTGCAACGGCGTTGTCGGGGGTGCGATGAGGGTGACGAGCGCGTGGCGTGGCGTGGCGGCCATGGCCGCGAAATCGCTCAGCACCCGTGCCATGGCCTTGCGGCCGATCAGGTTGGCGGGCGTCTCGGCGGTGAAGTGCACGCCCTCGACAACCGTGTCGGTCTTCAGCAGCAGATGCCGTCCGGCACGCGGCGGGCGCACGACGGCACAATCATCCCCCGGCCCCTCGATCACATCCTTGCCATGCCAGCGACCGCGCACCAGGCGGCGCACCAGTTCGTCCTCACCGATGTCGGCCAGTGTCTTCATGTGGCGGCCTCCGGGAACAGCAGCAGCAGGGCCAGGCTGGTCAAATTGAAAAGCGCGTGCATGAGCATCGGCACGAGCAGGCTGCCGCTGAGTTCATAGGCGGCGCAAAGCAGCAGGGCGAGCACGGCAAGCGGAAAGAGACTGCCGACATGCAGATGCACCACGGCAAACAGCAGCGCCGAGCAGAGGGCGGCGAACCAGGCGTCGGTGAAGCGCTTGATGACACCGTAGATGAAGCCGCGAAACACGAGTTCCTCGACGAGCGGTGCGACCACGACCGCAGCGATCACGAGGGCGGCGCGGGCGGCGGTGTCGCCTGAATCGCGGAAGGCGCGCACCGCATCCTGAGCCTCGAGATCCGGCCAGAACGACTGCATCCAGGCGTTCACCGCCCAGGCGACACCGTTCACGACCAGCAGCAGCGGCAGCATGAGCAGCAGGGCGTAGGCACCGGCCCGCAACGGGCTCAACCGTCGCACGCCAAACAGTTCAGCGGCATGCAGGCCGCGGATTCTTCCCAAGTAAAAGAGCAGCAGCGCGGCGGCAAGCAGTTGCACGAAGATGCCGCTGGCAACGAGCGGGGCGCTCAGTTCCGGTTCGTCACTCGCGCCACCTCCCGCCTGACGCAGCCCGCCGAGCAGAAGCAGGGACAGCGCCGCAACCACCACGGCATCCGCAGCGACGTAAACGCGGGCATTGACGCGCCCCCCCCAGTTCCAACAGGCGGCGGGACGCAGCTGGCGCAGGATCTTGTAGGCGGCGGCACCGGCCAGCAGAGCCAGCCAGACCAGCAGGGTGACGTCCTTGAGGACGGCGGTTGTCAGCGCGTCCATGGCAGTCAGCGCACCAGCCAGGCCGGCAGATAATACAGCAGGCCGGGCTGCACGGCGCCGGACGGACCACCGGCAAGTTCCACTTTCACGGGGCCGGCGGCACGCGCCGTGGCGAGGCCAAGCAGCGACAGCAGTCCAGGGGACGAGCGATACTTCACCACCCGGGCACCGGGGGCCTTGCCCAGTTCGCGGGCCAGCTCCCAGGCTTCCTCGATGTAGCCGACACGGTCAACCAGTCCTTCCCTGAGGGCCTGGCCGCCCGTGAACACCCGGCCGTCGGCCACCGTGCCGCGCAGCTGCTCCGGCGTCTTGCCGCGGGCCTGGGCGACGACCCCAAGGAAGCGCTCGTACATTTCATTGACCAGGCCCTGGACGTAGGCCGCCTCCTCCTCGCGCATGGGACGCGCGCCACTGAGGGTGTCCTTGAAGGCGCCGCTCGTGAAGGTGCGGGCGCCGAGACCCACCTTGTCAAACAGGCCGTGGTAGCTGAACGACTCCATCATGACACCGATGCTGCCGGTGAGGGTGGTTTCCGAGGCCACAATCCGGGTCGCCCCGCAGGCAACGTAATAGCCGCCGCTCGCGGCGACGGCGTCCATATAGACGACGACCGGCTTCTCCGCCGCGGCCCGCCGCACGGCCGCATAGAGGGTGTCGGAGGCGGTGACTTCGCCGCCGGGCGAATGGATGCGCAGGAGGACCGCCTTGACCTCGTCATCGTGGACAGCCTGTTCCAGCGCCTGCTTGATGAGGTCGAGCCTGGGCAGGGCACCGCCTAGCAGACCGCTGTCGCCGCCGGCGGAAGTGATCAGGCCTTCGAGGTCGATCTGCGCGATCTTGCCGGCTGCGCCCGGCGCGGCGGGCACTTCCAGGCACTCCTCGAGCGGCTCGCGCCCCTCCTCGCCAGGGCCGCCGCTGCCGGCCAGGGCGACCGACTGAATGATGTTGAAGCCGATGCTGACAAGCAGGGCAAGGACGAGCAGGCCTGTGAGGCAACCCATGGCGACGCGGTTCATGGAACAGAATCTAGGTGGATCCGCCCGTCCTGGCAAGGCCGCCTAAGCCGGGTTGGCCATTGATTCATGTGCCAACCGGCATGAAAGTGGCGTTGCTCCCGTTGACGTCCCCGTGCGGCCATGCGAGAACGGCGCTCCCCATGAAATACCTCACCGTCATCCGTCATGCCAAGTCAAGCTGGACCCAGTCCGGCCTGCCCGACCATGACCGGCCGCTGAACGAGCGCGGCCGGCGCGCGGCCCCGGCGGTGGCCTCCTTCCTGCAGCGCACCTACTTTGACGCCGCCCAGGCCCCCGCCCTGCTGCCCGCGCCTGACGCGCTCATCAGCAGCACGGCGCTCCGAGCCGTGGCAACCGCCCAGAGCATGCGCGAGATCTTCGGCCTGCCCGTCTCGGCAATGCGCCTCGACTCGAGCCTGTACCTGGCGAGCGCCCAGCGTCTGCTGGAAGTCGTGCGTGGCCTTGACGAATCCTGGAGGCATGCCGTGCTGTTTGGCCACAATCCCGGCATGCTGGAATTTGCCGAACGCATCCTTGTGCGCGCGCACGTTCCGCGGATGCCGACTTGCTCGGCGGTGATTCTGGCCCTGCCCCACGCCTACTGGGGCCTGGCGGACTGGGGCGAAGCCCAACTGGTCGGTTACGTCACCCCGCGCGCGATCGAGCGTCGCTTTCCCGAATTGTACGCGGGCATCTCCCAGAGTTCCGCCGACGAGGACCTCTAGGCCTTCTGAAGAAAGGTGAAAACAACGACTCCGAGCAGGAGAAACGTGGCGGCGATGAGCATTCCGGCGATCATGGTGCCGGCTGAATAGGTCAAAACCTCGGCGCGCGCCAGCAAAAGTTTTTGACTCGCTGGCGTGGTCTCGCCACCGGCGACCGAACATTCTTTGCGGAGCGGACCGACATTCGCCTTGATTCACCTTCACGCCGGTGCAAGTTTGAAGGCTCGTTTTACAACCCTTCAACTCACCGACCATGGGACAACAGCTCAATAAGATCGTCAAACGCCGCCGCCGCAAACTCTACCTCGCCCGCAAAAAGGCGCTGGCCAAGTCCGGTCAGGCTCGCAAGCCGGCTCCCGCCAAGGCTGTCGCCGCCAAGCCGGCCAAGAAAACGGCGGCCAAAAAACCCGCCGCCAAGAAAACCGCCAAGGCCGCCCCCGCCGCCGAAGCTCCGGTGGTTGAAACCCCGGTCGCCGAGGTTGCCGTGGCCGAAACCGCCGCCGCTGAAGCCCCCGCCGCCGAGGCCTGACTTTCCAGGCGGGCTAGGCATGACCGGAAAAAACCGGTTGCTTTCGCCCGCATCTCCGGCATATTGCCCGCCCCTCAGACCGTATTTTCTTTCATCCCATGGCAGTCGCTATCCGTCTCCGTCAAGAAGGCTCCAAAGGCCGTCCGTTCTACCGCATCGTCGCTGCTGACCAGCGCTACCGCCGGGATGGTCGCTTTCTGGAGATCCTCGGCACCTACGATCCCGCCCTGAAGGGCACCAACGCCGACGTCAATCTGGAGCGCATCAACGCCTGGATTGCCAATGGCGCCCAGCCGACCGACACCGTTCGCAGCCTCATCAAGAAGGCGCGCGCGGCCCAGAAGGCCTGATCAGGGTCTCCTGTTCCATCCAGCCGATGCCGCCCGGCCCACAGGCGGCCTGTTGCGTTTCCCGCCTGCCATGGACGCCCCTGAAGCCCTGCGAGAATTTTTGACCTACGTGGTGGCGAACCTTATCGACCACC
>Ga0222713_10006086_pt1 | contig 11546 bp, 7 predicted proteins | sample C33_649DmetaG_FD_165061 | JGI IMG/M metagenome (GOLD analysis project Ga0222713, IMG submission 165061) | Estuarine water microbial communities from San Francisco Bay, California, United States - C33_649D | ecosystem: Environmental > Aquatic > Marine > Unclassified | place: USA: California... | reverse complement strand
GTACTGCCCGAAACAGTGCACGGATCGAGAAGTATGCCACTGACACGGCACCCAGTGCCGGACGTGAATATCTCGGACCAAACCAACGACAGCGTAGTGCCTCCGGAGCTGTGCACGACGGACGGCATGACGGCGTCCAGGACGTCGGCCTGCACGTACGAGTATACTAGGCTATCGGAAAAAGATTCTTCATTCACCCTTCCAACCCTCAACTCAGACGTAGCCTTTAAGTGTGCGGGTGACACGCAACTCACTTTACTCGTCGAGAAATAACTAGCGGTTACGGGACCTATCGTCCCAAATCTAAAACTTATATCAGTTGTGTCTTTGAAATCGGCGCCAGTAACCTCCACGGTGGTGCCACCCTGTTCAACACCACTGCTCACTAACGCTGCGCTGAGCGTGAAACGAGGGGTGAAAAATACGCTAGCTGACTCCCCACTCGAACCAGAAGCTAATGTGTAGAGAAGTTGTTCACCCACTGCGTGTGGGAGTAACTCACACTGTATGAGAGCAGATGACACGAATCGCACGGGAGCACTCGCGTCGCCATCTATTCGGCATACAGAAGACATCGACAGACTCGTCCCGCTCACAGAAACCACGGAACCTCCTGAGGATATCACGTATACGGGCACAACAGCTATACTATGACCAGTGTACACAATCAGCGTCTCGTCGCCGGGGATTTGATCAGCGCTCCCATCTGGTGTACTGCCGTACGCAAACGAAGGCAACGTCGTCCATGGCTGGAAAGAGTCTATGCTTGGTCCGGCCCATAATGCCACGCTAACGCCCGGGTACTGCGCCGCGGGTGATATGCAAGTGATGGTGCTGTTCGTAAGCAGCGCATCCAAAACAGCGCTCACCGTAATGGTACCGAAATGGCACGAGTAGCCAAACAAATTATTTGGCTCGACCAGCTCCTCGCTAAGCGAGGCAGAACGAAGCACCACTGAGGTGCCGCCGTAGTAGGATAAAGTAGTATTCCACATTCGTTCCACCTCGAGCGCGCTCGGCTCTCTCCAGACTTCGAGCGCGCGGCTGCCGCTCAGCGAGCCCGACGTACCCCACGTGCGTGTTGACACGTCAGTCATGCCCACCGTCGCAAACGTCGGTGACTCGCATCTCATATACGCTGACGAATACACTATCGACTGCGCGAGCGCGCTCACTGCGGCAACGGTACCCGTTCCACCCGCCCCAAACGCGCACTTACTCGAGTCAAGCGCAAAATTAGAACCAAAGAGGCGCAGCAGCCCGCCCCCGCCGATATCAAAGCCGTACGGAAATACATGGGCGAGCTTCACTGGGTCGTGTAACGTAAACGTCACGCGATCACTCGTGAACTCATAGCCATTCATAGAGACTTCGACGTAGGAAAACCCTTTACTCAGCCGTAAACTTGGCGACACCGTGCATCGCACCTCGCTCGCGCTCACGTACGTCAACGGTGTCGTGTAATCTCCAACTCGACAGCTCGAAATATTCGTCGATGCGAACGCACTCCCATACACAGTCACCATCAAGTTATTCTGATTTAGTTGCGATGACGGCCACACCCCCCAGTTCTCGGGATCGAGCATCTCCACGCCCCCGCTCGCCTCTCGCGCGTTGGCGCACGCCAACGCCAACGCCGCCGTCACCGCACACGTTTTAAACACCCGTGTTCCCTTCCCCCGTCGTCGTCGTACGTGTTCTTCATCACTACCTGCGTATACACTCATTTTCCCACGCGCACTCGTCGAACACTCCCCTCGTCGCTCGCTTTCGCTCGTCATCGCTCGTCCTTCACGCGTTACCTTTTGAATTCACCCTCCATCCTTTACCATTCAACCCTTCGCTTCGTTCCATGGAATTTCGAAATCGAATCCGTCGCCTTCGATCGAACGCCACGCTCGCGATTTCTCGACGACCTCGTCTGTCGTCCTCGACGTCGTCCTCGACGACCTCGTCCGTCGTCCTCGATGTCGTCCTCGACGTCGACCGACGCCGCGGCTCGCCTCGGTCCTCGACCGAGGTCGTCGTCGTCGCGGACGTGTTTACATTCGTGGCGTCACGTCGAGGGACGACGACGACACCAACGTGCGAGTCAGTCAGTCGTTCGTTCGTTCGTTCGTTCGTTCGTTCGTTCGTTCGTTCGTTCGTTCGTTCGTGTTTGGACGATTCAACGACTCGTCGCGTCTCGTTCGTCGACGACGTCAACGACGACGACGAGTCGACGACGAGCGCGTTCGGTCGCGCGCGCGTCGATCGCACACCGAAAGCGTCGATCGCGACACCATCGCGCGACGGCGACTGAGAGACGGAGACATTGAACATGCACGACGATCGAGTCTATCGCGACAGTCGACCGGGGAAAGACGATCAGAACGATTGGAACGACCGACGAACGGAAGGACGAGAGAGGAAACCCCCGCCCGATGTGTCGCACTTGATCAGCGTCAAGGTTGATAATCTTGACTACACGATGACGACGGATGACGTGCGAGGGATGTTTGAGGGACACGGAGAGATTGGGGACGTGTATATACCGCGAGATCGCGCGACGGGGCAATCGAGAGGATTCGCATTCGTGAGATACACGTCGAAGGAGGACGCCGAACGCGCGGTGCAGGCGATGCACGAGAGCGACCAGAGAGGACGAGTGATTCGGTGCGCGATAGCCGAACGCGGACGAGGGGAAAATCCGAAAGTTGAATCCGGGAACGGTGCGCGCGATTATTCCGATCGGGGCGGCCGCGGTGATAGACAGTATAGAGACGACCGGTACGACAGACGCGACGACTCGCGAAGAGACGGCGGATACGATCGACGATACGAAGACCGACGCTCTGGAGATAGGTACGACGACAGACGCGCTGGAGATAGATACGACGATCGCCGGTCGTACGATCGATATGACGACAGACGCCGGCCGTACGACGATCGGCGAGGTGACGGACCGCGCGATTCGTACCGAGACGATAGACGAAGAGACGACGCGCCGCGACACCACCCGTATGAACGCGACTCGCGCGCGCCGCCTTCGCAGCCGAGAGATTCGCGTTAAACCGTGCACGAAACGATGAATGTTAAATAAATATCAAATGTGCTAAATGCTAAAAAACAACACTCGCGAGCGCGTAAACAACAATCACTTCTTCTTAAATTTGGCTTGCAACGCGTCCAAACTCGACAAGGCGTCGGGCTTTGAACTCGTATTCGGCGCGCTAGAGCTATTCGTCGCCTGCGGAAGACTAAAGCCTTTGATTTTGTCTTTCTTCTTTTTCGACACCGACTTTTCGACCGACTTTGCCGAGCCCGTAATTTCAACAGTGTGCGCGGGCGCTAAAACGCGTTGCGCGCCCGCTTGCACCGTCAACAAACCGTCGTCGTCGTCGATGACTTTACCCTTGAATCCCGTCTTCTTGACGACGACTATGTCCCCTACAGTGGCTTGCATGTCGTCATCCGACAGCGCGAAATTCATCACTTTCGCAGTTGTCGGTTTCGGTGCATTCGGTGTGCGAGCCGACGCTGCTAAGAGGTCATCCGCACGTCGCGCCGCTTGTGAAGCACCGCGAACTGATCTCGTCTTCAACTTCATACTCGACGCGGCAGCTCCGCTCGATGGTTTCAAGTCGCTCACGTTCACTTTTATCTGGAACAGCGTTCCAGCCTGCACGGTGACTTGCGTGTCGACGACAGAGATCACGGTGCCGCTCATGCCGGTGGAAATAATCGTCACGGCTTCGCCCTCGTCTGGGTACCACGAACCATCTAAAAGCTCTTGTTCAGCCCTCAATCGTTCCTCTTCCTCTCGTCGCAGTCGCTCGATGCGTACTTTGTCAGTCTCTCCTGAAGCTGCAGCAGAGATTTTGGACAATGCTGGGGCGTTTCGCTGCGCTTCCTTGCGCGCGATTTCGGCAATTCGTGTCCGATTGTCACGCATCGCGCTCATCACGCCACTTGCCTGCGCGTATGCCGCGGCTTCTCGGGACTGCGTTACGGCGTCCATCGCGATTTGCACCTTGGGGATGATGCTTTCGATTTCGTTTAGCATCCCAAGCGCGGCAGCAATGTCCGCATCGGCATCACGACGCGCAGTTTCGAGCTTTGAAATTGTGTCGTCCAGACTCACCAAACCTTCGCCCAGCATTTCGCGCGCGTCAGCGATGACATCAGCATCCAACTCGTACCTCGTCGCTATCTGCAACGCGCTCGAACGACCAGGAACACCCCATAGCAACTTATACGTCGGCCTTAAATCCGCCTCATCAAACTCCACCGCGGCGTTCTCGAACTCCGGATATTCGTACTTGAGCGCCTTGAGCTGACCATGGTGCGTCGTGGCGAGTGTCAAACCGGCGCCACGCTGATTTGGAACTAACCCCGCCAAGGCTTTGAGCAGCGCGTAACCAATCGCCGCGCCTTCGCCTGGCGATGTCCCAGTACCGATTTCGTCCATAAGCACGAGGGAGTCAGGCGTGCACTGCTCAAGGATGGCTTGCGCTCGCTTAAGGCGGCCGCTAAACGTACTCAAGCTCGTCAACAAGCTTTGGTCGTCGCCGATATCGATGAGAACTTTATCGAAGAAAGGGATCACGGCTTTTTCGGCGGGAATAAACAATCCAGATTTAGCCATCAACGCTGCGAGACCTACAGCTTTCATCGCCGCCGTTTTACCCCCAGTGTTAGGCCCAGTGATGACAACGACGCGAGTGCGCTTTGAAGCGAACACATCCACCGGCACCGGACCTTTTAGTTTGGGTTTCATCCCCTCGTCGATTTCATCTTCCTCAAAATCGATCTCATCGAAATCAAAGTCGTATTCGTTTTCTGATTCTTTCTTTTGCATTTTCTTGATTGATCCGAGCGTCGCGGTCTTGTATACTTGCGTGCTTGCGCCTTTGGGCGTACCCACCGCATCCAGCGCGGCTTGCCGGCGCTCCTGCGCCGCCTGAATTGCCTGTGACGCGAGCACCGGTTGACGTAGTCCTAAGAGTTCGAGCGCTAAGGATGAAGGCGCATATAGTGCTGACGTTCCGCTGAACTCGTTGTCGTCATCGTCGTCGTCATCGTCACCCCTATTGTCCTCAGTAACGATGATTTCCTCGTCGCCACACGAGTTCGAGAACACCGGTCGAACGCCATTAAGCGCTTGACTGTATCGACACTTCGCCGCGATGACATCCAAATGCACTACGATGTCTAGCGCCTTGAATAATTCCTCCACGACGGCTGCTATTGCGTTCGAAAGCTCGCGCTTGATAGCGTCGATTGCGCTCTTCTCCGCATCTATTGCCCGAGCCATTTCACTATTGAGCGCGACGATTCCCGGCGGCTCGATTAAGATAACCGAACCACCCGCCATGGTTCCGACGATTAATACATCCGGCGGCGCCGGTGCGGGAACGGCGAGCACCATTCGACCTTGATGCGTCATCGGCGTGCCTTTCCCTTGCAGCGCCCTCTTCAGCTTGCCCTCAGCGGCGCCCTTCTGCGACCGAGCCCGTCGCAACTCCTGACTCGCGTTGTCCCTAAATTCCCCGGCTTCATCCACAGCGTTTCGGATCATATCCGCCAACTCCGAGTGCGTGCTCATCTCGTACGCTATAGCTCGCAACGGCGCCAACGCCTTGGGCGGTTCCCCGCTCTCGGTGACGCCTTCGATGGAAACCTTTAATCGCTTGGCGCTATCCAAAAACGCGCACGTCGCCGCGAGCTCATCCCCTCCCAGCGGCGACCCTTGTCTCGTTTTAAAGAACCCCCGTCGCACCTCCGCGGTGAGCATGCCTCCAAACTCCAAACTTACCCCGTGCGTGCTCTCCATCGCCATCGCCGCCGCGGTTTCGTTCAACGCTCGCTCCGCCTCCGCCGTCGTCCCGCACGTCTCCAGTCTCTCGCACGCCTCTTTCCCTAGCGACGTCGACGCTCGCGACGACAAGAACGCGCGCGTTTCGTCCCAACCCGCGTTCGTGAGCGATCTCGCGCTCAACTCCTCTCTCGCTGTCGCGCTCGCACTTCGTACTTCGTCGCGCGTTTGACTTTGCGCATCGACGCCCGCGCGCGTGCGTCTCCGTGCGACAGAACTCGGTCTCGCGCGAGAACCGCCCGGCATTCGTTTTCCCAAGTCGCGCGCGCGCGTCGACGAGTCGTTCGTCGTCATCCCACGCGCGAGCGTCATCGTCGCTCGCTCGCGCTTCGGTCGCGATCGTCTTCACGCGCTTCGCCCGCCGAACGAACGCGCGCGCGCGCGATGGATGCGCGCGCGACGGAGTGAAATGCCGCCGACAAAAAAAAACGAAGCACGCATGGCTGCGTGACGGAGGGACGAATGGACCCACTTCAAGCGTCACAGGGGCGTCGGGGGTCTCGTTGAAGACATCACGAACAACGAATCGAACGCAAAGCGACGCCCGAGCGCGGGCGTGGCGATCGCCCCCGGGGCGTTGCCCAAGAACGTCGTCGCGAAAGGGTTCTCACAAATGGATTGGCTCAAACGAAGCGCGAAGGAGAACGTCACCGGAGTCGCGCGAGGCGTGAACGCGCGCCGGGTGATCACGGACGACGAACTGGGGAGACACAACACAGCGAACGATTGTTGGATCGCTTTACGAGGGAAGGTGTATAATTTAACGGAATACGTGGAGTATCACCCCGGGGGAAGAGAGATTTTAGAGGAGTCGTTTGGGAAAGACGCGACGGAGGCGTTCGACGCGCACCACAAGTACGTGAATGGGGCGTATATCATGCGATACGCCCAAGTAGGCGTACGACCTGGATACGTAGACGATAGCGATAGCGATTAGCGCGAGAGAAGGACGGAGTGGGATGGAACGAACGAGAACGAGCGATTTCAACGCCGCTGGAAAACGCGGCGCGAGAACGCGGTACAGTTTACACAAACTATGTGCTAATGGAATGAATCGGTCACGCCGTTCGTACGTTGGGCTTTTGATAAATACACTCGATCGTGTAGAGCTTTCGTGTACGCATCTATTCGAGGGAGCGCGTCGAGGTTGTCGAGCGCGCCGGCCAAGTAAACGAACGCGGCGAGGGGCGTCGGCGAGTCGGCAACCTCGACGTCTATCGTCTCCCTCGTATACATCCCAGTGGAGATTTCTTCTAAGATATCTAGCTCTGCGAGTGTTTCGTCGTCGCATTCGTATAACTCTCCAGGCACAGCGCGTGGATCGACCGAAGTGCGTACCACAAACGGGTATCCAGCGTCGGCGAGCAACAACGCAAAACATTTGTCCTTTGTCTGCGCATATGCAACGAACGCGGCTGTGCGCATATAACGATGATTGTGCATACCTTGCTTCAGAGTTCCATAGACGAAGACGCGGTGAGCGCCCGAGGAAGTTGAAGGCGTAGACATTGCGAGAGGCGCGTACTGCCGTGATTTGCGACTAATAACTACTCTTGTTTTACATTCAACCTCGATTTATTTCTTCTTCAACAACTCCATCGCGCTCTTGTACGCCGGCATAATCGGTGCCTGCACGGGCTTCAATCTAAAGTCAACGTCATCGAGCGCGTAACTCTGATCGGCGTCGTACCCAGACAAGTCGCCGCACGCGAGAAATGGCACCAACACGTCGTTGGGCCACGTCTTCGTACCCACCGTCTCATCATCGTTACTCCCCGCGTGAGAAATCGCGCGCTGTTCTAAAATTCGTGTCAGCTGATTCGGCTCAAACCCTGGTGGCGGTGCGTATCCTTGACACACGATGAAAGCCTCTGTGCGAGTGAAAATCATTTGTCAGTTCTCGTCAAAACGCCAAAACGACATCGAAAACATCGCCTCGCGCGAAGCATACCTATGCTAGAATTGCGACTACTCTTCGGTTTTGCACATGTGACGTTCGGGAAAAATATTTTTAACTGCGAATAGAGCAGCGAGACGTCTTTGCCTCTGAATATCTTTGCGATGAACGTGCCGCCAGGTTTTAATATATGCGTCGCCACCGTCAACCCGGCTAAAATGAGTTGCGCTTGCATGAACTCATCGAGATCGTGCAATCCAGTGACATCTGGGGCACCATCGCCGACTATTAAATCCGCATACTTCCCATCGAAATGTGACAACACCTCTCGCACTTTATCCATCGACGTGATGTCGCCTTGAATCGTCGTCACGCCCTCGATCGGCGCCATGGGTTGCAAGTCAATTGCCACAATCTTCGGCATGTCCTCTGGCGCCGTGCCTCTGGCGAGCGCTGGTAGATACAATTTTCTACTCAACACTTGCGACCACGACCCTGGGGCGGCGCATAAATCCACCACGTGTGTGACGTCCCGAAATATATCAAAAGATTCGTCAATTTGTAACAACTTGTACGCCGACCTCGCGCGCCACCCCTCTTCCTTCGCCTTGCGGTAGTATATATCGCGCTTATCTTTACTCGACTTCCCCATGTCTTTGTCGCGTTGGCTTTCGCGTCTTCGTCTCCGTCGTCCGCCGTCGCGGCGTCGGACGAGGGCGTGTGACGTCCCAGCTCGAGCGCGCGCCCGAGCGACCCACCGTGGCGGCGGCGGCGCTCGAGCGGCATTTCACGCGCTCAGACGCTGAGACGCGCGTGCGTGAGGGCGAGGGAAAGGGAAAAGCGATCGCGAAAGGTGGCGACAAAAGCGACGACGATCGATCGCCCGTCGTCGTCGTCGTCGTCGTCGTCGTCGTCGTTCGTTGACGGCGCTCCAAAGGGCGACGCGCGCGCTCGAGTCGATCGGCGCGCATCGACGTGGTCGTGACGACAGATCGGTGCGATGAGGAAAAAAATCGACGCTCGCATCCGAACTTTGGTTGAAAATGGCGTGAAGAGGAACGAACGGACGATGTTCGTCCTCGTGGGCGATCGCGGACGGGACCAAGTGGTGAATTTGCACTACATGCTGAGCAAGGCGGTGGTGAAGTCGAGGCCCAACGTGCTGTGGTGTTATAAGAAGGATCTGTACTTGTCCTCCCATCGCAAGAAGCGGGCGAAGCAGGTGAAGAAGATGCAAAATTCTGGGTTAATGGATAGCGAAAATGAGGACCCGTTTTCGCTCTTCGTGGCGTCGACGAGCATTCGGTACTGCTACTACGCCGAGACAGAGAAGATTTTAGGAAACACATACGGCATGGCGGTGTTGCAAGATTTCGAAGCGTTGACGCCCAACTTGTTAGCGCGGACGATCGAAACCGTGGAAGGAGGTGGGTTGATTGTTTTATTGCTGTCGAACATGGAGAGCTTAACGCAATTGTATAACATGACCATGGACGTGCACTCGCGTTTCCGCACCGAAGGGCATCAAGTGATTGTCGCTCGATTCAACGAGCGTTTCACCTTGAGCCTCGGCGCCTGTCCGACATGCATCATGATGGATGACGAATTGAATATTTTACCGACGAGCTCGCATGTTCGAGGAATCGAACCGGTCGAAGAGCAACGTAGTGTTGAATCTCCTGAGCTCACCGACTTGAAGGAGAGTCTGCAAGAAGTCGAACCTGCCGGGCCACTCGTAAAGTGCTGTAAGACTCTGGATCAAGCCAAAGCTGTGGTGACGTTTTTGGACGCTGCGAGCGAGAAAACTCTTCGCTCTACCGTTGCTCTCACGGCTGCGCGTGGTCGAGGCAAATCAGCCGCTATGGGTCTCGCCGTCGCCGGTGCGGTGGAGATGGGTTACGCGAATATTTTTGTCACATCGCCGAGCCCTGAAAACTTGAAAACATTTTTCGACTTTATTCTTAAAGGTTTTGACGCGCTTGGATACAAAGAGCACTTGGACTACGATTTAGTCGAATCAACTAATCCTGCATTTGGGAAGTGCATCGTGCGAATCAACGTAACGCGCCGCCACCGTCAAACAATTCAGTACATTTTGCCTCAGCACGCAGAGCGTGCGACGCAAGCCGAACTTTTGGTCATCGATGAAGCGGCCGCGATTCCGCTACCAACCGTCAAAGCTTTGTTAGGCCCCTATTTAGTCTTCCTGTGCTCTACCATCAATGGTTACGAAGGTACGGGTCGAGCGTTGAGTATCAAGCTCATCGGGAACTTGCGCAGGGAAGCGGCGAATTCGCAGCAAGCAAACAGGGATGGTAAATTAGCTACAGGTGGATCGAGACTGCTCAGAGAGGTAGCGCTGCAGGAACCAGTTCGCTACACTTCTGGCGACCGCGTCGAGAAGTGGTTGAATGATTTATTGTGCTTGGACGCCGCGGATGCGTTATCTCCCCTCATCGGAACGCTTCCTCCTCCGAGCGCCTGCGAGCTTTATGAGGTCTCTCGAGACACCTTATTTAGCGCTCACGCTGCGAGCGAATTATTCTTGAAGAGAATGATGGCACTGTACGTTTCCAGCCACTATCGCAACACCCCAAACGACTTGCAGCTCATGTCGGACGCTCCAGCGCATCGGCTGTTTGTGTTGCTGGCACCCGTGGACGAAACATCAAGCACTTTGCCAGAAATTTTGTGCGTCGTCCAGATTGCGTTAGAAGGTGCAATTTCTCAAAAGAGCGCGCACGCTACGCTTGCCGCTGGTCTTTCTCCGCAAGGCGATCTCATTCCGTGGACTATGGCTACGCAGTTCCAAGATGAAGGCTTTCCTTCTTTCACTGGCGTGCGAATTGTTCGCATCGCTGTACACCCGGATTTGCCTCGCCAAGGTTACGGTTCTCGTGCGATGCAACTAATCCACGACTTTTACGAGGGTAAATTGGCGGACTTGCGAGAAGAGTTTGAAGATAACGACATCAGAACTACGACTGAGACATGGCAAACCACAGGGAAACTCGCTGAAGAAACGCTCAAACCTCGCGACAATCTGCCACCTTTGCTAATCAACTTGTCTGAGCGCAAGCCGGAACACGTCAATTGGATCGGCACAGCATTCGGTCTCACGACGGAGCTTTACAGCTACTGGAGCAAAGGTGGCTATAAGCCTGTATACGTGAGACAGACACCGAGCGAGACGACGGGCGAGCACACGTGCATTATGTTGCGTTCGTGCTTCCCTGTTGGCGAGGAGGAGAGCCCTGACGGACACTGGGTTGACACATTCTACGAAGATTTCCGAGTTCGTTTCACATCACTTTTGGGATCTTCGTTCAGAGACTTGAAACCTGGATTATGTTTATCGCTCCTCGCTCCGCAGTTAAGTTGGGACGACAGTAACAAGAACAAGGGCGCTCCACGTGATTCCGTCTTTAAGGCTGATAATCAAATCCTCACGCCGCATGACTTGCGGCGCATTCAAAAGTACGCTGCGGCGCTGGTTGATCATCACCTAATTGGGGACTTGGTTCCGCCCCTTGCGCGCGCGTACTTTGCCAAGCGTATTCCTGTCACTTTATCATACACTCAGGCCGCTATCTTGCTCATTCTCGGATTGCAGTTGAAAACCATTGATGACAGCGTGAAGGATTTAGACTTGCCTGGTACACAAGTCATGGCACTGTTCAACAAGACCGTTCGCCGCATTCACGGTTCTCTTCTCGCCGCTCGTGAAGCAGATATTGAAGCGTCCATGCCGTCCATCAGTATGCCAGATTTACGACCCCACGCAGTTGGTTT
>Ga0222713_10006084_pt1 | contig 11548 bp, 20 predicted proteins | sample C33_649DmetaG_FD_165061 | JGI IMG/M metagenome (GOLD analysis project Ga0222713, IMG submission 165061) | Estuarine water microbial communities from San Francisco Bay, California, United States - C33_649D | ecosystem: Environmental > Aquatic > Marine > Unclassified | place: USA: California... | reverse complement strand
TAACTAAATTATTATATGCTGTTGTTTTAGTTGTCAAAGTTTGATTGTATGTAGTTAAAGTTGAGTTGGCAGAATTATATACAGATAGTTTATCGTTGTATACCGCCTGTGCCGATTGTTGTGTTGCTAATGCAGAATTATATTCATTAATTTGTTCTTGGGTTGCTTGTGTCCCATGAGAGAATGTATTAAGATTACAACTGAATCCTACTCCCCATCCCCCAGTATAAGCACATCCCGCACCAGTCCACCCACCTGGAATTGACCAGCCAAGATGGTATGAGCCTGGGCCGCCACCGTTATACCACCAGATTTCTACATTTAAAGTTTTATCTTGACTAACATCATAGACTGGCGAGTAAGGGCTCCATGTCGATCCCTGTTCTACCCAGTTATCAACGGCAAGGCTCCCGTCCACATACATCCTAAACCCATCATCTGTATATCCTGCAAAATATACTGAAGTCCAGTCTGAAGGGACTGTAATGCTTCCAGTAAACTTAACAATAATATCTTCGTAATATCCACAAACTGGGGGATTCATTGAGTTTGAATTCCATGTGCCAGTACATATAACAGAGCCAGGTACTGCTATATGCTGTCCATTAACATAGCCGTCTCTTAACAAGTGATAAACAGTATATTCAAGTCCTACTCCACCTTGTATATATGACTGTGCTGTAGATAGATTTATGTTTGCTATATCAAGAGCATCTTGAGCGTTATTTTTATTAGTTAGGGCTGTAGCCACTGTAACTGTTTGTCCATCTACTGCAGATTGTGCTGTAGTTTTTTCAGACAATGCTGTAGCCTCTGCGGCAACTGCTGCATCATACTGTTGATATGCAGTATCTCTTGCCGCTTTGGCGGCAACTGCTGCATCGTATTTGTCTTCTGCTATATCTATTAAGGCTCTTGTTTCAGCCTCTTCTGTAAGATTTGTTACCTTTTCGTTTAGTTCCGCTATCTCTTGAGCGGCAACTGAAAGTGGATCATCGCTATAGGCAGGTGTGAGAAATAGCCATCCAAACATCAAAATGAATGTTAATGACAATCTCCATGCTTTAGTCCTAGTCAACTATAACTCCTAAACAAACAATATGTCTGTTTAGTTAATTATATCAGAAGTTGTTTTTAATCAATTAAGATTTTTGTTTAGATAAATCCACCAGCGTTAGTAAAGTTAGCAGCGTTAAGAGAAACTTTCTGCCAGTTGTTTGTAGATGTGCAAACATATAGAACTGCGTTTACGCCATCAATTGCAAGCTGTCCCACTTGTCCAGTTGATGTTGGAGTTGCTGGGACTCCTGATTTATAAGCAATACCAGTTGAATCAATCGGGTTCGCATTAATCCACTGCGATGTTGCAGTGTTATAAACAATCAATTGTCGATCTTCTGGTGTTCCAGTAATTGTTACATCTGTTAAATTATTTAGTGCGCCTTGTACTGTTATTCCTTGTGGACCTTGTGGACCTTGTGGACCAGTTGGTCCAAGAATCTGACCAGCGTTAGTCCAACCTATGCCATTCCATGTCCAAAGGTTACCAGCAAAACTTTCAGGGCTCGCAAGTAAAACTACATACGTGTCACCAATACTTGCATTTGTAACCGTAACATCCATGTCTCCAAAATAATTAAACGAACCTAAAAGTCTTACAGATGATCCTGCTGGTCCTGCTGGACCTTGTGGACCTGCTGGTCCCTGTGTTCCAGATCCGCCTGTTGATGTTAATGTAAATGGCATATTATTTCTCCAATACCATTATTGCTAATGTAGTGTTATTTCCAACAGCAAATATTTGATCGTTAGGTCCTAAATCTGCACTCCATATAGTGCCAGGTACTAGCTTAATTCCATATACAGATGATGTTACATTTGCAGCTCCGAGAAAAGCATTTTCTGTTGCGTGAGTGTTTTGTACTGATATTGTATTTACAGTATCAATATCATCATCAATTGTAATTTCTTGAGCTGTTGATGTTAAAGTTAAATTTCGTGTGCGTAGCATGTTTACTCCTAATTTTGGGTGTGTCCTACTTATTAATTATACACTACTTTGGGTTATCTGTTTTATAAAAGCCGTTACCTTTAAACTGAATACCAAATGGCGTAAAATGTCTTGTCATATTTGAGTCGCATTCAACACATGTGTACCCTGGGTCACTATCTGTTATTGATCTATGCACTGACATTGTTGGATGTGCGTCATCATATGAGCACTTGTATTCGTATACTGGCATTACTTGCCGCTCTTCTTCCTCGCTTTTGCTAAGGCGTCAAAGTCTTTAACCTTAGTATCCCCTAGGTATCCCCAGGCATGTCCATCTGCAATCATCTTTTCATTCATAGATACTGTTGATCCATCAAGAAAAACCCAGCCTAAAATTCTTCCGTACTTTTCAGAACTATCCATCTTTTCTGTTTTGATAACAACAGTTTTAGCAGATTCAATCTCTTTCTTTAGATAAGCTTTTGCTTCAAGTCCTAAAGCCTTCTCCATCTTATCTGTTGTTCTGCTTTCTGGTGTATCAATACCAGCCAATCTTACTCTTGAACTAAAAGAGATATCAAATCCCAGATCAATTTCTACATCGATTGTGTCTCCGTCTACAATCTTTGTAACCTTTTTAACATAATACTCGAACATGATTCTCCTTAAAATTATGAGCAGTTTCGGGACGTACTCAGGTCCATCCTTCGGGTAGCGACCCGAATAGTCTGCGACTCCCCAGTGACGGGGTGCAGATTTCTATTATACTATTTATTTGACCTTGATGGTCTTTGGCTTCTTCTCTTCTGGCAGAATGCGTACAATATCAATTTTAAGCATTCCGTCCTTTAGCTCCGCCGCTTTTACTTCCATATATTCACCAAGAGCCCACTCACGAGTAAATTTACGGGCAGCAATTCCACGGTGAATAAACTTCGAATCGTTATCCTCCGTCTTTAATTCTCCCTTTACAGTAAGTTTGCCGTCTGCTGTTGATACATCAATATCTGTCTTGCTAAATCCAGCGACTGCTAGTTCGACAACAAAGTTGTCTTCGTCTACCTTGATTACGTTATATGGTGGATAATTAGTTGCACTTGATACTGTTTGAGCGTGGCTCCACGTATCTAATGCCCTATCGAATCCAATAAAAAAAGGATCTTTGAAAAGATCCCATGTATATGTTGTTACCATTTTATTCCTCCTTCAAGCGAATAAGTTAATTTATAGGCCCCTATTGGCGACCTAATACTATTATATCAAAAAACAATATATTAATGCAAAGCTTCAGGTGAAGGAATCGGACCTTCGTTCTCAGATTCGGAATCTGGAGTACTACCATTATACGAACCTGAATGAGAGCGGATGATGAGAATCGAACTCACCCCTTCTGCTTGGAAGGCAGAGGCACTACCAATATGCAACATCCGCATTGCGCCCTTGACAGGAGTCGAACCTGTGACCAAGACCTTAGAAGAGTCCTGCTCTATCCTCTGAGCTACAAAGGCCTAATCTAATCATTTGGAATATCTGGATTAAAGTCCATTTCAATTAATCCCTTTTCCCTAGCAATCCTTTGTCCTTCTGGACTTATATGCATAGTTGCCTGCAAGTTTTCGTCATATTCTATTTCGACTAACCCTTGCTCATACAGTTCAAGCAAAGACCTGTCAACATATTCTGTATGGGATTGCCACAGTTCTGGAGCCAATTCTTTTGCAGTTTCGCTAATAGCATAAATGATTTCTCCATTTTCATCCATGCCTTCAAAACTTATTGCACCTATTTGTAAGTAGTATGCTATTCTTTCGTCATTTGCTTCTTCTTCGTTCATACTGCCTCCTTGTGCAACATGTAGGACTTGAACCTACGATTACCGAATTATGAGTTCGGGGCTTTAACCAACTAAGCTAATGTTGCTTAGTTGTATATTATAACGTTCCGTCTTCGTTTTTGTCAATAGTTTCTTCTACTATTTGCTGTACATACTCTGAAAAATGTTTCCTTACATTTCCCATAGGTCTAGATCCTGATGTCTTCCATATTCTTTTATATTCAATTACATTTGAAAATGTAGTTGGACATAAGGTTACTCCGTTATATTCTTTTAAAACAGTTGGGAGTGGAACATGTTTACCACAACATAAACATGCCTTAGCTTTTTCTTGATACGTGCTCATATTATTGTCATCCTGTCCATGGCATCTTTTAAATTCTCTGGTATTCTTGGAGCTCTAATCATGTTGTAAGAACTTGTTTCTCCGTCTGGCTCCTTGCCAAAATCATTATCGTAACTCATAGATTCATAAGTATGTATTCTGATTTCTTCATTAGTATCAAACTTACTTCTTTTTATAGCATTATAAATAGATCCGCAGACAGCATCCGCCAAGTCCTTAGATCCTTTTCTTGGGTGGTCAACCCTGTCTCTCATTATCTTTAATTGCAAAAGCTCATCAATAAGAAGCTGTATATGCGGGCCTGAAAGTCTTTCTTCAGCAACAATCATAGCCATATCATCATAATGTTTTTTAGCGACAGACAGAATCTCTGTATTGATGCCGTATTGTTTTAGTTGTTGCATCATATCATGAGAGTTCCATCTGTCAAACGTGCACACACGAATCTTAAACCCTCTGGTTTTTAGAGAAAGTATGTAATCTTTTACTTCAGTAAAGTCTACTGATTTATCTTTTGTAGGTGTCCAGAATCTAACAGCATCTACTTCAACTACTGGTGCTGGTTGAGAGTATGTGTCTGTAACCTTTACATTAACCCATTTGTTAACGTGAGACATTGCTACTGCACAATGGTCATGCTTCTGAGCTAAGTCAACGTGTAAGAAGTATTCTTTATCTGGATCTGGGATAAACCATTCTTCTAGTCTTCCGAAGTTATCCACCGCAAGATGTCCTTTATTAAATGCTTTTTCAATCTTCTCTCTAGACTTAAAGAATGCATCTATGGCATCTGGTGGCATGCATGCAAATCTAGATAATGCGTCTAACGGATTAGTAAAGAATGCTACCTTAAAATCATCTATCTTTCTTACAGGATTAATATCCCATGTAGGCCTTCTAATAGCATATACTCTAGGTATCTTATAAGATATGATATGATCTTCTTCCCATTCAACAACAAACTCGTTGCCTTCTGTTCCGTCTGGCAAATCTTCATCCATCTTAAATTTATGATCACGCACAACAGTTTCTACTTCCGCCACTACTGCATTGTATCTTTGCTGAATGTAATCATTCTTGTATCTTGGAAAAGAAAGAAGAATTACCTTACCAAAGTCTGGGAAACGTGAATCTACCGAAGCTCTGTACATATCATAAATAGCAGAGCCAGTTTTAGCTTGATCGTGGCCCGTAGTATTATCAATTGCAAAGCCCGAGATCTCATCTAGAATAACTACTATAACGTTATAGCCTTCCCAAGCTTCACGTTCTGAGTGGCCTGAGTGTACTGTAATAGCTTTGTCAAACTTAATTTCTGCAGCTTTGTCTGTATACTTCCCAGCAAACCAGGGTGACTTTTCAATTCTTGTTTTAAACCCTTTAAAGAAAACATTGCTTGCCTGCTGAGAGTTAATTGCAATGTTAATAATATCAATGCTGTCCCCTGGAGGCTTCCCATAATACGTTGCTGGATCTTTAAGGCACAATAGTAAATAAACTATATAAGCCGTAGCAATTGTAGAGCAATAATCTTTTCCAGAACCTTTACCAAGTTGTGCAACAATTTCATTTGCAGTTTGCTTAAATCTTATTCTTCCTTCTTCTTCTCCGAATAACTTGATAAGCGTTGACTCTTTGTAGATTTGCGAACTTTTTTCAATGAGGATGTACTGGTAGTCAGAAAGTTCTGGAAGCCCAAGGTATTCTGGACTTCTAACAAACGTTTTAAGATCGACTGGTTTCTCATCAAACTCCTCCCCATCAAGCATGTCGATGAGATCTTCAAAATCAAACGACATCCGCTTCCTCTACTGGGACTGATTCTATTACCCCAGTTATTTGAGATAATCTTTTTGCAACATCCATCTTACATTTAGGGCAAGTTGATGTTACTTCTTTTAAAATCTTTACTAGAATATCTTGCTTGCGTTCTGTTTCTGCAATTTGATTTGCAATCTCATTGTTTTCAAGAACTCCAATTGACTGAAGCATGCCTATACGTTTTGCCTCTATGTCTGCAATTAGCTTTAATGCGCCAGACTTGATGCCTAATTGACCAGACTGGTCTGCATCCTCTACAGTCTTCCAAGACTCTTTGATCAACATAGCATAATGCTGGTCAGCCCCAGATATGGCTTCTCTTGCACGGTCTCTTATGTTGCTATCATTGTGAACTACATCTTTCCAGTCTCCGATAAGCTCAAGAACTTCTTTACGCTGGATGCCCGTAATATTTGCAATTTGGGTTGGTGTGCTGCCTTTAAGTAGTTCTTCAACAACCCTATTCATTCTGTCAAAACGATCTGACAATTCTATTTCGCTCATATATACATTATACTTCTAGTCGACTAAAAAATCAACTAGATTTAGCTATTTTATATAGAATAAGATATCCAATAAGGTCATCGATGTCATTATCTCCAGCATACCCTTGATTATTCTTAACTCTATTTAGCTTGTCATCAATACGAACTTTTAATTGTTCTGTTGCATCCGCCGTCGAAAATATTCTGGCTGGCTCCAACGCTGAGTTTCCGTATGATATATTTTTATCAATTAGCATATGGGCAATCTCATGACATGCCGCCCAGATCTTTGATCCCGCAGGCGCACCTACAGCCTGAAGATATAAGTCACTACAATGAAAATCTTTTGTGTCCTCAAATACTGGTCTTAACATTACCGCCTCCTAATTAATTGAAACTTCTCTAAATATCTCTGTATAGTCATAGCAGAGACTTTACACTCATCGGCAATTTCTGTTACCGTTTTCTTTTGAACAACATACCTTCTGTATAGCCAGGTCTGGCTTTGATATAGTTTCATCGTTCCGTTAACACCTTATTGGCATAGTGAGCAATTCCGAATGAATCTGCTACATCAAAATCTTCTAAAGAAATATTATATTTCTTATTAAAATAATCTGCCGTTCTTTGTTTACGCATATTACGTAATTGAGTTTTATACCAAGAGTCTGCGTAGCCTGGATTCTTTACTCTAATAGCCGCCTTTTCTTCTTTGGTTGGGTTCTTATTTCCAATATACGCCTGCCAAGAACTAGGGGATATAGTAATAACGGAAGCGCCAGTAGACATAAGCTCAGCAATAACCACACCATAGACATAGGACAATTTTATCACAGCATCAGGGGATCTGACAAGTATTGCTCCTTCTACTGCTATGTAGTCACTCTTTAATTGATCTAACATAGAGTGCATCTTTACCTTAGCATCATATATCTTGTCGTATATATCTGCGCCAGTCAATTCAACTTTTCCCCATTTCAACGGGATATCGTTTTCCATTAAACAGAAAGCAATTGAATTTGTAGAGGCATCAATACCAAGAACTCTGTTGGCTTTTGTTTTTACTAATTTAGCTAATGTCATTAATCATCCCAAACAGTTTGTTTTTTGTTTCTAAACTTGTAGATTTTTCACAACTAGAGCACATAGAAGATGTATTATATCTACTTAGTTGTGCTTTACACTTAGTGCAAGGTCTTTTAGATCCATTTCTAATTGCTTTCTTTTCATAATACTTTTCCATAATTCTTCTGTTGGTTGCAATTCTGCAACACTCATCGGTACAGTATTTTTGATTATGAGTTTTAGGATTAAAGTCTTTCTTGCATTCTGAATTAGCGCATATCATTATGCAGGAATCTCAAATCTATCTATTCTAATAGTTCCAACTGGAGTATCTTTAGAGTAGCACTCCTTCTTAACTGGACAGTATGTGCATGGGAGCTTAGACTTTGTTGCCCCTTCGGGTCTCATTGGTAGATCTCCGTCTTTAAAGTTATCCCATACCTCTATCATCCACTCAAAGGTGTGCTCAATAATCTTTGTGTTTCTTTCATTCATTGAAATAGGTATAACAATTAGCTCTTGGGTATTCTTATTCTCATATAAAAAGAAACCTTCTTTAGCATTCTTAAGCTTCATATATGTAAGTAGTTGAAGAAGATGATTGGGGGTAGGTTTCATTTCAGACTGTCTTGCATCCCACACCTCTTGCTTAGCCGTCTTAATTTCTCCAATTACGGTCTCGCCGTCGTACTCCATAATTAAATCTATAAAGCCACGGATAGGTGGATATTCGTTTAGAATTTCTTCTTCTTCCGCTCTCCACTGTGGCATTGTTTTAATTAAATTCTGTAGTCTTTCGTGAGCCTGAGTTCCCTGTGCCATATTGGCAACGGCAACAGCATCGTTGTCATCGATAAACATTGCACCGCTAAAAGCCATATACCAATACCTTGGGCATGTTCCATGACCGTATCCAAGTGTGCTGGGACTGAATGTTTTTTTAGTCATCTCCCCGTCTGCACGTTTAGTATTTCTGTATGACTCATCAAGCAATTGAGCAAACAGCTCAGGATCAAAAAACTTTCCTGTGTGTTTTTTAAATTTAAGGTTTTTTACTATATCTCTAGCCATTTATGAATTGTACCTAACGACATACTTAAGTGCATCTACAAGTTTGTCTATGGACTCCTTTACTGAATAATATACATTCTTCTTATTGTTATTTGGCGTTCCCGCTTTATCTTTTGCAATAGTTGAATAGATAGATGACATTACTGCAAACTTAGTAGACATTGCTTGAAGCTCCATAATAATTAGAGGGGCCTTGGCAGAGGGAACATCTGGGTTCATTAATAATTTTACCACAATTGCCAGAGCCTTATCTAAATGCTCGTCCTGCATAAACTCATGCAAGTCATTGAACTCTGTTATTGTACTAATTAATTCAAGGGTATTCTTATCGTCCGCCACTTTTAGCCTTCTCTCTCTTATCTAGTTTATCTATAAACAAACCTAAAGGGTACCCAATTAAGAACCCTATTGCAATTCCTGCAATCAAAAACATTTCCATTATATAAACCTTTGAACTAATCCATAGCCTATCCAAAGACCTACAATACCCATTAAGCCTGCAAATACTGGCGGTGCAGGAATAGGCAACTTGAATATGCTAAACACAGCACCCACTGCTGCGCCAACTACTGTTGTTAAAAGTATTTCTCTCATAGCCTTTACTTAACCACCTTATGCTTTGCCTTGTAAGGGCCAAGATCGGCCTTTACGGTACCATCTTTTCTAAGCCTGACAATCCTACCGTTTTTAATTTGAGTATCATTAAATGGTATTTTGTTATTCCTTTTGCCGCTTGACATTATTGTCCTCCCAGAACTGTATTAGCTCTTCTAATACTGCCCATTCAATTATTCCAAGTCTAACCTTGGAATCTGTTCCTATAATAATTTTTAATGCTGGGTGCATATCTCTGCTTACCTTAAAGGTATCAGTGCATATTTTAGCCCACACGTCTTTGTTTAAAGAAAAAGACTTAGAAGATTCTTTGTAATCTACTAAGAACTGATTCCACTGGGCATCACCTTTTTGATAATCACCTCTACCGCTATTCTTTTGTGCTTTAGCACCGTCTCTTTTAACTTCTGATTTTTCTGACATTATCCTACCGAATAAGAATTCTTGTGACCATCGGGACATTCCCAAAGCATTTGCATGTTTAAAGCATCCCAGAAGTACTCTTCTGAATCCTTTTCACATTTAGAACAAGGCTTAGGGCCCCCGATTCTTTCAAGCTCAGGCTTAAAAAGTTTTTCGGGTTTCCCTAAGAACTCATTAATATTTGGCATTAATTTCCTCAACCATTTTTAAAACTACATCAGGATTTTCTTTAAGGTATGCAACAGCTTTTGCACGTCCTTGAAGTCTTTCTCCATTGACGGTATACCAAGCGCCGCCCTTTTCTACAATGCCACACATCTCTGCAACATCTAGAGTTTCACCCACACGGTCTACACCTATAGTTTCTCCTTGGTAGTAGAAGTCGTACTGTCCAGATAGGTTTGGGGGACCGAGCTTGTTGTAATCAATAATCCAATTGACTGGCCTTCCGACTCTTTGCTCAATAATTTTGTCACCAACTTTAACACCAGCTTTAATAGCATTAGCCTCGGCTTCTGAAGACCATAGTTTAATAACGGTAGATGAGAAGAATTTAACTGCCATGCCTCCCGTGGGTATGTGGCTCGCATGCATAGATCCAAACTGGTTTCTCTGTTGTGAAATGAGAACAAGTAGTGTATTTTTGTTTGCATAATTTAACATTTTGACTGCGTGGGTCATATCCTTTGCTTCAGCGCCAATCTGCTTAGTGTCTTGCAGATCTTTCATTTCATTACCATCTTTTTCAAAATAAATTGCAGGCAACAGCGCAGATATAGAATCTACAACAATTAGATCAACTTCTGCATCCATAAGTTTTGTCGCAACATCTACCATATCGTTAACTGTTTTTGCTGGAGAGTAAATAAGCTTTGATGAATCTACCCCAAGGGTCTCGGCCCATGCCTGATCATAAGAAGCTTCTGCATCAATCCAAGCACAGACCTTGCCTTCTTTTTGTGCTAAAGCTATCATCTGTAAACAGAACGAAGATTTACCAGCAGACTTGTTACCCCATACAAGGGCTTGTCTACCATATCCCAGTCCACCCCTTAGAGCAAAGTTAAGACCAATGCTGGGTGTAAGTTGTTTCTCTATCTGTATGTCTTGTGCAGACTGTACTCTTGCTCTTGTCTTTGGATCTAGTTTTGCTAGAATCGAATCTATTGTTATAGTCATTTATACTCTTTCTTTTCTACAGTATAGCATTAAAATAAAATCCTGTGTATCCCCTAATAGAATCAATTTGATTCCTCTTCATCCTTAACAACAGTCCGTAGGCTGAAGGTAAAAGATGGGTTATCCTCATCGTAATCTATAACTAATTCTTTATTTGATACATTAGCGTCAAGGAATCTCAGGGTCGGTACTGTTAGCTTGCCATGCTCTTCAAGCAATGCAACTAAAATTTGATTCATACTAATTGAAGTAATTAAACCTTCTACATCTTCCATTATTTTATTTCCTTAACCATAAGAGTTCCATCATCTAGTTTAGATAGGACTGGCTTACATTTCATTCCTTCACGCATTTTAGCGAGAGAAAACTTATATAAAGTTGGGAATACAATTACTCTAGTCAACTCTTTATCTTTATTTGAAAGTACAATATGGCTCATAGTCTTACCAGCCTTTGTTACATATGGTGTAAAGTTTACCACAGTATACTCGTCTTCTTCAAGGTCATATTCTTTGCGATATAAATAGTCGACAAATAAATCATTTGAGTTTGGATCAATATCGCTTACCTTGATGTATCTAGCAATACGATTATCTCCTACCATAATAAAATACATCTGATTAGTTTCAATTGGTGTTTGCTCATGGTGAAATAATCCAATTGATCCCGTCTCGTCTACTAATTCTACTCTTGCCCAACCAGTTCCACGCTTAATA